>Ga0131853_10005772_pt1 | contig 22388 bp, 17 predicted proteins | sample TergutLab28metaG_FD_92764 | JGI IMG/M metagenome (GOLD analysis project Ga0131853, IMG submission 92764) | Labiotermes labralis P1 segment gut microbial communities from Petit-Saut dam, French Guiana - Lab288 P1 (version 2) (version 2) | ecosystem: Host-associated > Arthropoda: Insects >... | reverse complement strand
TGAATGTTTTAAATTATAACTTTAGCAAGGAACAATATATGTTCCCTGAGGATGATCGTGTGGTCGAAACATGTAGGAGCGTTTTAAATGTTTTAATGTAAATTTTAGACTTCTTAAATAATATATATATATATACATATATATATATATATATATATATGTGTGTGTGTGTGTTTGTGCGTGCATGTGTTGATGTGTGTGATTAAACAATCCTTAAACTACGTTTCTTCCAGAATGAGACAGGCCGAATTTCACGCCCATACACAACGACAGGTAAAATCGTGAATTCCAATGTCCTTTTTTTGTTTTTTTTCCCCCTGTTTTTTCTTACATAGCAGCGGGAAGACGTGACATGTACTCTAAACTGAATGGAAGCACACATATCTTAATGGTCCAAAACAAGGCGACGATTTAATGCCACTGCCTTTCAACTTTCCTTCAGAACACGCCATTAAGAAGGTCCAAGAAAACCAGGAGCGACTGAAGCTGAATGGGATGCACCAACTTCCGTTCTACAACGTTGAAGTTATTGAGAGCAAACATAAATACTAGCAGAAAGACAAACAGAACAGCATTATACATCGCTCGTAGGAAGTAACAAACCCTTCGAAAATGCAGCCGAGTTCAAATATTCTAGAACGACACAGACAAAAACTGCAAACATGAAGAAATTACGAACAGATTAAATACGCAGAATGCTTGCTACCATTCGGCCCACAATCTTTTGTCTTCGCGTTTGTCTTCTCAACACATCAACTGAAGCATAATTTTGTCTGGTAGTTTTACATGTGTGAAAGTTGGCCTATCATATTAAGGCGTGTCATCCCCGTTGTGTTAGGTCAATAAACACCACATTATCAACTACTGTCGATATGTCGACGATATTTTCCCTAATCTTTGACTCTAACCGCACTAGCATCCAAAGCATCCTTAAGGACTTCAATGCATTACACCCTAAATTACAATTTACAGCGGAAACAGAACTACCCTGACATCACCATACAACGAACCCCCACAAACTTTAGAGCTGCCATATATAGGAAATCCACCTTTACCGACACCATCATACCATACACCTCCAACCACCTCACATACCACGAATATGCTGCAATTAGATTCATGTTCAATAGACTAAATTAGCCTCTCAAACTAAGGAAAGAAAATAGGGTGACGGCGTTCGAGAACGCGGCGCTGAGGAAGATATATGGAACCAAGAGGAAGTAAGACGAGGCAGGAAAAAACTGCATACAAAGGACCTTCACGATTTGTATTTCTTGCCAGATACCATCAGTCAAGTGTCAAATCAAGGAGAAAGGGCTGGGCGGGGCATGTTGCACGTACGAAAGAGAAGAGCAATGCATAAGGAATTTTGGTGGACAAACATGGAGGCCGCTTCGAAGACCTACATGAAGATGGGAGAATGCTAAAACAAACCTTAAATGTAACAGAAGGGCCTGAACTGGATTCATCTGGCTCAGGAAGAGACCAAGTGACGAATTCTTGTAGATGAAAATCAGCTGTAAACAACTGGAAGACAGACGCTCAATGGACCTACCGAAACGGCCAAATACTGTGTAAGACAACCTACGGTCCATATTACATGAGTACGCTTAACACTTTCAGAACGCCACTTACATATGTTTAAAGAAGGTTTAATTCTATTTCTTCATCATAATTCTACCACAAGAGGAAATTATACTGCAATTTACATGTGGTTGTATTTCGGGTTGGGGGACCGCGTTAGCACAGTGGTTAAGGTGCTGTGCTACAAATCGGAAGGTCGCTGGTTCGATCCCAGCTGGTGTCAGTGGATTTTTCATTGACATGAAAACCTTCCCATCGCACTATGGTCCTGGGGTCGACTCAGCCTCTAACAGAAATTAGTACCAGAAGTATTTCCTGGGGGTAAAGGCGGCCGGTGCGTAAGGCTGACAACCTACCACCATCCTGTGCCGTTGTCACGAAACCTGGGAACCTTAACTTCCTACGAACCCTCCGGGCCTGTATAGGCCTGTAATGGGACTACTTTACCGTTTACCTTGTATTTCGGGACACAACGAGAGATACCACAGCGTACAACACGCAAACTACTTCTGTTTTTGAACACATACTTCAGGATATATCGCAGTCGATATACGACATACCGGGGATCGAATCCCGGTGGGGACGAGATTTTCCGCACCTGTCCAGACCGGCCCTGGGGCCCATCCAGCCTCCCGTACAATGGGTACCGGTTCTTTACCGGGGTAAAGAGCGGCCGGGGCGTGACGTTGACCACTCAACCTTTTCTAGTGCCGTAGTCAAGTAAGAGTAGAACTATACCTCTACTCCCCCTATGGGCCGTGCGGCCTGTACAGAGCCTCAGTGCCTGTACAAGGGTGCACTTAACCCTTTACATTTTATATATGACATACATATACGACATACATATTTTACTTTTATACAAATTTCTTGTACTAATAAGTTATACCATTTTTGTATAACGTCCTTAGGCCCTTTGCAATTGACTATAACTTTATACATTGTATATACATTTTTTATGTATTGTTTAATGTAATAAGTTGGAGATGTCCTACCACACGGTGCGTAGTTTCAGTTTACATTCATGCTCTTGTATAACTACCCTGATGATAACCTACACTCGAGGTCGAAACTAGCTGCCAGACAGAAAACGATGCAAGGAGTGTGTTGAGTGTGACTGGAAACACCGACAAGCATTGTTTTGATAACATCGATACGCATTGTTGTGGTAACATCGATACGCACTGTTTTGATAACATCGATACGCATTGTTGTGGTAACAACGATACGCACTGTTGCGATAACACCGACACGCATTGTTTTGATAACACCGATACGCACTCTTGTTATACCATCGATATGCATTGTCGTGGTAACATCGATACGCATCGTTTTGATATCAACGATACGCACTGTTGCGATAACACCGACACGCATTGTTTCGATAACACCGATTCGCACTGATGTGATACAATCGTTATGCATTGTTGTGGTAACATCAATATGCATTGTTTTGATAACATCGATATGCATTGTTGTGATAACACCGATACGCACTGTTTTGATAACAGCGACACGCATTGTTTTGATAACACCGATACGCACTGTTGTGATACCATCGATATGCATTGTTGTGGTAACACCGATATGCATTGTTTTGATAACATCGATACGCATTGTTGTGGTAACATTGATACGCATTGTTTTGATAACAATGATACGCACTGTTGTGATAACACCGATTCGCATTTTTATAACATCGATACGCCCTGTTGTGATAACATCGATACGCACTATTTTGATAACCGATAGGCATTGTTGTGGTAACATCGATACGCATTGTTTTGATAACAATGATACGCATTGTTTTGATAACATTGATACGCGCTGTTGTGATAACACCGATTCGCATTTTTTATAACACCGATACGCACTGTTTTTATAAGATCGATACGCACTGTTTTGAAAACATCGATACGCACTGTTGTGATAACATCGATACGCACTATTTTGATAACATCGATAGGCATGGTTGTGGTAACATCGATACGCATTGTTTTGATAACATTGATACGCAATGTTTTGATAATATTGATACGCACTGTTTTTATAAGATCGATACGCACTGTTTTGATAACATCGATACGCACTGTTGTGGTAACATCAATACGCACTGTTGTGATAACATCGATACGCATTGTTTTGATACATTTTCCGGGCCGCCAGTTTGACACGCCTGATCCAAAATACTAAGCGTAAAACAAGACGGATACACGCATTTGTCTGACTCAACAAAAAATACCTGAAACATTCACCACTTCTAAATTACGTAAAATATTTCCAGCCAAACGGACTTGACAAAACCTACACTGTGAATGAAAGAATGTTGGTTACTTACGACCAATATCACAAAGCAAATCGCGCAAGGTGGCAGCAGAAAGTGAACTCCTCCGGGGCATGGGAAACGCTAAGCAGTGACCTACGCCATGCTGTAATCAAAACGGTGCCAGATCAGCATGCGAGAAACGTCTACATGAGTTAGGCGCGTCTTCAATCCGAGGGCGTGTGACCATCATGTCGTCCTTCTTTACCGGACTGAAAAATAACCCAAGTGCGTAAATTCTTTCATCGCTAGTAAGTTCTTGTCGCGTGTATGAGGTCACTGTTTCTGCGACAGTGTTAGAACAGGGCGTAAAAGAGCGACAAGAACCCCACTGTTTTTTACCCTTCTAATGTCACACTTCTACGCCCATCAGCGGCATCTCTGAGGGATAGACTTATATGGTTAGGTCACCAGCAAAATATCACAAATTTCCATGCCGTACGGAGGTGAAACACTTTGAACCGAACCTCAACAACGACTGGATAATCACGTGTACAGTTAATTGCGCTCTGAAAGACACAAAGGGATTTTGTGCAGATGGCAGGGTGTTTCCGAGGTTGACGCGGAATGAACGGCTAGGTACTCGTACGGCATAGGCGACAGGAGAAATCAAGCTCAGCATTTATAAAGACAGCTCAACCAAACGAACATTAAATAAGCAACCTGTCAGTATAAATCGAAATTTAGTCCCGAGAGGGAGCAAAGGTGTTCAGAAATAATAATGTGTCGGCGATATGCCAGGGAAGCTGTTTCTCCCGTGACATGTCGGTGGGGACAAAGGTCACAGGTCGGGCGTACGACATGCTCAAGGCGGAAAAGGCCTACATGAGTCTGTCCAAAACATACTGCAGACGTATCATAAATCGCTGAAGACGTCGGCGAGCGTGCACACCGAAAGGTCGAGAGGATATGATGTTCAGCTCAGAGCTTTTGCAGCGAATGAGATTAAATACGGCGCCATAAAAAGAGTGATGGGGCTTTCACTAAACAACTGCCGTAGACGGGGTTCCTCTGTAAGGAAAATAGTGTGTCTACGGACTCTGTATATAGATTATATTAACAGTCGGTACGGAATGGACCACTGGCAATACAAACACAAGAGGAAAGGGTCTCAGATGAACAGTTTGGACTTACGAGTGGAGCCGCACAGCAATGCTTCACGGCATATTACAAACCGGACTTGGACAAGAAGGAGTTGACTACCCTAAAAGATGCTACATGAAAAGACCGAGACCTAAATGGTAGAATTATATAAAAATGGGTGTTTAAGAAACAGGATACGATTGTGTGGACTAGTGATGGTATCTTATTAACACTAATGAGCTCTCATGGTATATAACAGGCAATGAAAAACCTTGAATAGCTAACTGTGAAAATTAGTATCTTCAAAATTTTGTGCTTACAGTTAATATGCCTTTCGTCCAAATTTATTCTTTAAAGAGAATTCTAAAATTGGAAGTCGATAACATGCTTTCAAGAACCTTGTTTCCTTCTTAGTCGAACATCGCTCATTCAGCTGCTCAATGTATGGGAGCATTACTCTGAAGGATGACATTGGAAGGATGAGGAAAGAAAATTCGGTACCTGTTTTGAGGTTGAGCTTATTATGCCGACATCTGAAGGTCCTAAGGAAAACCACAGCAGTACTAACCGCTCGACCATGAGGTTCGACACATCTATCCCACCTGTTATTTTAACAAGTAAGGTGAGAAAGGAATTTGAAGTTCAGGTGACCGTGCATCGTGATAAACTCTTATAATAAAACCAACTAGATGCACTAATTTCCCAAATTTATTTTTGGAATAAAACTCTACATGTTTCGGACAGTTCCTCCGTCCATCAGCAGGAGTTTTTCACTGTACACACAGCGATGGTGTGCGTCAGCAAAACTTTATGACATATACAACTGATGTGTGTACAGTGAAGAACTCCTGATGATAGGCAGAGGAACTGTCCGAAACATGTACTGTTTTATTCCAAAAATAAATTTGAGAAATTAGTGCATCTAGTTGCTTCTATTATAAGAAGTGAGAAAGGAAACTTGACTGTATCTAAGATTTGTCCTACCTCTACCGTCGTTACGAATCACGAAATACCAGGAATGACCAGCACGCTACGACCAAAAAAAAGGGCCACTGTTCCATATACCCACCGCCTATTTGCCTAACACAACAGATCAATCCCTACGCGACGAAGGCAAATCGCTGTTTGCAATTACAGCTTGCATCATCACACCAAACAATATGGCATATCCAATGGCTCTCCCCCAGCCCCAAAGTGTCTGATTTGCACGTCTCCTGGATAGAATCCCGGAAATGATTATTCTGGCTTCAGTACTCGTTCCCGTGTCTAAATTCCAATGCCGAAACAGTACTCAGTGCCCACCAGTTCCCTTAACATATCGCAGAACAATCATGTCGGCCCTACACTGAATCTCTTATGTGTATGTATGTGCTGTGAACTGTAACATGCATGTGTTAACTTCAGAAAGAAACGGTGTCCGGTGTGCCAATCCGAATGTTGGCGGTTCTACAGGGCTCTAAATGTGATGCTAAGCAGAACGAATTAGCAGCATTCGAATCGAAGTGTTTACACGAATCCTGACACCGGCTAAACTGGCGGTAACTACCAGAATTCCTAATTGATTTAATCCACAAGCTGATACCTTAGTACTAACTTGGTTACGTTAAACTTGCAAACGAACGGGTAATCGCTGTAATTGCTATTTATGCCTACAGATAAATTAGCCCCTGTGCTTAGGATAATTAAGCAAAGTATGCTAAAGAACAAACAAAGTTTCCACACTCATACTACATATATATCTATTAACAATGCATGAAAACAGGATTCCAACATTTAGGCCTATGGAAGGTACTGATAATATCGTGACGTCACTGGCACACATCCCCGTCCCTCTTTCCTCTACATGTTAAGACTTTTAGGGTGTATTTTCAAAAGGCGATAGACAAAATAATATGTATTTTTTTCCCCGAACAACTGACCTGTATTTGCAGTAAATTTTACGTACCGGTGGCTTGACAAAACCGCTCAATTTCGTCCACTGCCCCTTGCAGAAGCACGCAGAAGCACGCACTAGAACAGACACACAAAAACCCACACCCACTTATCACCACTTCGCGCAACGAATTACTGACATGTAAACAGCACGGCAAATTACGAGTGTTTGACTGTTGTCTGTAATCGAGAAAAAGAATTGAATAAGGAGGATTTTGAGAGGGGGATGTGAGGAGAAAGAGGTTGGAGGGTAGATATCATGGGGACATGATGCGCGCAGGTCCCTATGTTTATGCCCCTTCCTCTTCCCCTGCCGCCTGTTCCCAGGATCCCTCGCCTGCTTGCTTGCGAACTTGGCAAATGTCAAAGGTAAACTGTCGGTGGTAGCCGAGGGTTGAGGTGGTCGCTAGCAGCGGGCTACAGCAACCCCCGGCTGCTGGCTGGAGAACAGAGTTCATCCGGGCCCCTTAAATCCCAATTTCCTATGAATGTTCACAAAATCGAGATATTCCAATGTGTCGCTTCTGCCCTTGCTGATTCTTAAATTGCGTCTGGAGACGGACAGATAAATCGACTTTCTGTTTAAGTTCAACGCAGACATGCGAGTTGTTGTAGACACGCAGAATGCAAAACATGGGACGAGCACCGCAATGTTTTCGTAAGCTTCGTAATTATCACGTGATATTTTTGACTGTGATTCCACATACGCCTACACTAAAACCAAATTTTTAGTATCTCAGCGAAGCCAAGGCAACAGCTGTGTTTGGAAACTTCCACCGGGTGGATTACGATAGCGAACCCAATGCAACAGAGCCATTTATATGTTTGTCTTTCTTCTGCACTTTATGTCGGGACTCCAAATGTTGATGGGCAATTTCTGAATTTATCAGACGAGCGGTTAGCTCACTATTCAGGAAATGATCAGATCTCATGGTTGGCTACCACAAAGGGCGATTAGTGACTACAGAAACGGAAGAACTTCTATTTATACGTGTACGAAACTACTACGAAACTGGCAGACCATCGTCTGACCAGCCTGCACTTTACAAGCATCCAGACAAACACGTGTGTTCATCTGTTAACAGACAACTGCAGCGTACAGTTTCCCCTAATCTATCCACAGTTCACAGTACAGAACACCAGCCATCTCAAAGGCGAACAAAAAACTGAAACAGTACGGTTTTATCCTACGATGACGAAAGAAAGACACCTAATTTAAACGTCTGTGGACCACGACGAGCCAGATTCTATCCAAATTTTAATTAGATGCTGGCCTTTAGCGCTGCTTAAAAGATTACTGCGAAAAGCAAACAAAAATATATATTTATTTAATTAGCATACCAACAAATGCACATACATAAAACTTTTTTTACATTAAAACATTTAAAATCGCTCCAACATGTTTCGATCCTAAGATCATCTTCAGGGAGCTACATTGTTCCTTGCTAAAATCACGTTTTTAAAAACACAAACTGATTTATTTCCGTATATTAACTCGATTTTGTGGCAGCATGTCGTACTGTGTAAGTCGTACGCCGCTGAGAATGCGCCTGACTATGTGTGTCGTTTGGTATGCAGCATGAGACTGTGAGTGTTTTTAAAAACGTGATTTTAGCAAGGAACAGTGCAGCTCCCTGAAGATGATCTTAGGATCGAAACATGTTGGAGCGATTTTAAATGTTTTAATGTAAAAAAGTTTTATGTATGTGCATTAGTTGGTGTGCCAATTAAATGGCTCTACGAAGTGCACGGTGCAACGGTAAAGATAAATAAATAAATATATACATATATATATATATATTGTGCCGTCAACTGTCAGATACGTAACATAGCATTTGTTATAGTGTTCGTTAACAAAGGGCGGTGTGCATAATTGAATTTACATACACACACACACACACACACACACACACGTATCTCAAAAACAAGACAACATCAGTAGCCAATTAGGATACTCGGCTGCACTGACAAGTACAAAATGCAGTATTTTCCCTTTCACTAGACTCGAACACATAACCAAGTCCATGGATCAGAAACACAGTTGATAGTTGCTCAGCTGGCCAAAACATTCTTCGTAATTTATGGAACCCAAAGATTTGGTAACGTTCACACAAAAGCCCGCTTCGGCGCTCTACTCTGAGCAAGCTGAATTTGAACTTCACGCACTGTTCATTTAACATTCACTTTAGTGAATGTTATATTTTTTCCCCACCCGGGGCTCATTTTACTGCGATGTACATATCCCTTCCGGTTTGCCGGACATAATGTTAATGGAAATTAATTAAGGTGGAGACACAAGAGCTTACGAACACGCACGTCCACCCATGGATATTACTTTACTTATGAGAGTACTTGTGTGTGTGTGTGTGTGGTGTGTGTGTGTGTGTGTGTGGTGTGTGTGGTGTGTGTATGTGTGTGTGGTGTGTGTGGTGTGTGTGTGTGGTGTGTGTGTGTGGTGTGTGTGTGTGTGTGTGTGGTGTGTGTATGTGTGTGTGGTGTGTGTGGTGTGTGTGGCCCTGGAAATGCACACTGCACGCTATGACCTGCTAGTAACAGCAAACAACGATGGACATAAGACAGCTCTTGTGATGTAATGCCGGTTGGGGTAGAAAGACCAGAGGCAAATACACACAGCCATTAGGGTACGAGAGGATCATGTAAGATATTTTTACTCACTGTTAACTGATTTGGTCATAAATTGTAAATATTGGTGTCTACAGTAATGCACTGTCCTAAGACTTTAAGACCAGCTATGTGTGTTACGAAACGACGTGAAATATCCAGGCTGGACGATGTGAATCCATAATTCACGCCTACTGCGGTTCGATAGCATTGTGTATTTGATGGATGGATTAAGTATTTTTTATGAAAGTAATCCACTCTGTAACAATCGATGTTTTATGAAGTAATGAGTGTATTCGGAAATATGGCAATCGTCGGCAAATTCTCTATGACTAGTATTAAGCTCCTACCTAACAAGGTTATTAATCACAGATTAACCCTTCACAAGACGAAACGTGTCCGTTTTATTTTAAGGAATCAGTGCGTACCGCGCAGAACACTCCTCACCTCCGTTATACAACACCATTCTGTAAATGATGTACAAGGTAAAAGTCGCTGTTTGTTCTGACGTCCATACACAACACACAAACGCAATGTGAACATCATGCAGAATTTTTGTTCTTAAACCTGGAGGTACGTAAAGTAACCGAAGGGCTTTAACAGTTTAAAAAGCTTTAACTTTTGCCTTTCAGGGAGCGAAAAGAATCGACTGGAATCCTGTTTATTTAACAAATCAGTTTCTGCTACTAAGAACATTTAAACCTCACAGCATGTCGGTGATAGGCGGCCAAAAACAGAAGGATAATATAAAAATAGTCATGAAAAGTACGGCCAGAGAAACAAGGCAAAGCTGTCTTTATCGTTGCACCGTGCATTTTGTAGTTTGTTTAAGTAACACACCAACAAATGCACATATATAGTCTTTAATAATCTAAAATTTACATTAAAACACTTAAAAAGCTCCTACATGTTTCGATCATGATCGAAACATGTAGGAGCGTTTTAAGTGTTTTAATGTAAATTTTGGATTACTGAAGACTATATATGTGCATTTGTTGGTGTGTTACTTAAATAAAAGGCAAAGCTGTTTCGTACAACGTACTGGATATGAATGGCCAGCCAGCCAGCAAGCCATCCAGGCAGACACTCGCGTCTTCAATGGGTTGGTCATTACTGTAAATAAGATGTACATTACCATTTACCCATAATCTACCTTCAAACACACAACTAGGAGCTTTCATTATCGTCACCAGCTGTTCTGTGCTTAACCGACATAGAGGAAGAGGCTATTTGGAACACGTAGTCGTACATGGGAAGATAATACTAAGATGGCGCCTACCGAAATAGGGCTTGAGTGTGAGATGTAGACTGGATTCAGGTTGACTAAGGACAGGGTCAAAAAACGGCATGCAACCTTTGGTAATTTGCTGACCTTTAGACCGTCAGCTTCTGATGAAGGCTCTGCTAAACTGAGCCAGTGTTCTGACAGTGTCACGCCGTCTTGATACAACTCTGTGGAACATAGTACTTGACAAACAGGTCCTCCCTAATCAAGAAATTCTCCGCATTTTATGGAACCCGAAGGTGCATTACGATGTTCATAACAGCCCACCACTTATCCCTATCCTGAGACAGATGAATCCAGTCCACGCCCTCCCATCCTCCAAGATGCATTTTAATATCATCCCCCAATCTGAGTCAGTATCTTCCAAGTGTTTCTCTCCTTCACTTTTCCTCACCAAAACCCTGTATGCACTTCTCTTCTCCCCCTTACCCGCAACCTGCTCAACCCATCTCATACTCCTTGATTCTATGATCTTACTAATGTTGCCTGTATATAGGGAGTCGTAACTGAAAAGCTCCACCGCACAGGCAGAAGGATATTCAAAACCGCTGTCCTTGAATAGCCTACACATTCGTACGAATTTGGATGTAAACTTAACGGAACGTCAAAATACACAATTAAATGCAATAGCGAGGTCCGTCACAACCCATGGAGGGCAAATGAAGCCTGCTATAGAGTTCTGTACATGAATGCCTGTGTGAGAGGAAACAATCGATCTGGAGAAGAACGTGCAAGTGACGTCATAACGCCAGTACCACTGACGTCATATCATGCAGCCGCCGGCTCACAACAGAACAATTGTATTGTTGATATAACAATACCAGAATAAACGGATAGGACTGCAAAATCACCGTCTCAATATGCAGAAATACTGCTCGAAACAGATCTAACTTGCTGCAAGGCTGAGTGGTTAAAAAGTCACGTGCAAATAAAATCGACACTCTTCTCACATATTTATAACTATAAAACAAAACAGCTTGTTCAATAATACGTAATCCGAATTCACTTCGTGTGTTAGAAAGAAACCATTTGAATAACATTCTGGAAATATACAACACGATATGATGAATGAAGAGAAACTACAACAATGAAAATGGGAGTGAAATAAAAGAGGGCTAAAATTATTATAAAAGGAATCACATCAGAGGAGATAAATTCATTCAAATAATTTGGCTGTAACATATCACCAAACAAAATGATTACATTTAGCACAAAATATACAGAAGTACAATAGATTAAACTGATGTGGTACATGCAACTGATGTATTAAAAACAAATTGGAAAACAGCAGCAGAAGTAATAACAAGAATGCATAACGTCACATCAAAAGAAGTGTTGACATATGTCAGTACAACACAGGGGCTGGAGACGAGAATCAGAGGAGAAGGTGAACATGAAAAATTGTTCTCAAGTCTATCGATGAAAACAACCCTAGGAAATAAAATAAAAAATACAAGGAGGAAGTCTGGAAATAAACGGTATAATGGAACATGTGTTACAATATAAAAAAAACTGCCATGAAGAAAAGTGGCCTATTCTCATAACCTTACAGAAGGAGGGAAATACGTCCTTCTTAATAAAGATGGAAGGGCCAGTTTACTTCGCCTCGGAGAGGGACTTCAGAGTCTAGTCCTTAATAAGGAAAAACACCGCTTCCGCCATCTCTAACATGTTCAATACACAGAATAACTGGAAAGTACACAAATAATGTTGCATGATAGCATCTCCTACACGGACTGCTACAGTGCTACGAATCTTGCACGCTGTTAAAGCCCATACACTGTCACTTACTGTCAGATTCCAACACAGGCCCCAGCGTTTTGTACATATTTTGAAATCTTGAAAACATAGACTCAACGTTCTTCCTTATGAAGTGCGAAAAACAACGGCAAAAACACCTCGAATTTGTTGTTCCAACTGAAGTGTACTTGGTTCTGATCGGCACTCTCTCTTTTGCCCAACCCCAAGTCACATGCGACAAGACCGGGATTTCGCAGAGGCCACTCTATTGGCCCTCTACGCCCAATCCACCGACCTGGAAAATGTTTGGCAACCGTTATTGGAAAGTTAAAAAAAAGTCACATGGCTGTAACTCCTGAACTGAAGGATATTCTGGGTAAATGACCAACTTGATGCACAATTACGTTCCATAATACGTTATTATAATCCTCTATATGTTTCGAGCAACTCTGTGCTCATCATCAGGAGGTCAAATTGCATTAATACAGCATCTGGTATAGTATTCTGTGTAAGTGACCGTCCGGTGTGCAGGTTGAGAAGGAACTAGTTATATAACGTAACTGAGCATCAAGTTGGTCATTTACCCAGAGCTGTACCACGACGCACGGTCAGCAAAACATAAAATGAAGGATATTCGTACACTGATACAACTCTTACAGCAATATGAAGCTTATGAACTGCCACCTAATGATCAATACAATTTTCACGTATTTATGTATTCACTTCAGACACCCTATAGTATATGTGGAAGCTTGGATACAACATGACGACAGGAATCAGCAGAACGACCGACCATTGGTTTCTCAAGAAAGATTCTGCTCCACTAGACCGGCTGTGTAACACACCTGTAAGCTAACACTCACACAAGCGTCTCTGATACAACAGGTGTGCACCTCAATCTGACACGGCCACAGAGCGATACCGCTCAGGCTCTTTGATCGCAGTGAAGTCGTGAAGTCAAGCGCTCTTCGATTGGTCGGTGGGAAAGAGAAACTCATCAGCGAACAGGTGATTCTTCCGTTCCATGAAGGCAAGACAGTAACAGTGAGGTTATGGTATAAACGGTCAATTTCAGAAAATGTAACCCAAAACCGTACGGCGAAATCGCAAATGTTACTAACTGCATAAATAAAACAGTGCAGTCTCGATTCTCCGAGTCCCGATTGTTCGAGGTTCCGTTTCGTCCGAGCCGATGCACTGTGGCCAAAGTCGTTCCCACGCTGCGTGTAGAATTCAGATGAAGTGTGTATCCACACTATATATGACAGCAAAAAGAGGCAACACCGACTGACGTTCTGCGCCTGCAGAGACGGCGTGAGTTTGCAGCAAATAAGCGACTACAATTTCAACAGTAAATTAGCCTTAGACTTCTGTGCCTACAAATGGGAGGGGAACTTACATTTACACGGCATCTTATATTATTATGCCGTGTTGTACTGTTGTATACACTGACATTACAACACAGTGTTATATACACAACGTACATCATTGTTGTAGACCGTGTAGTCCGAGGTCTTCGGTAATTCGAGACAAATTCGGTCCCGTCCACCTCGAAATATCGAGATCCTATGGTACTTACAGCAAATGTAACATGAAGTCTGCTTATTTATTATCTCTACAAAATTAATAAAACTAACGCACAGTTCGATATGCTAGCGCTTATCAGCCAATCCCAACTATCCGCGTCTTTCATCTTTGTAACTAATAACTGGATTCTGATTGAATTTAGTGGTAGAGTGAATGTAATTTACGCGGTTACAGTTCAGCTCTTCAGTGTTAAAATCTCGCACAATGCGACGGGGAACAACTCCCTTAAAACTGAGGAGTCATCTCGTAATTCACTAATTAAAAGCTAAAGTGGATCCCTCATCGCCACGGTATGGTGCCTCCGCAAGTTACGAAGGCAGAAGACGGCCTTCAGGTACGAAGGGTACATACAGATACGAGTGCAGTGAATAAGCGAAACACGGCAGCCGACAATGGGTGAAACCCCGGCTTGTGGATTTGGTGAGGGGCCAACAGCTGCTTACGGCAAAAGAACCCGCGTCTTACGTTTACGAAATGCAACACACGGCGTCGGACTTGGACGACTTCTTTGGCGAGGCTGTAGAAAATCCCATTATAACGAGTACCATGATTACACTCCGCCCCAACACTTATTAACGATGCCAAAAGCATAGATTATGTGGGCGGGGCATGTGGCAGGTATGGGAGAGAGAAAATGCATAGGAAGTTTTAACCTTGCCGTGCACTCTCTAAAGATGGCAGTCACGCCGAAACATGCGTTAAGAAGTGTTGAATGGAAGTTTTAAAACGGTGCTTGGGAAAACAGATGGGAGGATACGAACAACATTCACCTGGATCATGATAGGGACCAGTGGCGGGATGTTGTGAACGTGGTTATGAACCTTAAGAGTTCCGAATTATGCTAGGAATTCGGATATTTGAACAAATTAGTCGTAGTTTCTCCATGGAGTTAATCAGTTAAGAAAGTAACTTATGAAGAAGTTCAACATAAATTCACATACTTGTGAAATTTAAGTTTCTCATGGCCGTGACTCAGACGATTTTCTTACGGCGTCACATGCCACAATAAAACAACCTTTATACGCTGTAGCTTCGAAATGTTATTACCTCATGTCTGAGAAATACAAAAAATTACAATTTAAGCTACATTTCCTTCAAAATAGTCCCCTTGTGCAACTATACACTTCTGCCAGTCACTGTAAAGGCGGTGGAAACATAATTGGAAGCCATTTTACGAAAGCCTTTTCAGCTCTTCCGTCGCATTCTCAATTATGTCAGTAGCATAATAAAAGCGTCCTCCCTTCAGTGCTGATTTCAGTGGAGGGAACAGGCAAAAATCAGCTGAAGCCATGTCAGTAGATTATGTGGGATACTCTACTCTTGTCAAACTGTTCTCTGCTAAGAAATCCTTGACCAAATCCGACCGGTGTGCTGGAGCATTGTAGTGAGGTAGAAATGAACTGTTGTTTCTCCATTTTTCGGGGCGTTTCCTTCTGACTGCATCCCTAACGCGAAAGATGCCAATTTACATTTCTTTATTCACAGTGGCAATTCACGTATATTATACCAGCGAATTCCGGGGACTTTTTGAGGCTACTGCGTATTACTTGTTTGGATATACAAGTCGCCACACTGAATACCGGGATGGACAAAAGTAGGTTTACAGTTGGGAGTACACGAAACACAGAGTTTATTCTTGTCTTATATGTGTAAATAATGAAGGCCGGCAATTTGAGCACTTACGAGATTGTACCTAAGTGCACTGTGCCACTGTGACATTCTTTTCAGTTAATAAAGCTACTGTAATAATCATAACCTGCGTGTCTTTTTCCATACGAACAACTGCAAACCTGCTTTTGCCCACCCCTGTATAATTCCAGTACAGCAAGCTATGTTGCTGGTACTGTACAACAGGCAGCAAACGCACATAAACAGCATAACGGCATGGGCTGGCAATCGGAACCTAACAATTGACCGCAACATGTACAGAAGAAATACACAACTACGGACAAGGTCTACTCAGCCCAAGAAGAATTTCCAACCACAATAACAAACACGGAGAAGTAAGGAGCAAGTAAAATTCGTGTAATTATAATTATCACCTGGTTCAGAATTGTCTGCCTTTCCATTTCCCATCCCAAAACGTATACAATACATTACACAAGTTTCCATTTCATCTGTTCATGTGCTCGAATCTACACCATTCATTTTACGACCAAGAACATGAACTGGGGATGTTTGAAACCGGTGTACTAAGAAAACAGTGGACAGGAAGAAACTGCAGGATGAAGAAAAGAGCACAGTAATATTGTATTCATCAAACACTTTCGGATCATCGAATCTAGAAGGATGCCACATACCACGCATAGGAAAGATCAGAAACAAGTAAAATATTCAATAGGAAAACTTGATGAGAAAAACCACTAGGACGATGCAGATGCAGATTAGGGCTACCGTATATTCTGTTTTCCCCGGACATGTCTAGTTTATCGACCGCAAAATTTCCATCCTTGAGAGGTTCTTAAATTTGTAGGTATGTCCGGGATTTTGATTATTTGTTATTTCTTAAAGATTTTGCATAATTTAATGGCACCAAAAATGCAAACCAATATATATATATATATATAAAACACGTTTAAAATAATACATAATAAGACAGTATCAGTGTCCGAATAAAAAAAAGTAAGTTCAGAAATTGATCTTCGGGATGTCTCGGAAAACGTAGGCGCGAAAATTCTGAACAATTTGAACTCGGTGAAAATACGAGGTGCAGTCCAGAAGTAATGCATACATTTTTATTGTTACTGTACAATAGGTACTGCTGCAACCCCGCTAGTGGGGGAAGAAGCGGTTGACCTAGGGCTTGGAGAGAGCCACCAGTCAGTCTCCAGTGGCCAGTGCATGCAGACTCAAATGTAGTTTCTGTAAGTGACTATTTTTATACTGATAATTATGAAGTTCTCACGAAAAGAATAGCGTGCCATCATAAATTTTTTTTGTGCAAAAGGTGAAAACTGTGTTAATATTCATCGTGAACTTGTCTCGCTCGGTTTGTGGGGATAGTGCTCTGGACTACAGCAATGTGAATAGATGGATGGCAAAATTTAAAAAGGGAAGAGTGTCCTGTCCAGCACCGACTTGCCGCGCCCAGGGCGACCGTGCTCATCTCGCACGGATGAAACAAAGAACGTGTTGAAAATCTCATTCTGAGTCACCGCCGAGTTACCGTGGAGGATATTTGTGCTCATACGGACCTATCTCATGGGACAGTGATGAGAATCATTAAAGAAGACTTGCAAATGACAAAGGTGAGTGCTCGCTGGGTGCCAAAAATGCTCGACGACAGCAAGAAAGAAATTCGAATGACCTGCTCTGAAGAAATGTTGACAAGACACCACTCTGATCCGCATTTTCTGGAGAATCTGGTCACTATGGATGAGACACGGATCCCCCTGTTCAATCCCAAAACGAAAAGGCAGTCAAAACAATGGAAACATCCAGACTCGCCACCCCCGAAAAAATTCCGAGTTGGCGCGTCTGCAGAGAAAATTCTCTATTCAATTTTCTGGGACCAGAAGGGCGTTATTCTCTCATATCCTCTCCCAAAGGGCATGACCATCATCGGAGAATGTTACAGAGACATTTTGAAGAATCATTTGTTGCCTGCAGTTGCAGAAAAGCGACCTGAATTGGTGGGGAACTTCATCCTCCATCAAGACAACGCTCCACCACACAAGGCTCGAACTGTCACAGAATTCCTGGTGGAACAGGGAATTGAGACACTTCAGCATCCTCCCTATTCACCTGACCTTGCTCCGAGCGATTTCTGGTTGTTTGACGCCCTGAAACTCTCTCTCCGAGGAAGACAATTTCCTTCGAGGTCAAGTCTAGGTTCAGCAGTTTACCAGTCTCTGAAACACACACCTAAAGACTTATAAAAAATGCTATGAAAAGTGGGTTGGGCGTTGGCAATTGTGTCTAGATAAAGAAGGAGACTATGTAGAAAAATAAATCTCATGTTATAGATGACTTTATGCAAACAAATATATTTGAGAATTTTTTATGCGTTAATTTTGGACTGCACCTCGTACATGCTTATAGCATGTCTACCTCTGAATTACATACCCACGAAAAAATTTACAGATCTATTAGTACAGAAACGTTCAGGGGGACTTTTATTTAATCAAATTGTGACTACTTAAATGTGCCGTATTTTTTTTAACTTCCCTTTTCGCTGAATGTTCTCGTTTTTATGGTCGATGTCCTCTTTTCTTGGTAAACCTAGAACAGATGTGAGTATACTATCAAAATGGTTTGTAAGGAAACAGCGCAGGGGTGTGGAATGGAGTCAAGTGAATACGGATAAGATTCAATCGACGGCTCCTGTAAACACGACAATGGACCTTCTGGTTCAGGAAAAGGCGAGGAATTCTTGACTCAATGTGCTCCTCTAGACGGATTTTTATTTCATTGAGTTGGTAGGTAGGGCTACATACATCCATCGGAAGGAAGCTGTTGTACATGATTTAGAAGTCTTGATTATTAAGATGAAATTCGTACCTGTTATGACATAACGATATCAGATTTCACAGCCTTGCCGTAACTGGCACTATAAGGCAGGGTAAATGTAATTTTCTGAAGTGAAAATACGCAACATTTCACGTGTCTGGAACCAGCAGCAGAAATATAAACTCGCTGAGGGCAAAACTTCAAAAGAGAACAACTCCAACGTGTAGCCTGGTTCTGACGTCACTCAATTCCGTCATTCACAGATCCGTGAGCGTTAGCAATTACGTCACTAGCGGTTAAAGTGGTCCCAACTGCGACTCCTGCAAGGTCTTGACGGCGTAGCTACCTCAAAACAAGCCGCACTGAATTTGCTTTGGATTAGAAATATGCATTACCTGCATTTTAAAAACAATAAACCGGTACACTTAACATTTAGGTCACACAGTAAAACAGTGCCGAGTGACCTATTGACGTTCCTACAACAACGGTGTAGCTCAGAAGAAACTGACATGTGGATACAAAAAATGAAGTACAAACAGGGAACAACTCAAACTCATTCAGTTCACTTATTCATTTTTCTTTACATATCCGTTCCTCATTCTTCGCAGGGTCAGACTTAAACAATCACTAATCTACGCACCTTCCTCTCCATCTCCTATTCCTTCCCGTTAGTGGCTCGGGTCGACTGTCCTACTCCTCCAAATGTTCCCTCCTACTGCGGAAAAGTCAAAATGTTCGTACACACCGTCAGAAACGTCGTAATTCTATGACTCTGAAACGAGCAGGGCATTTCACGTCCACCGAATTTTTTTTTCAGAGACTCCGAGACAGAGATCTTTAAAACCCATAAAACAGACACATGGAATCCCTACCTGAATAATCAACGATACTAGTTTTGTGTGGCCACAAGTCTGTGCGAAAAGAACTAAAGCTTTATGGGTTCTACCCGCAAATCTGTATCTGCTTTGACGATGTCCAAACATTACTCAGCCCAAAGGAAAAATAAATTTGTGGACCCAATCTATGCGTAGTCATGACCCGACAATGAAGATAAAGCAGTACAAGAATTTGCATCCAAAACATGTTTGACGCAAAACTGCGTAACACAGCCAGACTTTCCGAGGCCACCAAGGCCACCGTTTGCTGCGGCACCGACTGCCAAGCCCTCATACCGGTCTGTCGTTCTGTTACATCAGTTCTTGTTTACATTTTTCTACTTTCCGCCTTGAAATTGCTTTTCTGTGTGTGTGTGTGTGCTTTTCCTATACTTCATTTTTCCATCCTCAGACATACCATAATATACAATTATGAAACCGATACTGCCAACTGACACGAAGTTTTCCTGGAACACTCAACGATGTGACGTCGAAACGCCTACACAATCGCATCGCGGAACGCTGAGATTATTTTTTTGAGGGGATTATGAAATGTTCTCAACATCAATCCCACATTCCACACTATTTTAATAGGCGTTTTGTGGGCCACAATGTAGGAAATCTCGTGGCGTTTCTTTCCTGAAGGTAAATTTAAAAAAAAAAAACATAAAAATTTATGTCATCAACATCCATCACCAGAGAGGCCTTCATAGACCTATTTCGGTCTAATCTAGTAGTCTCTTCAAAGGTATTCAAAGTCGCCTTCTTTCATTTGGTCTATAATCCAGTATTATTTTTGGCATCCTGCTGTTTTTCATTCCTGTTACCTGCCGTAGCCAGTCTGATTTGCATCTTCTTAGTTTCTCGTCAACTGGTTCTAATTTCAACTCTTCCAAAATTTCTTCATTCCTCTTGTATTCTGAAAAATTTCACCTCGATTGTTTTCAATCTTTTTATACTTTTTTTCTAGGGGTCTGAACTTCGCTTCCATATAAAAGTATGCGGACAGCCAGCGCATTATACACGTTTATTCGTGAAAAATTGTGAATAAAAAGTTGGTATAAAAGTGTTGTTTATAATCGCAGTATTTGAGAAAATTTTGTTAGTTGTTGTTGAATCTAAATTTATGTCAAATATTTAATTCCACATATCTTTACTCATACGTGAAATATTTGAAGTGTTGGGGGTTTGACGTTTTCGCAGCGGTGTAGCTGAGGGTTCCGTTCGTCTGGGATATGACGCTGCCGCACTGGGTAATCAGATACCGATGTTTCCTCGATACGTCGGTATCTGATTAGCCACTGACACAGTAACATATCCTAGAGGAACGAAATCCTAATTAAAATGTAATGTACATTGCTTTAAGGCGCGTTAACATTTTAAAGCCTTCTGGTCACGTGATGCACCAACAGGTTTAACATTCAACAACTGTGCGCACTGCCCACACTGTATTTATGTGTTTTGTATTTATCTGGGAACAAACAGCGACTTGTGTCACAGCATAAACTGATTGGTTTATATAACCCAGATGAAAAGTGTTTACTGCGCGGTCCGAACTGGCGTCTTTAAATAATGCAGTCTTCCATTCGTCTTTAAACGGTTAAGTTTCGCTTTAAACTAAGCTCTCTTGATCTGTCTCAACTATTCCGCATATAACTGTGTTCGAAACAGTCGCTGGCTTTTCGAATTTGACCATGTCATGAGACGGCTGAGATTCGATATCTCGAAAACTAATCGAGCAAGAGGGCTCAAACTTAATGAAAATTGCTGTCTTTAACTTCATAAATGTAAGAGAGTAAAAAATTAAAGTAACGGCCAGTTCTTCCTCTCCTTTTGCGATTTGTCAAGGAATCGGCCTCGGCCCTCGGTCTTGTCCTCCGAGGTGTGTTACAAACACGTATCCTTCCGGCAGACAGCAGACGTCGTCTGTTCCAAAATCAGTTCCCAAGCATGCACAAAAACTCGATGTCAGCTCAACCGGTTCAGTTAACGAAATAAAGGTGACTACAAAATATGAAAACTAGAAATCTCGAAGCCTTGCGAACTGATAAAGAAACGCAGCCCTTTATGTCACGAAACGGAGGTGCAAAATCGTCCCTGACTCACAAACGACCCAAAATACACGAATAAACTCTCTCCCCTTCTGATTTACACTAAAAAACACCTGCAAGCTAGCACAGACAGGGTGATACATTTTCGCCTAAAATAATTCCTAACTCCATGCGTTCCGCTAACTGAACAAACGGAGCACTATCACATTTCCCTCAGAACAAGAAATTCAATAGAAGTACAAACGACGAAAATCAAAATAGGATCGGATCATCACCTCCAACAGCGGTAGAATATCCCGAACGTCATATGGACATGAACAGTATACAGCACATACGAGGCGAGGAAACAAAACCTAAATTTGCACAACGCAATTCTCACTTCCATTAGAGATGAATACAATCAGCTTTTGGAAAACTCCTAACAGAAACGACGACCAGATTTAACAAACAGACCACGTTCGACCACGCGACATTGCATGTCCGGGAATCAGAACGGCTGAAAAGGACCTACCAAGAAGGACTAATTCTCCCGTCAATAACCATTTAAAGACGAATAATAATCTCAAATACATATAAAGTCAGTTCCTACCGCGCAGTAAACACACTCGGTCTCAGTTTAAAAAAACCCACTTGCTGTCAGTTAATGCCGTATTTGAAAATAATTGCTATTTGTTTCGAGATTCATACAAATCACATATGTATTCTGTTGGCAGAACGTAGAATTTCTGAATGTTAAACTTGGCAGGATATAAAATAACCACTACGCTGTAAGGGATAAACTATGAACATGATGTTCTAAAGTGCCTGGCTACCACAGTTTACTAAGGCACATCATGTACACCACCACCACCGCTGCCGCC
>Ga0131853_10005771_pt1 | contig 22389 bp, 20 predicted proteins | sample TergutLab28metaG_FD_92764 | JGI IMG/M metagenome (GOLD analysis project Ga0131853, IMG submission 92764) | Labiotermes labralis P1 segment gut microbial communities from Petit-Saut dam, French Guiana - Lab288 P1 (version 2) (version 2) | ecosystem: Host-associated > Arthropoda: Insects >... | reverse complement strand
TTGCGCGCTTGTTTTACCGCCAATTTGATATCACCCACATTTTTCATGCCCCCATTATCATTGAGGAGGGTGACATTTTCTCTGTCCCGTTACACTATGACATTATCATTGTCCGGCGACACATTTCTACGGCTTGTAGAAGTTTTTCGATATATGATGTAAAATTCAGGGGTTGAACATGCAATGCCTTACAAAAAACACGAAAGGAGCGATATATCGCTATGTTCCTGTTATATTTAGTGATAGGACTTGCGCTGGGCGCGAGCGTTGCGGTTGTCATTTACAAAATAATTGATGATTCTCGCGTTGCCGGCGTTAAAAACAAAATAGCGGCTTTACAAAAAGAAGCGGCTGAATCTGCGGAACGTATCAAAAAAGAGCGTATAGCGGAAGCCAAGGAAGATGTATCCAAATTTCGGCAGGACGCCGAAAAAGACATCAGAGAACGGCGCAGCGAACTGCAAAGAGCAGAGCGCAGGATGGAACAAAAAGAGGAGAACCTTGACCGCAAGCTAGACAAGGCGGCGCACAAAGAAGAAGAACTGCGCCACAGACAAGAAGATCTTGAACACCGCGTATCTGAGGTCGACATTGTTTTGAAAAAACAAATGTCACGGCTGGAAGAAATCGCCGGAATGAAACGCGAAGAAGCCCAGGAAATACTCCTGCGTAAAACGGAGGAAGAGGCCCAGTACATCATAGGATTGCGGCTTAAAGAGCTTGAAGAAAAGGCTAAAAGAGAGTCCGAGCGGAAAGCCAGAGATATCATCATCACGGCGGTGCAGCGCCTCGCTGTTGAACATTCCTCAGACGCGACAGTCAGCGTTGTACCATTGCCCACAGACGACATGAAGGGGCGCATAATAGGGCGCGAAGGGCGCAATATCCGCGCATTTGAAACTCTGACCGGCGTTGACCTTATAGTCGACGATACGCCAGAAGCGGTCACTCTCAGCAGTTTTGATCCCATAAGGCGCGAAATAGCCCGCCTTTCCCTTGAGCGCCTTATTCTTGACGGACGTATTCACCCAGCGCGAATAGAAGAACTAATCGAAAAAGCCACGCGCGACGTGGAAGAGCAGGTCATTGAAGCAGGGGAGGCCGCCTTGCTCGAAACTGGAATTAAAAACTTGCATCAGGAGCTCATGCGAACCATAGGGCAGCTTAAATTCCGTTTCAGTTACGGCCAAAACGCCCTTTCCCACAGTCTGGAAGTGGCTCATATCGCAGGTATAATTGCTGCCGAACTGGGCGGCGTGGACGAAGAAATGGCACGCCGTGCGGGGCTGTTGCATGATATCGGCAAAGCTGTTGACCATCAGGTGGAGGGTTCCCACGCTACGATAGGCGCAGACCTTGCGAAGCGCTTCGGCGAACGCGCGGAGGTCATTAGCGCTATAGCCTCTCACCACGACAACGTGGATGCGAAAAATATATACGACGTCATTGTGGCCTGCGCCGACGCTATAAGCGCTTCCCGTCCCGGTGCAAGGCGTGAAAGCCTCGAAGCCTATATCAAACGCCTCGAAAAACTGGAAGAACTTGCACAGGCTTTCACCGGAGTAAGCAAAGCTTATGCCATACAAGCCGGGCGTGAGGTTCGCGTACTTGTCATGCCTAACAATACCGATGATGGCACAGTACACAAACTGGCATACGACATCGCCCGAAAAATTGAAGAGGAAATGAAGTATCCAGGGCAGATCAAAGTTACCGTGTCGCGCGAAATGCGTTCCACTGAGTACGCGAAGTAGCGAAGGCAAGCGAAGTATATGAGAATTTTTTTCGCCGGAGATATTGTCGGGCGCCCTGGCCGTGTTATTTTAGCAAAAGCGCTGCCTGACCTTAAAAAACGTTTTGAGCATTTCGATTTTGTTGTCGTGAACTGTGAAAACGCTGCCTCAGGGAAAGGAATGACGGACAAGGTTATGGCCGAACTTTTCGCGTTGGGCGCGAACGGCATGACCTCCGGCAATCACATCTGGGACAAAAATATTTTCTATCCTACCCTGGCTTCCGAAGCCAGGGTAGTTCGTCCGGCCAATTATCCTCCCGGCACGCCGGGCGCTGGTTATACAATACTTGAACGCAACGGAAAAAAACTGGGGATTTTAAACCTCCAAGGCAGAGTGTACATGCCTCCGCTGGATTGTCCTTTCAGAGTTTCCGATGCCGCTCTTTCAGAGCTTGGAAAATTTGAAAAAAACGGAGAGCCGCTTCCAATACTGGTAGATTTTCACGCCGAGGCCACCTCGGAAAAGAAAGCTCTGGCGCTTTATCTGGATGGCCAAGTTTCCGCAGTGGTGGGTACTCACACCCACGTCCAGACAGCCGATGAGCAGGTTTTGCCAGGCGGATCTGCGTATATCACAGATGTAGGCATGACAGGCGGCCACGGCGGAGTAATAGGGGTATGTCACGAAGCCGTTTTATCGCGTTTTACTTCATGTTTACCCGCTAAACACGAAGTTTGTGACACAGACCTCAGAATCAACGCCGTGGTTATAGATATTGACGACGCAACCGGACGCGCCGTTGATATAGTCAGAATCAACGAACAGGTGGATTTATCATGAGCGACAAACACTGGGTTGATTACGCTTATACCGCGCTTATTGTTTTTTGCTTTTTGCTGAAAGACGACAAAATATTGCTGATTCGCCGCGCCAACGATCCTTATAAAGGTGAAATTACCGTTCCAGGCGGGCGCAAAAGAAGAGGCGAAAGCCTGAAAGAAGCCTGCGTCCGCGAGATGCTTGAGGAAACAGGCTACGTTTTGAAAGCAGGCAGCGTGGAATTTGCCGGTATCCTGCACGCTTATCGAAATAATGACCCAATTGAGTACATTTCCAACTATTTCGTATGCCGTGATTTTGAGGGCGAACTCAAAACTTCAGACGAAGGCGAGCTTCTATGGGTTGATGTAAGAGAAAGCCTTACGCTTCCTGGCATTCACCCGTTCTACGTAAGGCTCCTTCCCGATATTTTAAAGGGGAAATTTCCGATAGAGATAGCTATGCCGCTGTAGTTTTTTGCAGTGGGCGACCGCTTTGTAGAATTCCTTCCGCCTACGGCATGGCCGGTGTCAGGATTAATTCTAAATGGCGTATTCTTTCTAGCAGGTCAGCATCGTCCGGGACGTAGGTTGCGGCTCTTCTGTAAACTTCAAGGGCCTGTTCAGGCTGTCTTTGTTCAAGTAGCGCGTGTCCTTCATCCAGCAGTTCGTAAAAGCGTCTTCTGGCCTCGGCTTCTTCGGCTTCTCTGACGAAAGCCGCCGCAGCATCGTTGTGCGCATATCTAAGGCTTTCCCTGTATAAGGCCAGCGCCTCTTCAGGGTTGGGAGTTCTGCCTCCGAGCATAGCTTGGGCTTCGCTACGAAGCTCCGCCGCTCTGGCTTGGGCAATCCGCTCTTCTTCTTCCCTGACTCTGATCGCCAGTGATTCGTCGTGACGAACTCTAAGGCTGGCTCTGTATCTCACAAGGGCTTCTGGTATATTGTTGGCCTGCATCAAAGCGTCGCCCTCTTCACGTAGTCTTGCCGCTTCCGCGATGAACAATTCTTCCCTCTCAGCCATTTCTCTGAGGGCTTCCACGTAGCTTGCCAGATACATATCCGGGCGGAGGCGCATGCTTAGGACAAAGCGCTCTATGGCCTCGGTATAGTGCCTGCCGTCCACTAGCGCGTTACCTTCGGTTCTCAGGCGGTGAATTTCTTCAACCAGTGCCCTTTCTGCCTGCACTTCGGCGATAAGGCTGTCCACATTTCGCCTCACAGCGTCATTTTCCGAGAGAAGAAGGCTGTCTTGAAATCGCGCCAGTGCAGCTGGTCTCACGCCCTGCCTTAAAAGCGCGTCTCCTTCGGCTCGCAAGTTAGCCGCCAGTATGGAGCTGGTTCGCGCTCTTTCTCTGGCGCTCATTAGTTCGTATCGTATGTTTACGGTTTTATCGCTGGGCCACAGGGTATGAGCCTCGTTGATTCTGACAGCCGCCTCGTCGAGATTTCCCATCGCTATCAGCAGCGAGCTTTCAGCCAAAAGCCGCGAGGCATTTTCCATTTTTCCAAGCTCTTCTTTCATGCTTGAGAGTCCATGGGTGATGTCTGGGTCTCCAGGATCAAGCACGGATGCTTCAGTAGCTCTATCGATAGCCGGAAGACGTCTGTTCGCCCGCCAAAGCTCTCTTGCCTCTGCCCATATTCGCCAGGCCCTATAGCGCCTAATGTCGCGCGCCACATCGTTTTGATCCACCGCGACAAGTATTGACAACCGCCCCGTTCCGAGCAATATGCCCTGAGAATCCCTAGCTTCAACCTCTACATATATTGTTCCGGGCGAGATTCTGCGGACGCTTGCCCTGTTAATGTCTGGAGTTTCAGGAAGCGTGAGGACGGAATATTCGTCAGCGTCCCACGAGAAAAAAACCGCGCCCTCTGGCATTGGAATAATGTCAACACGAAGCTCAATATCAGTACCGGTGGCTATTTCATTCGTTTCTTCAAGCCGTCGCGTGGCCGTACTCCAGAGCCTTACTGCCCTGGCGCCCTCGTTCATGACTACTCTGACAACGCGGGGTTCCGGCATGATGGATATCATTCTGGTGGCCAGCGCTTGATCTGTGCCGGCACGTAATGCCGTCATAGTCACGGTGATCGGTTCTTCATCTGCAGGGTAAAAACCGAAGGCGCGGCCATCGTTGAACGGTGCGTCCGATATCGCGTTTCCTGAAATTGACCAAAGGTACGTAAGGCTTGTGTCGGTAGTCCATGCGCCGCCCTCGAGGCGGATTGTTGTTCTCTCGCCAACGCGAGGAATCACCGGAATAGTCCTTAGCGCCAAGGGTTGGGCTATCAGCGTTTCCATCCATATTTGTCTGATTATTCCCTCGCGGACTTCGGCTAGAAGTGCTTCTGACTCCGGCGTGCTGTTCAGGGCTATGGACGATAGGAGTTTTTCCTCGGCCTCTGCAAATCTTGATTCTCTTTGCAGCACAATAGCTTCCCTGTGAAGCTCGGCGGCTCGCGCTTCGGCTGAACGTGTTTCGTGGAGAAGGCCGCGCATCACGCGAATTGTTTGTGACACTTCGGTGTTATACCATGTGTTTAAACTTTCGAGGAAAAGGTCAAGCGCTCTTTCCGGGTGAGGCTCCGCTCTGCCTTGTTCAGCCAAATTAGCGGCTCTGGCGATTCTGTCATTACGCGCTTCGATGGCGAGTTCCAGCCGCCTGACCGTTGTAGCGAATCTGTCAATCACTAAGTCGTTTGAAACAAGTATTTCCTCGCCAAATCGTGCACTTGCCAGTGCTTCGTCCAGCATGCTGCGTCTTTCGAGATCCTCCGCGTGCAGGTAATATTCCTCCGCTTCTCTGGTCAGCTGCCTTCGCGTTTCCAGAAGGCTTTCAAGCGCGGTAATTTTTTCCGCCACATCGTCTGTGCGGCGTAAGAACTGGGCGCTGCGGTACCTGTCCAAAGCTTCGTACAGCCTGTTCTCCTGCGCCAGAAAATCAGCTTCTCTCGTCAGGAACGCTGCCTGATAAATTTCGTCGTTTATACGCTCAATGTGCGCAACAACACGAGTTATGGCACGGTCTGTCGAGTCGTCTCGCCACAATTCCCTTGCCTGCCGGTATTTATAAAGCGCCGCCGCCAGTATCTCTGGATCTCCCTGTTCTTCCAGCCCAGCGACCTCCATCTGTGACGCTTCCAAAGCCATAACTGCGGCCTCATCACGGCGGCGCTGGCGTTCCGCTATTCTGGAGTTTAGGCGCTCCATGTCGGCAGGCAGCTCTGGCAATTCCCATATTTCCCCAGCCTCTGCCATTTTAGAGAGGGCTTCCTCGAAATTGCCCTGTTCTTCCAGATTCAAACCAACCTGTCGCACCATTTCAGCCAGATTAATACGCCGAGCTAGGGCATTTCTGCGCCCTTCGACATCGGCCCGTGCCGCGCGTACTTCCATGGAGGGATAGTACACAAGGCTTTCATTGTATTTTTCAAGCGCCCTGTTCAGGTCGCCTTCGTCGGCCAATTGCCGCGCCTCTTGTGCCAGAGCGGCAGCTCTTGACCTTCTTTCGCCTGTTCTGGTCAGGAAATCTTCAATTTCAGCAATCGATCTTTCTATGGAAGAATGCGCGTACAGGCTCCTGGCTTGACGATATTGGCTCAACGCTTGTTCCAGTTTGCCATCGCGCCAGAGGGAGGCCGCAACGGACGCTTGTTCCAGCGCACGGAAATAATTCAGATGTACCTGTCTGAAACGATCCATCTCTCCGCGTAGTGTGTCGCCTCTCATTCCTCCGGCGGTCAATTCCTCAAAAGCTTGTTTCGCGTGAACGAGCGCGTCTTCAACCACGCCTCTTTCACGCAGCGCCAGAGCGCTTTGCCAGCGCTGCCAGCCCATGTTCAGTTTGATGCTCCGCTCCTGTTCCTCGGATGAGATGTCAACCTCGAAGGATATCTCGGCTTCTCCAAGGCGTATGTTGTTTTGGTTGAACACGATGAGAGACACCACAGCCAACCCTGGGGTTTCCCGAAATACCACGCATCTGTTTTCGTCCTGGGAATCCTGCACAACCCCTTCGCCAGGCGTCCACACAAACCTGAGATCGCCGTCCGGCTGCGGTTCAATTACCGCGTCCAGGGTAACAGGGCTTCTTGATACTCTGCCGCGCCTGTCAGTCATCGACATGGAATATTCGTTCCATAGCTGAACGACATTTTCCGGCGTGAGGATGCGAATAGTGATATCGTAACTTTGTGGAGAAATTTCAAGCGATGCGGAAGCCACGTCCTCACCACTCAGGCGATCCCAGACGGTGGCAAAAATTTTCGCGGCGCTGTCTCTTGATTCGTAAGATACCGCATCATGGCTCCTTACGACAAAATTATCAGCACCACCCTCCCATTCCCATCGGACGCCGAACATGGTTCCGTCGAAAGGCGGCGATAACTGTATATTTACTGTTTCGCCAGGAAGAGGGGACTCCGGTGTCGCCGTGAGCAGAAATCTTTGTTCAGCCTGCTCAGCGGCGGCCGGTGTTTGCATTGGAGCGAGTAGTGTAAACGAACATAGAAGCAGTATTGAGATAAAAGTTAAGAAAATTTTTTTCCCCATTTTCACATCACCGTCTCCTTTCTGGCACTCTTGCGCTAAACGGGGAACAGCGGAGGCTGATTCAGCCTCCGGTAACGTTTTGATCCATAATTTCCATCAGGAGGCTGATAAAGTTCTCCACCTCCGCATTGTGGTGTATAGCCAGGCTTGCTTTGTATTTTTCGAGCGCTGCTGGCAGGTCGCCCGCATTGTAGAGTTCATTCGCCTGTTTGATAAGCTCGTTTGCCGCGAGAACTGCTTCTAGTTCAGCGAGCGACGTTTCCATTTTGCTTATCCATTCGGCAAGACGCGGGTTGCTGTATATGGCATAGCTTCTGTGGTAAATCTCCAGCGCTTCTCTGTATCTGCCATCCATGTAAAGCGCATGTCCCTGCTCTAAAAGACGTACTGCATCCGCTCTTGTGCCTATACCAAGATCATCTGGGCCACGGACTGTCGAAGCCACTTGCTCGCCTTGCGGTACGATCTGTTCCAGGCTGGCTATGATTGCTTCCACTTCCTGATTTGGCCACAGCCCATGGCTTTCACGGAAACGCAAAAGCGCCTCGGCATCGTTATCGTTTCCTTGAAGAGCGGCTGCCTCAGTGCGGAGAGCCGCGGCCATAGCCATACGCGCTCTTATAATTTCCTCCAATTCGCTTACGTGAAATTCGATTGCCGGATCAGCTTCAAATTCCAAGCTTTCTTTGAATTTTTCCACCGCCGCCTGGAATTGGCCGCCGGCCTCCAGTTCGCGGGCCTCAGCCACCAGCGCGTTAGCCTGCGCGATGGACGCTAGGCGCAATTCGATGCGCTCGGCGCGCTGAGACATAGCTTCGTCATATATAAGCGCCAGAGTTTTTCTGTAGTACTGCAGGGCTTCCGCAAAACGATTTTCCTGGTCGTAGGCGACAGCGGTGTCTCTGAACCATTCCGCCTGCTGAGTGCGTACGCGTATCTGGTCTATCTCCGATTCCAAATGTCTAATTGACATTTCGGTTTCGGCAAGCGCCCACGCCGCATAGGCACGTCTGTAGAGTCTCAGGGCCTCCGTGAGGCTCTGTTCGCCATGCATAGCTACAGCGTCTGCAATAAAGCTGCGGCTGCGCTGGACGCGGACGTGATTGGCTCTCATTACATCCAGACCCTCCGCTATTGCTCTTGTCTCTGTGTCGATCTCGTGAGCCTCTTCTGCAGTTGCAAGCGCTTCATCAAAATTCTTGGCGTCCCATTTAGACTGGGCTTCCAGCCATCTGTGCCAGGCGGTTCGGCGGCGATTGGATTCTTCTATCCTCGTGCGAGGAATGGGTACGTTGACATTTTTTGAACCTCTGCCCAAGACAAGGCCATCGGCATCTCGCACCACGATGTACAGTTCCGCGTTGCCTATGTCGTTGCGGACGATGGTTACCATTTGTTCGTCTCGTCCTCTGAGTATAGCGGTGGAGGCATCGGTGCTCCACGTGCTGTAAATCGGGCGGTCGTAATCTGGTACGAGCCTTACCTCAAATTGAACCGGCTCTCCGGCTATCAGAGCTTCGGCTGCCGTATCACGCTTGGCGTTGGCATCCCAAAGCATAAATGGCTCTGGCTCTATCATTACTATGTCAATGGTATATTCGCTTGCCCTCAGCGTGATATCAGCGGAGGCCAAAAGCCCGCCGTCCGGCCCGAACGCTGATACTCTTGCTGTTATCGGCTCAGTGTCGACAGGGATAAACCGGCTTTCAAGGCCACCATTGCGAAGGAGGATACGGTTGGCGCTGCCCTCGAACATCCATTCAAAAGAGGCGTTTCTGACTCTCGCGGCGTCTCCGTCAAGCGCGAGGGTTACCTCCGTGCCGATAAAGGCCGGATCTCGCTGTTCCACGCTCAAATTAAAAGAACCTTCCGCGTATAACACAAACATTGGAGTAATCGAAACGATCATTCCCAGCAAGAACATTTTTGCTATCTTTTTTATACCCTGATATAGTGCCATAGGCTATTCCCCCTAAAGTGAAAATAACTGCCCAGATACTCTTTATGTAATGATTGATAATACCATTACAATTTTGCTATTCGCCAGTAAAATTTTACGACATTTTGCTTTGAAAATCCAATTATTTACTTCCAATTGACGAATTTCAACCTTTTTATCCGCTCAAAGTCGCTCGTATTGTCAGTAACAAGAGTGTAGTCGTTCGCAATACAATATGCGGCGATTAAGATATCAGCGTCGCCGATAAGGTTCCCATGCTCTTCTAAATTGGCTCGAATTTGAGCCGCCAGCGATAAATCCGATTCATTCATGCCGCTTTTGACAAAAGCATTTTGGTAAAGGTCATGAAAATAGCGTAGCTGAGTCGTAGCTTTTTTCCTGAGCAAATACCATGTAATTTCGTAATAACTCAAAGGTGGAATAACGTAGTCGTTTCCCTGTTCTATTTCAAACGCAAATCGCATCACCACTTTAGGATTCCGTTCTGCTCTCAATAAGAACGAAATTATATTGGTGTCGAGCGCGTAAATCATACCTCAATGTTCCTTGCCAGGTTAGTTTGCGAACGAATGTCGGCGAGTTCATCCCAATCCGAGTCGGTCAACACGTGATCTTCATTTTTCATGGCCGTGACGTCAGACAGGATTTTTTTAACCGCCGCAATTTTTTGATGGCGCGTGGCACTTTGACGCAATTTCTCCATTTCGTTGTATTCTTTTTCCGTCAATATAACCAAATTCTCATTTTGGGGCCTTGAAACCAAGATTTTTTCTCCCCTCATAATAATGTCAGCTATATGTTTGAAATTCTGTGTTAAGTCAGCGGTTTTTATGGCAATCATGTGTATCAACTCCTTTTTTCATAAATGAAAACGCACGATTTTGATATATATTTTAATATGAAAACCTGATTTAGCCAATTTCGCGCTGAAAACGCCAATTCACTAAAGCTGACGAAGGTTTTTAAAAAAACAGAGCGCCGCCGGATGAACGGCGGCAACTCGTTTGTTTTGCTTGCTAAATAAGGACAGAATTGTTACTTTACCGGTATCAGATGGCCGTAATTGCCATCGTTTCGTTTGTACACGACATTAATCTCGCCGGTTTCGCCGTCCTGGAATACAAAAAAGTTATGCCCGACCAATTCCATTTGCATAACGGCCTCTTTTGCGTCCATCGGGTGCAACGGAACTCTTTTGACTTTCTCTATAACTGGGTCGTATGTTGTCCAGTCAACGGCCTCTCCGCCGTCATCGCCAAGAAAGAAATGACCATGCCCATGAGTCTGGAAGTGGCCTTTGTTTTTCAGGTATTCGTTATGGCGCTTGATTTGGCGCTCAAGGTTTTTAAGCGCCTGGTCAAAGGCTTTGCGTTTTTCCTGAGCGTGTTCTTCAGCGCGTAGCATAACTCCGTTGGCGTTAGCCGTGGTTTCTACGCCAAATTTACCTTTTCGGGAACTGACAACCACCTGGCTGCTCAAAATCCTGCCGAAGAATTTTTCCAGCTTCGACATTTTGCTTTCCATATAACCTTTTAGTTCCGCGTCGATCTCCGTTCCTCTCGCTACAAAACGAACATCCATTGATCTACGCCTCCGTTCGTAATGATATATCGCTGTAACTATCCGGTACGTGGCATTTTAACATAAAAACCGCGCATCCGTTAAGGCAGGCGATTGTTCTTATTTTTTCTTTTTCGCCGCGAACGCCGAGACTCCGACGAAAATCAGCGCGATTAGCCCGTAACCGGAGTTGCATCCGCCACTACTACCGCCACCGCCGCCTGTTGAGAGTACTGTCAATGTCACAGGGCGCGATATAACTCGGCAATAATCGTTGCTTACCACCACGCGGAATTGAGCGTTGTTGTCGCGAACTTGCGCGCTCATAGAATAAACTCTGCTGGTCGCACCTTGAATATCGTTCCACACTGCGCCGCCATTATTCGACCTCTGCCATTGGTAATCCCAATATAGCGCTGTGTCGGTAGCCGTAACGCTGAATGACACCGTGCTTCCTGGGTCAGCCGTCTGGCTCTCAGGCTGTTCTGTTATCCACGGAACGGATATATGCGGAATACTTATCGCGCCAAAAACGTCAAGGGTTCCGTCAGCCCAAAATTCTTCAACCACGCCGATATTTCTTGCCGCGTGCAATATACGCGCCCTTATGTGCGAGGGAGGTTCTTCGGGAGAATATGCGGCCAGAAGGGCTGCAGCTCCAGCCACGTGAGGCGCGGCCATTGAAGACCCCGACATAGCCATGTACCCATCACCCAGGTGCGTGCTGTAAATGCCGTCTCCGGGAGCGGCTATATCGACCCACTGGTTGCCGAAGTTTGAATAGCTGCTTCTAGCGTTTTTGGAGTTAATTGCCCCTACCGCGATGGTGTTGTTAAACCTGAAAGACGATGGGTAATGCCTTTGCCCTGCGTGAGAGCGGATGGGGTTGTTTAAATTTTGATTATCGTTGCCAACAGCCATCACGGTTATTATGCCGGCGTCGCTCAACGCTTTAATTGCGATTGCCTGCGCGGAGTTGTTAGTCTGAGGAGACATCCACCCTCCGAACGACATATTTACAACGCGGATATTCATCCCATTATTTTTTTCCGACAACACATAATTTATGCCGTCAATCACGTTACTGAGATGCCCCTGGGCAGGAGAGCCGTGCAGGACTCTCACCGCAAGCAGGCTTACCTGCCAATTGACGCCGACGACTCCTGTGGCGTTGTTTCCCTCCGCGCCTATTATTCCAGCAACGTGGGTTCCGTGTCCATCTTCGTCCATGGAATGCTCGCTCACCATCCTGCCACGGAAGCTTCTACCGTGGTTACCAAAAGAATCTGTTGCCATGTTTGCCTTGAGGTCGGGGTGGTTATGATTTATGCCAGAATCAAAGACCGCTACGACTACATCGCGGCTGCCGGTCGCGTGGTAGTGCCAGACCTTGGGCATTCCTATGTTTTCCATGCCCCAGAGACTGCCATATTTTGGGTCGTTTGGGCGGGTTTGGGCTGGCCTTATTATGTAATTTCGGGATACGCTTACTACGCTGGGATCAGACGAAAGCGCCAGCAGCATATCTTCCGTGCTTTTGTAGTCTGAGGCGAGGTGCAGTATGCTTCTGCTTGAAACCTGCGCTATTTCTGAGAAAGTCTGTGAAGTTCTGAGTCTGTGCCTTTCCGCAAAGACCTCAGCGTCGCTCTCAAGAGCCTGCGAAAAAGCTCTCGCATCAAAAATTCCTCTTACGGAAAAATTGGCTTCATAGGGAGCGCAAATTACGACAATAATTTCTCCTTCGACATATTCATACTCATCAAAAAATTGCACAAGAGAGGCTTCTGCTGATGAGGCGAAAATGCCGTACGTACCGGCAAGTAAGACAGGCAAGGCAAGGAAGGCGAGGAAAAGAACCGCGGCTTTAAGAGCATGTCTTGGAAATTTTTTCATGATTAGACCAGCCTTTCTTTTCGTTTTTGGTTTTTATTAAATCAACCTTTTGGCAATAAAGCAACGTGATTTAATACAATTTTTACTTTGCTTTACACATTTGCGCCTATTTTATTTTACAACATCAGGCTTTCTTGATGAAGTCGTGAACTTTTAACTCGTAAGCCTGTATAATGGCATTAAGTTTTTTAAATTTGTTCGGTCTGTTCTCAGGAGGGCTAAACGTGCAATTCATCAACACGACGCTTTTTATGGGTTTATCGGTCTGGATTTTTGGCTTCGCTCTTATGACCGCCGGATGGCTGGTGGACGCGCTGTTCGAGAGCTATGGCACTATCCCGTCGAAAATTTTGTACAAATCCGGAGCTATTATAGTAGCCGCGCCGGTCATCTATCTCCTGTGGCACGCGTCGAGGCTTATATTCACGCAGCGCCTGAATATAGTGATATTCCTGCGGGATGGCCTAGAGCTGATAATGTACTATACAAACCAAATCCAGGGTACTTTCTGAGGTTAACTTTCGAGCTTCGCCTTTTCGGATGGGTTTACGAGATTTACCGGATAACGTTGGAGGGATGGGAATGATACAGGCTAATGTCTCGATATTGGAAGAACTGCAGTTCCTGAAACAGGAATTGCAGGACAGTCTTTGACCTGACAGCATTGCGGGCGCGGGCTTCGGAGCTTGAACAGCTAGCGGCGGAGCCGGATTTCTGGACGCGCGATGGAAATCAGGAAATTTTAAAGGAATTATCCAGCGTAACAAAGCGCGCGGAGGAATGGGAACAGGTCTGCCGCGAAGCTGATGAGATTGTGCTGCTTGAAGCTATGCTGCGCGAGCAGGAAGACGCGGAGCTGCAAAAAGAGTTTGAATCTAGAGCAGGAGAGCTGCGAAATACGCTGGAGCATCACCGGCTTCATATTTTACTGAACGAGGAATATGATAACGCAAACGCCATTTTGACGGTACATGCGGGATCTGGCGGGCACGACTCGCAGGACTGGGCGGAGATGCTCCTGCGTATGTACCTGCGCTGGGCCGAGCGCGAAGAATTCAAAACCACGGTGCTGGAGGTTTCTTCGGATTCCGAAGCAGGTATAAAAAGCGCCACCGTGATGATCGAGGGCGATTATGCCCACGGTTATCTGAAGTCCGAAAAAGGGGTTCACCGCCTTGTGCGTATATCTCCTTTTGACTCCGCGCACCGGCGGCACACGAGCTTCGCGTCCATAGGGGTGTCGCCCGAACTGCCAGATAACGTGGAAATAGAGGTTCGGCCGGAGGATCTTCGCGTGGATACGTTCAGATCCAGCGGCGCGGGCGGGCAGTACGTCAACCGCACGGATTCGGCTGTTCGTATAACGCATAATCCCACGGGAATTGTGGTAAGCTGTCAAAACGAGCGCTCGCAGCACATGAATCGTCAAGTCGCCATGAATATCCTAAAAAGCAGGCTTTACGAGCGCGCGATTCAGGAGCGGAACAACGAACTGGCGGCTGTTATCGGCGACAAGAAAGAAAGCACCTGGGGCAGCCAGATTCGCTCTTACGTGTTGCACCCGTATACGCTGGTGAAAGATCACCGCACCGGAACAGAGAAAGGAAATGTTCATGCCGTACTGGATGGAGATATCGGAGATTTTATTATGAGTTACCTGCGTGAGCTGAAAAATGGCTGATTTGCGTATCGAATTTAGTAAAAAAACTCGACTCTTCGTCATATTAGCGATATTAGTGTTCGCTTGGCACGTTTTGCATGTTTTTTCACCGACTGGCGGTGCTTTCGCATTTGTTCCAGAACAGCCGGTTATGTCGGCCGAAAACCTGCGACCAGGTATGCGCGGGCATATGCTCACCGTGCTGAGAGGAACGGAGCCGGTCAGACTGCCCATTGAGATTGTAAGCGTCATTCCTCACAGAGGGCAGCACGCTAGACATTCCATAATGATACGCCTGCTTCCGTCAGAGCTGAACAGAATCGGCAGAGCGGCACAAGGAATGAGCGGATCGCCGGTTTTCGTTGACGGAAAACTCGTCGGGGCTGTCAGTATGGGATGGAGTTTCAGCGACCACCAAACGGTCATGGTCACGCCAATTGACGACATGAGCAGAGTGTTTTCGTGGCCTGATAATCCAGTGAGGCTTGGCGATGTAAATTTAAATTTCGCGGATTTTGCGAACAAAGTGTCGCGCCTTACTGTAAGCGGGTTGAGTGGGCGCACTGTAGAAGAGCTTCAATCTACTTTGGGAATACCTTTGGATGCGGCCCCTCACGGCGCAGGCGGAGAGCTTCCAATTGATACCGCGCGTTTTTCTCCGGGGGAGGCGATATCCGTGCTTCTTGCCTGGGGCGACGTTGAAATGTCGGCGCTCGGAACTGTGACGGCCACGTCGAGGGACGGTCGCTTTCTGGCCTTCGGGCATTCTTTTATGGAGCGCGGGGCGGTAAATTTTCCGGTAGCGCGAGCCACAGTTCACGAGACTATTTTCAGCCAGGTTTTTCCGTTCAAAATCGGAACTCCGTCTGCCATAGTTGGAACCGCCACTCAGGACAGGGCGAACGCCGTCGGAGGGCGCATGGGGTATTTCACGCCGTCAATAGCAGCGCGATTTGTTTTCAGGGACATGGACACTGGAGGCGGACGCGTTGAAAAAAATTTCCGCGTCGTCCCCGACGCGTTTCTGGGCGCAAGGCTGCTGGCTGTAATTTACAGCGGGCTTATGGATACGCAGTGGGGGCGGAGGGGAGAAGGAACCGCGTCCGTCACTCTGCGCGTTGAGGGGCGTGACCTGCTGAGAGGCTGGACTCGCTCCAACGTTTTCTTTTCTCACGACATAGGCCGCGCTTCAGTCGCGGAAGCTGCTTCTATGATTGACATGATCATGCTTCAACCCTTCGCGAATATCTACCCCATAGGTTTCAGGCTGGACGTGGAAGTCACCAGCGAGCCAAGAGTTTTGTCAATAGAAGACGTTGTAGTGCAGCAATACGCCGCGCCGGGCGACACCTTGGATGTAGAGGTGGTTTTGCGCCCGTGGCGTAGGGAGCCGGTACGGAGGCGCTTTGAGCTTACTATTCCCGAAAATGCAACAGGAAACGTTGAATTGACGGTACGCGGCGGAGGAACGAATTCCCTTTCGCAGGCGGCATTAGACGGCGGCTGGAAGTCAATCGACAGTCTTGAGCGCCTGCTTACAGAAATGAACGCCTCCGAGGCCAATAACGAGCTTATACTGGAACTGACCTACGACCGTGAGCCTAGGGCGGCTAACCGCAGAAATGAGCTTACGCAGGAGGAAAGAGAGTTTTTGAGCGAGACAAAATCAAGGCGCATAAGGGAAGGAACACTGAGAATATCCCGCGCCGACCAGGTGGTTGACGGTCTCATGAGGCGCCGCATAAACCTGAACGAGAACTCCGATGAATGAGATAAATGAGATGAACAAAATGAGCGACAGGGGCGTTTTTATAACCCTGGAGGGCATAGATGGCTGCGGAAAAAGCACGCAGGCCGAATTGCTCTGTGCCTGGCTTGAAAACAAACTAGGAAAAGGGAAAATTGTACGCACGTTTGAGCCAGGCGGCTGGAAAGGCGGGGAATTTCTGCGCCACCTGCTGCTGAGAGAAGCCGAGCTTACGTCCAAAACCGAGCTGCTTCTCTTTCTGGCGGACAGGGGCGGGCATATCGACACGGAAATTTCACCGGCGCTCCAGAGAGGCCAATGGGTTGTCTGCGAGCGCTACACGGACTCAACCATTGCCTACCAGTCGTGGGGACGCGGCATTTCTTTTGAGGAAATCAGCGTTTTACTGAACTGGTGCAATTTTCCAGCGCCTGATATGACCATTTTTCTCGAAATAGACGAAAAAACGGCCAAACAACGGACTAATAAAAGGGGAAAATCTGACCGCCTGGAAGCTGCTGGGGATGATTTTACGGCGCGGGTGGCCCTCGGATACAAAACTCTGGCTGAGCGCAGCCCTGACCGGATAATAACCATTGATGCAGCGCCGGATACGGAACGAGTGGCAAAAAGCGTCCACGCGGCGATTGAAAAAAAACTGGCCGCTTATTTGACGAATTTTGCGAGCTTTGCACACTCTGCCGCACTAAAGGGTTAAGAGTGAGGGTAAAAGGGGGAGCCGGGGGTAAAGTTGAGGGAAAGGGAGGCGGCTCCGGCCGGCAGGCGTCCTCTCACGCACTTTCAGCGGCACGGCCTTCTTTTGGTGCGTCCGTGGAAGAAGCCTCGGCGGAACTTGAAATTCGTGAGCTTTTAGACCGGCTTGACGCGGCGGCAAGCAAACTTACGCTCTTTCCGGGCGAACGGCTGCTCGCAGAGTACAAGTTTATTTTAAAAGAGCTGTTGGCGCGGGCCGTTAAAGGCTTCAGCCTGAAACGGGATTTAAAATGGCGGCGCACAAACCGGAGCACATATGTCACAATAGAAAGGGCAGAATCTGCTCTGACCGAACTTGAAGAAGCTTTTCAGCAGGAAAGCGGACGAACTAGAGCTTTACAACTTATGGAGGAAATAAAAGGATGTCTGATCTCCCTTCTGTTTTGAACGCTTTTCCTTTCGAGGCGCTTCCGGCATGGGAAAGTGTTACAGATGCGTTTCGGAAAGGCGCTGTTTCCCACTGCTGGGCAGTCAGGGCACCGCTGGAATGGCACGGCGGCCTTTTACAGGCTATGTCGCGGCTATTCATGTGCGCTTCAGGAAGCAGTTGCGGCTATTGTGGCGGATGCAGAGGCTGGGGGCGCGAGGACGAGCGTGGAATTTTTTCACACCCTGATGTGGTGGTAGCCGGTGAGTTTGATAAAGCCTGCAATATAGATGCTTGCCGCTCAATGATAAAAGAATTGTCAATGAAGCCCGTGACGGCCGTGCGCCGTCTGGGGGTTTTGCTGTCGGCCGACAAACTACTGATGAGTGCCGCCAACAGCCTGCTTAAAATAGCGGAAGAGCCTCCGTCTCACGCCTGCCTTTTGTTTTTGATGGAAGGCGACAGCTTTCTGCCTACATTGAGAAGCCGTTCGCGCATGACGATACTCGCGGTGCCGCCTTCGTTTTCCGCAAGCCCTATGCCGTCAGATGAAACGCAATGGGCCGAGTTGTGTAATTTAAAAGATTTAAAAGGCGGCGAGGATGCGCTTTTATCATCGTGGACATCGCACTTTTTGCAGACCGGAGACGTGGAAGCCGCCGCGCGTACCGACAGGTTACGTCTACTAGTTCAGCAAAAAAAGCTTTCGCAAAACATGATTTACGATCTTCTAATTTTGACACTGAAGGAGGAGCTTCCTTTTGAGCCTATATCTGACAGTTTTTGGTAAACCGCGTTATCTTGGGTTGGTTAATATCGGAGACCTGAAATTGAATGTAGGCCGCTGGGTGGTAATTGAGACACTCAGAGGTCTAGAAATGGGGCTTCTGGGGGGAACTCTCTCGCAGGAGCAGGAGGGGAAATACCGTAGCGCCTGCGTTGACGAAACCAGCGATGAACACACAAGAGGCCCTGAACCAATGCTGCAGGAAGTAACGCTTGTGGGAGCGGCCAGCGAATCTCAAGTGCAAGAGCATTCGGCGCGGCGCAAAGACGAAGAAACGATGCTGATTCGCGCGCGGCAAATTTTGCAGTCTCACCAGTTTCAGATGAAATTGGTTGACGTCGAGTACACGCTGGATCGCAAAAAACTCTTTTTCTACTTTACTTCCGATCAGCGCGTCGATTTTCGAGCATACGTACGCGACCTTGCCAAAGAATTCCGCGTGCGCATAGAAATGCGCCAGATTGGTGTAAGAGACGAGGCCAAAACCGTCAAAGGAATATCTCCATGCGGTAGGCCTTGCTGTTGCGGCTATTGGCTTCACCGGTTCATTCCTATAAACATACGGATGGTGAAAGAGCAAAACCTGGCCCTGAACCCAACAAAGATATCAGGAATCTGCGGCAGGCTGATGTGCTGCATGTTCTACGAACACTCTACGTACAGCGATCTTTGGAAAAACCTTCCGAACCCAGGCTCTAAAATCAAAGCGCCGAATGGAAATTACGTTCTTGAGGGCATTGATCTGCACAGAGAAACGGTGAAAGTCAGCCTGCCAGAGGGAGGGTTCGCCGCAGTGCCGGTCGCGGATTTCGCCAGTTTCAAAGAGACCATCTTGCGCGGCGAGGTTTGGAAAAAAGATGAAAAAGTCGACAACAACGAGAAAAACGATAATAAAGACGTGCTGTCTGATGGCAGACTGCCCTCTCCGCATGGCAGGGTACCCAAAACTCCGCTTTCATCTAGAGCGCAGCTGGCCGCCCGCAAAAATACAAAATCGGACGACACGCCGGACAGCCAGGCTAAAAACGCTAGAATAAGCAAAAAACCGAAGCCCGAAAAAATATCCATCAAAAAACACATAGCTGACAGGTTTGGAGAAAGCCCTCAGGACTCGCAGGCTGAAGCGCCGCAAGACCCGCAGAAAGCAGATTTTAAAAAACATCAACTCAGGCATAGAATCGTGCCGCCGCAGGAGTCGCGGAGGCACGAAGAACAGGCCCAGCCAGTAAGAGAGTACCACAGGCCCGAACAGCGATACAACCAAGCTGACGCAACTCAAAATGAAACACGAGCGCCCGGCGCTCACAGCTACCGCCCAAGACATAGGGGTGGAAACCGCGGACATGACCGTCATGGAAACACTGGCGCGGCAAAGAAGGGAGATTCATAAAAATGGCTTTTTTCGCCAAACTTAAAGACAGCCTAAAGGGCGTAAAAGAACGATGGAGCAATAGCATAACTTCACTTTTTACCGCCGAGCCGTTTGACGAATCTTTCTGGAATGAACTAGAAGAGCGGCTGATAATTGGAGACGTTGGAGGCGAGCTTTCCGGCAAATTGGTCGAAGAAATGAAACGCGAGGCAAAAAAACAAAATATCCTGACGAAAGACGCCCTGAAAAGCGTTTTTGTATCCATGATATCCGACAAACTTTCAGCCGTGGAAGGAATGGGAAAACCATTCGACCTGGATTCAGAAGGCGCGGGCGAGGAGAAAAAACCGCTTGTACTTTTGATGGTTGGGGTCAACGGTAGCGGCAAAACCACATCGGCGGGTAAACTGGCGGCACAGTTCTCAAACAACGGGAAAAAAGTTGTCCTGGCCGCCGCCGATACGTTCCGCGCCGCCGCCGCCGAGCAATTGCACATATGGGGCGAGCGGGCCGGAATAAGAGTGATATCTCAAAAGCAGGGCAGTGACCCGGCTGCCGTGGCTTTCGATGCGTGGCAGGCAGCGCTGGCCTCAAAATCCGATGTCCTTATAGTAGACACAGCTGGCCGCTTACACTCGAAGAACAACCTGATGGAAGAACTCAGGAAAGTATATAGGGTACTTGAACGCGAGGCTGGCGCGGATCGAATCAGGTCTTTGCTGGTTCTTGACGCTGTGATGGGGCAAAACGGCATGGCACAGGCCGCCACCTTCAACAGCGCGTTCCCGTTATCTGCCGTCATCCTCTCTAAATACGACAACACCGCGAAAGGCGGCGTGGTTCTTTCCATAGCGTGTGACCTGAAAATACCAATACGATATATAGGTCTTGGAGAGGGGATTGACGACCTCAGCCCGTTTGACCCAAACGAATTCGCCTCCGCACTTATGTAACGTGCAAAGCGTAACGTGTATACCACGGAGGGAGCGTTTGAAGAAATTCTCTTCATGCTGGAAAAAATGCGCTGGCTGGCAACGCAGGCCGCGAACGACACTTTGACTCGTCAAGAGCGCGAGCGTATTCAGCGTGAAATCGACAGCCTCAAAGATGAGATAGACAGAGTCGCGGAAGAAATACAAAAGCAGGAAATACAGAGTCAGGCAGATAGCACTAGCAGCAGCGCGAATGCATCAGGGGTTTAATGGGGCCATGCAGACCCGGTTTTTCCCCTGAGCTTTTGCCTCATACAGCGCCGCGTCCGCCTGGGCAATTCCGAAGCGAAGTTTTGTAGCGTAATCACCGCTTTTGCTTTTGCCAGGTAAGATTACCGCAACGCCAATGCTTGCTGTGACGGGTACTGATCTGCCATTTTCCAAAGAAAAAGCGTGCTGCTCTATGTTAAGCCTGATGCGGTCAGCCGCTGAGTACGCGTACGCCTCCTCTATATTAGTAAGCAAAAATACAAATTCTTCGCCGCCGTAGCGCCCCATAATGTCGATCTGGCGCAACGCGCTAAGGCTGTTTTTCACCACATGCTGCAAAGCGCGGTCTCCTTCGAGATGACCGTATGTGTCGTTGAATTTTTTAAAATCGTCCACGTCAAGCAGGCACACACAGCAAGCCTTATTCAAAGAGGACGCGCTTTCCAGACCCATTTCGGCAGTCGAGAAAAAAGCGCGCCTGTTAAGCAGCCCCGTGAGCGTGTCGTGCTGGGCAAGGCGTTTGAACCTCTGTTCGCTTTTTTTCAATTCCTGTAATACTTCGCTACGCTTTTTTGCTTCTCTCTGCAAAGAGGAGGCAATTTCGACCAGAGCTTCTTCTTTCTGGCGCAAAGCCTCCGTGGTCTGCTTCAACCTTAAAGCCATGTGATTAAAAGATACGGCAAGCTCGCCAAAAAAATCGATATTATGGTCGTAGTTTTCGGCCTCGATTTGCTTAACCTTCCATACCAAGTGGCGCAGAATGGCCTGTAAGGATTTGCAGTATCCGGCGACAAAACCCTTCTCGGTTATCGGCATGGATAAATCGCCTTTGGTTAAAGCAATGAGAACGCCGCGCAATTCAACAATTTTTTTGTGATAATTCAAAAACTCAGGATCGTCAACAAAACGCTCAGGAATCGGCGGGATTATCCTGTCGTTTTGCAAACGATTGACGTATTCAAGCACCTGATGCGCGATATCAAATGCTTCTTTGTCGTCCAACATTACAAAATAGGGCTATTTTGTGATGAAGTCATGCACGCGGCCAACGAGCTTTTCTGAGGGGATAAGCACCATCTGGCCTTCATCCCAAGCGGCCGGACAAACCTGTTCAGGATGCCCGTAAAGATAGGTGTATGCGCGCATTTTACGCAATAACTCGGCGGCATTGCGCCCGACATTGTAGTAGTTGACCTCGGAGCCTACCAGCACGCCCTCTGGGTTGATGATAAACGTGCCGCGCAGAGCGGAGCCTGTAGCCGCATCGTAAACGCCGAAAAATTTTGAGAGTTCGCCGGAGGGATCGGACGCCATCTGAAAATTGACGTTGTTCAATAGCGTCTCGGCTTTGCGCCAGGCCAGATGCGAAAATTTAGTATCGGTCGAAACAGAAATAACTTCGACGCCCATTTCTTGCAGCTGAGTCCAGTACTTGGCTAAATCTGAGAGCTCCGTGGGGCACACGAAGGTAAAGTCGGCAGGATAAAAATATAGTACGCACCATTTTTTCTGCAAAAAATACTGAAACAGAGTATGCTCTTCAAAACGATCCTCAAGCGGATTATACGTGCTGAATGCAAAATCCTGTATTTTTTGTCCAAGCTGTAAAACTGTCGCGTTTGACATACTGTACACCTCCATATCCATGTCGCATGCTGAAAATTCGAGCTATTATAGCATACACACCGTGTATACAGCCTTGTAGATGATTTTCAGTAATGTGTAAAACCACCCACGATATTGACAAAATCATCGGCAAGGTAGTAAGCTTTTGTACGGAGAAAGTTCGAAAATCTGTTTTTCACGTGTTAAGTGATGCGTTTACGAAAACCTTTAGAATAAAGGTTACAAAGCTTGCCTGACGACTATTTGTCACAAAATTGAAAGGTGGATAATTTATGAAATCCTGCTTCCCAAAACTTCATTTCTATGTCTCTATTCAAGAGGAAAGTTATTGT
>Ga0131853_10005770_pt1 | contig 22389 bp, 25 predicted proteins | sample TergutLab28metaG_FD_92764 | JGI IMG/M metagenome (GOLD analysis project Ga0131853, IMG submission 92764) | Labiotermes labralis P1 segment gut microbial communities from Petit-Saut dam, French Guiana - Lab288 P1 (version 2) (version 2) | ecosystem: Host-associated > Arthropoda: Insects >... | reverse complement strand
TAGTAAAATGATTCTGAAACAGTAACGCAAAAACGCATAAATTTTTTTGCAGAACAAGGACTTTGGTTCCGAGAATACCCAAAGGTATTCTCGTGGTTCAAAGGACGAAGTTATGTGAAAAAATATAAAGTTTTTGTTACTGGTTTAGAGTTATTTTACTATAAAATAGGCACACCTGTGTGCAATATTTTATAGCCAAAAAGAAAACAACCCAAAAAAATTATAGTAACCTCATACATTACGAAAAAATAATTAGTCAGTCAAGGCTTTACATTTTCTACGAAAATGTAAAGCTATTTGGTGGGGGGCTTAAGATCCCCCACCAAATAGTCAGTTCGCCCACCGCTTAAAAATTTGCAAGCAAATTTTTTGAAGCGGGGGTCTTCTGCCCTTGAGATAAATCCAACAAACAAAATCGCTGCCGCGTTACACGGCAGCGATTTTTTATCATGCTATTATGGCTGCTAAGCGGCTTTAAGCTTTTTAGCCAACACTATTGAAAATACTAAACCTACAACGGCTAATACAACTTGAACAATATAGTAGTTAGGGGTTGAAGCTACTACATCACCTGTCTGCGGATTAAGGCGCGCTGCCGGCACTCCTGTTTCATTTATAGTAGTCATGTTTTCGCCCGCAACCAACAGCAAGTCTGGATTATAGTCAGGATGGCTTGGGTGCCACGGACTGTCTATGCCAAAATCAGGATGATTAGGATGCCACGGGTTCCATGGAAGCCACGGGCCCAATGGATTATCAGGGTCAACCGGCCGCCATGGTTCATCCGGGTCTATAGGAAACCAAGGGTCCTCTGGATTTTCCGGAAGAGGAGGCAACCAAGGCATTGAGGGGTCTCCGGGTATAATAGGTAAACCCGGAAGAAGCCCTTCAGGAATATCCGGCCGCAACGGAGGAACCTGTGGCAAACTTATATCAGGGTTTGTCGGAACCAACGGCAAACTTATATCAGGGTCTGTCGGAACCGGCGGCAAACTTATATCAGGGTCTGTCGGAACCTGTGGCAAACTTATATCAGGATCCGTCGGAACCGGCGGCAAAGTTGCATCCGGGTCTGAGGGAACATGCGGCAAGCTTATATCCGGTGGCAAAAAACCTACCGGATCGTCGCGCTCAAATTGTGCTGTTACTATCCACATAGCCACAGGGTCTTCTAAAATATGGCCATCGTTACTGAGCATGAATATGTAAGGAGTAGTATTAGAAAACCCTACGTCATTAAGTGTTGGCAAAGCCCCAAAATAAAGTGTAGGACTATCATTAGGATATGGAATTCCTCCACCCATACTTGTTAACGCTTCCGAGGTGACAGAAAGCCCTGCCGGCCATGCCGTACCGTCAGTTTCCCATATCATAGAATAAATTCCATCATAAAATATGAAATCCCCCAAATCATTACTACCCGGGTCACCGGGATAATCCCAAAAGAAAAGATATGGCCCGGCATCCATTTGGTCAAAATTCACAGAAACACTTCTACCGGGATTTATGTTAGACTGTGCATCTTCAAAAGTTTCAAACGGCCCGGAGATAGTTATCCGTACATTGTTTTTTATAAAATCTATATCGCTCTGGCTCAAGTTGTTTCCCTGAAAAAAATCCGGCTCCCACGTCATGTCAAACCTGGCAAACAAATAACTCTGGTGCGGATTTATAAACGGCACAATTAAGTCTATCCCCGGCACACCTGAGCCTATAGGCATTGGCAATGTTGTCGGCGGCGTTGGAGCTATAGGTACCGAAGGCAATGTGGCATCCGGTTCAGTGGGCACCAAAGGCAGCGTAGCATCCGGTTCAGTAGGCACCAAGGGCAGTGTAGCATCCGGTTCAGCGGGCACCAAGGGCAGCGTAGCATCCGGTTCAGCGGGCACCAAGGGCAGCGTAGCATCCGGTTCAGCAGGCGCAGAAAGCAGCATGGCATTCGGTTCGCCGGACATTGGAACAGATTTTTCCACAGATGAAGCCGTCACAACCAAAGTAGAAGAAGCAACTAAAAAGAGCATTGAAATAAGAAACGCTAAAATACGATTTTTTTTCATGTTTTTTGTCCTTTCTTATTCATTTATGTTATTTTAAAAGTCATTTTATCATGGGGTGTAGCGTTATGCAAGAAAGTTTTTGCAGCAAGTGTAAAAAAAACATAAGCTAAATTACTCCTACTGCTTCCATACAAAAATATAGATAAAGGCAACCTATATTTTTGTATGGCTAAGGCAAAGAGCTTTCCTGAAAATATGCAGTTTTTAAACAAAGCTTAAAAATATATTTCAGCTTTTATGAATTGTGGTGAGACGGTAGCATTAAAGTTCTTTGTAGGCATGCACCATGAGCTTAAAAGTTCATCCTTTATCAAATAGTTCCATAAAGCTTCTTTTGGCACAGGGTAGGTTTTCTCCAGTTTTATAACTGACATTATCAACCCTCCAAAGGTTTTCACCTATTTTTGCATGGCCTCTACAAACTCACTTATCTTATTATCATCAATTTTTTCTATATATTCAGCCTTTTTCATAACAATTTTAATTATGAAGCGCTCAAAGCCATTAACTTTTTTAGGGTCAAATATTCCGCCTAAAGACCCCTTTGCCTTCGCTGCTTGTACAACTTTCTGCGGGTAGTTTTTCTCAAAATAGCTATCATCATCTGAAAAGTTCGATAAAAACAGCCCCAGTGTTTTTTTACAAAGCTCATCAGCATTCTTAGCAGCAAAAGCTTTAGCTTCACTTCTAAGCGAACCGGCGTAAACTGAGCTGCCTATAATAACACAATCGTAACCGGCTAATGGCGGTATATCTTTTTGCTTTAAATCACAAATAAGTACCTCACTCATCTTTCTTGAAATGCGCTGTGCCACCTCTTTGGCAGCACCGTATTTTGAAGCATATAAAATTAATGTTTTCATAACTTTCTCTCCCAATTTGGTCCACTAGTATTATGACTTTTTTATCTCAAGGGCAGAAGCCTTCCCGCCAAATAGCTTTACATTTTCAAAGAAAATGTAAAGCCCTAACCATAGACAAAAAAGGCATTGATGAAACTAACTGCAAAAAAGTATGGTACTTTAATCGGCATTAGTATTAGCTTTAACCAGCATACTTAATATTGCATTACTTCTTTCAACAAATTTAGTCATTTCAGCCGGTTCAAGAGGCTTTTGACAAATCTGTGCTAAATCATAAATGTGGTTTACAATAAGGTCGGTTTCTTCCTTTCTTTCCGGCTTATCCCTAAGGCTTCCAAGCAGCTTGACCAAACCATTGCCTGTATTGAGCACAAGCTTTTCCTCCAGTGGAAAATCCGCACCGCCTCCTGCATACATTTTACTAAGCTCTTTCATTCTTCTTGACTGCTCGCTTATTACAATTACAGCAGGAATGTCCTCATTTTTAAGGCTCATAGCTTCTATAGTGACTTTGTCGTTATTAAGACCTTCTTTAAAAAGCTCGGTAATGTCTGTACTCTCATTTTTTTCATCATTTTTTAAGGCTTCAGATATATCAGAGTCAATGCGCTTAAATTTTACACCGCCGCCATAACTTTCCACATAAGAAATGAAAGCTGCATCAATGGGATGGTCAAGAACAACTGCATCCTGAGCGGCATCTTTAAAAAGATTAATGTATTGAGACTGTATGGCTGCATCTGACACGTAATAAAGAGTATGTTCCGTTTCGTTCCCTTTAATTTCTTCTATGTTTTTGTACTCATCGTTTATTGTTTTGTAAATTACAGATTCAGTAATTTTCTCATAAAAATCTTTATTTTTAACACAACCGTATTTTATGAATACATGAATATCATTCCAATATTTGCAGTAATCTTCTCTATCGTTTTTGTAAAGCGAATTTAATTTATCCGCTACTTTTCTGGTAATATATGAAGACATTTTAGCCACATTGCTATCATTTTGCAAAAATGAGCGAGAAATGTTAAGCGGTATATCAGGGCAATCCATAACCCCGTTTAAAAGCAGTAAAAACTCAGGCACAACCTCTTTCACATTATCCGCAACAAAAACCTGATTGCAGTAGAGTTTAATTCTACCCTCCATAGTCTCAAAACGGTTTTTAAGCCTTGGAAAATAAAGAATCCCCCTTAAACGGAAGGGATAGTCCATATTAAGGTGAATCCAGAACAAGGGTTCTTCAAAATCCATGAATACTTTTTGGTAAAATTCTTTATACTCATCATCAGTGCATTCAGAAGCCGCCTTGAGCCAAAGTGGGTTCATATCGTTGATAGGAGTTTGGGCAGGTTCTTTAGTAGAATCTTCGCCATATTCTTTTTCCGGGGCAATGTCTGTAATTTTCTCAAAATAAATAGGCACAGGCATGAAAGAGCAATACTTGCGCATAATTTCTTTAAGCCTATACTCGCTTAAAAATTCCTTTGAGCTCTCAGATACATGGAGTATTATATCTGTTCCGCGCTCCTGCCTTGAACCTGCTGAAAGCTCATATTCGCTGCCGCCATCACTTAACCAATGAGCAGCAGATGACCCTTCCCGGTAAGAGAGAGAATCTATCTCAACTTTATCGGCAACCATAAAAGCCGAGTAAAAGCCCAGCCCAAAATGGCCTATTATTTCACTGCCTTCGCTGCCTGTGCGGTCTTTATATTTTTCCATAAACTCTTCCGCACCTGAAAAAGCTATTTGGTTTATGTACTTCTTTATTTCATCATTACTCATACCTAAACCATTGTCAGATATTATGATGGTTTTATTTGCTTCATCCAGCGTAACTTTTACGTAAAAATCCTCATCTCCCACATGGTCGGCTTCACCAAGTGATTTAAGTTTTTTAAGCTTGTTAGCCGCATCATTACCATTGGAAATAAGCTCCCTCAAAAAAATATCCACGTCCGAATACAGCCACTTTTTTATAATGGGCAGTATGTTCTCACTGCTTACTGATAAATTACCTTTTTCCATAATGGTTCCTCCTTTTGTACCGGTAGTTATCTTCGCGCATTGTTCTTATTTATTTTAATTACCTGAAATGGAAAAGTCAATTTGATTTTTCTAAGCTATAATGATATACTTGTTGAGGTGCAGGAGGGTTCGACATGAGTATTGTTAATAAAAGCAACGAAAAAAGCAACAGCAATAGCACAAAGTATATTCACTTTATTCTAATTGCAGCGGTGTTTTTAGGCTTTATGTATTTCAGTGCACCAGCAAAAACCAACAATCTTCGAATTTATCAGTTTAACGGGCAAAATGATTTTGCAGCACTTAATAATGGCTTAATCATTTCTTTGGGAGAGCAAGAACAGCAGAAATTTTTAGCCGGTGATTTGATATTTTGGGATGGCGTTTCAACACATATTACAAACGTTCAGGTTCAATTATTTTTCTATGATATAAGCGGTAGCCGCACAAATATTTTTTCTTCCGGTGTCAACTTTATTTCATCTGATTATATTACTTTTGACATTGTTAATTCTCATGTCTATCCACTGGGCGCATTAGGCTCTGACAGCGGCAGCCTTTGGGACGAAGAGACTCTGGATAAACTAATAACTTCACTGCACTGCGAGGTCATTGTTACTTATGATAACGGAAAGATCTACGAGTCAATACTTGCTCTGGAGATAACGGATGTTTTATTTCCTTAAAATCCAAATACCCCTAATAATCATAAAGCCGCAGCACATCTCATATACATTAAAAGAATGATTCCTAAGGAGGGGCGATTTCTTTGAAACAGTATATTGAAGAAAGAGCTGTACAAGTTGCAAATTTTATAATAAGCTCCAATGCCACAGTAAGAGAGACTGCCAAAAAATTTGGCATTTCAAAATCAACCGTACATATAGTTGTAGCTTAATAGAACGGCGGTTGTTTGTAATTATATAGTAGAATGCCAACAAGGAGAATAAGCATCGTGGAAATACAGGATTCATTTACGGCTAACATAAAGAGCGATAATTTTGCCTTAATAGCCGGGCCCTGCTCAGTAGAAAATGAAGAACAGATTTTAGCTATCGCCAAGCAGGTAAAAGCCTTAGGCGCTTCGTATCTGCGTGGCGGGGCATTTAAACCGCGTACCTCGCCTTATGATTTTCAGGGTCTCGGTGAGGAAGGCATTGCCCTTCTTAAAAAAGCAAAGAAAATTACCGGTCTGCCTATAGTAAGCGAACTTACCGAAATCCGCTCTCTGCCATTTTTTGAGGATGTAGATGTTATTCAAATAGGGGCCAGAAACACACAAAATTATGAACTGCTTAGAGAGATGGGCTCTGTTAAGAAGCCGGTGCTCTTAAAGCGCGGCTTGGCCGGTACAATAAAAGAACTGCTTATGAGTGCCGAATATATAATAGCAAACGGTAATGAATCTGTAATTCTTTGTGAACGGGGCATCAGAACTTATGAGAACACATATACCCGCTCTACATTGGATCTATCTGCTGTTCCTGTGCTCAAACAGCTCTCCTCTTTGCCTGTGGTAGTTGACCCAAGCCATGGTACGGGTCGGTCTGAGCTTGTTTCTGCTATGGCTTTAGCTGCTGTGGCCGCCGGGGCTGACGGAGTTATGATAGAGGTGCACAACGACCCGGCCTGCGCTTTGTGTGATGGTTCACAGTCTCTCGACTTTGCACAGTTTAAAGATGTGGCTTCGAAAATTTTCAAAATCAGGGAGGTTCTTTTTGGCGACAACAATTCATGTCCCTCTTAACAAGGGTTATGATGTAATTATTGATTCGAATATTCTTGACTATATTGGCAAAAAAGTTCGCCTGCTGTTTGATAATGTGCAGACTGCTGTTATCGTAACAGATGATAACGTGAAGGAATTGTATCTTGAGCCGGTTATGCGCTCTCTTTCAGAGGCCGGACTAAGCACTATCCCCTACTCTGTTTTGCCCGGAGAAGCTTCTAAAAACTACAGTGAATATTTTGCACTGCTAAATTATTTAGCCGGCTCTAAACTAATGCGCTCTGACATCATAGTCGCCTTAGGTGGCGGTGTTGTTGGTGATTTGGCCGGCTTTGCCGCAGCCACCTATCTTCGAGGCATACGTTATGTCCAAGTTCCCACCACTCTGCTTGCTATGGTTGATTCTTCTGTTGGCGGAAAAACCGGAATTGACCTAAAAGCCGGCAAAAACCTAGCCGGGGCTTTTCATCAGCCTTCTCTTGTTTTATGCGATACCGATGTGTTAGATACACTGCCCGCCTCCATTTATGAAGATGGTCTGGCAGAAATAATTAAGTACGCAATGATAGGCAATTCAGAGTTATTGGAATTACTTTTAGCGCCGAATATGAAAGAACATATAGCTTCCACAGTCGCTGCCTGTGTTAGAATGAAACGTGATATTGTTGTACAAGATGAATTTGACACCGGCGAACGTAAATTGCTTAACTTTGGCCACACTGTAGGCCATGCCGTTGAGTTTTTAAGTAATTATAAAATTTCTCATGGAAGTGCCGTAGGTATCGGTATGACCGTAATGACATGTGCAGCGGTTAAAAAAAATTTATGCCCTCCTGAGTGTCTTGTTGTACTTAAAAATTTACTTTCACATTTTAATCTTCCCAATAATACGAATTATAGTGCAAAAGAGCTCTATAATGCTGCTATCTGCGATAAAAAACGACAAAGCAACCATATCACTATTATTATTCCAACAGCATTAGGAAAATGTGAGCTCAAAACAATTCCGATAGGAACTCTGCTTAACTGGATAGAAATGGGGCTTTGTATTGGCTCATAACTTTTCTGTTACAATATATCCACATACTTTTACGGGTAGTGTAGAAGCTATTCCTTCAAAATCTCACCTCCATCGGTTACTTATTTGCGCATCCTTAGCAGATGAAGAAACCATTATTAATTGTGCCCATACAGATGCAGAGGATATATCTGCTACAATTAACTGCCTTAAAGCCTTAGGCGCTAAAATTGAAAGAATCGAAAGCGCTTACAAGGTAACTCCGCTTAAAAATGAGCTGCTTCCTAAAAGCTGCACTCTACCTTGTATGGAAAGCGGTTCAACTTTGAGATTTATGCTGCCTATTGTAAGCGCTTTAGGAATTAGCGGTGAATTCCACTTAGCCGGCCGCCTGGGTGAGCGTCCTATTTTACATCTGGAAAACGAACTTATGCGTAATGGCATTCAAATCATTAGGCCTTGCAACTGTGTAATTAGTTGCAAAGGCCAACTTCAGCCCGGCCAATTTTATTTGCCCGGCAATATTTCTTCTCAGTATATTAGCGGCCTGCTTATGGCTCTTCCTCTGCTTAGTTCAGACAGTAAATTGATAGTAAGCGAGCCTATAGAGTCAGAAAATTATATAAGCCTAACCTTGAATGTACTGGATACCTTTGGTCAGAAGATATTTAAGAACCGCAATTTCTATGAAATTAAAGGTGGAGCCGGCTTTCGTGGCCCTCAACATCTGTCGGCAGAAGGTGATTGGTCTAACGCTGCCTTTTGGCTTGCTGCCGGAGCTATGCCCGGTGGAGATATAAAACTTACAGGACTTTGCAAAAATAGTTTGCAAGGCGATAGCCAAGTTTGCAAAGTTCTCAAACAAATGGGTACTTCGGTAAAATGGGATGGTGATACCCTTTTCGTATCAGAGGGAAAACGCCGTAATATAGAAATTGACGCGGCCCACATACCCGATTTGATTCCACCTTTGGCAGCAGTGAGCGCAGTCAGTGAAGGATGTACCACAATTCGAAATGCTGCCCGTTTGCGCCTTAAAGAATCTGACCGCTTATCCGCTATAAGCAATTGTTTAAACGCCTTAGGTGCTAAAGTGTCAGAAAAATCGGATGGCCTTAGGATAGAAGGCGTTTCACACCTTAAAGGAGGTATAATAGATTCATGCGGTGACCATAGGATTGCTATGATGGCAGCAGTGGCTTCAGCCGCTTGTACCGAAACCGTTACTATTAAAAACGCTCAAGCAGTTAACAAATCCTACCCTAACTTTTTTGAAAAATTATCTAAGTTAGGTAAGCAAATAGAGGTGCATAATGAGTAGTTTTTGGAAGAGCAGGCTTTGTTTGTCTATATTTGGTCAATCTCATGGTGAGGCTATAGGTATGACTTTAGATGGGATTCCGGCAGGTCACGCTATTGATATGGAGGAACTTCAAACTTTTATGAGGCGCCGCGCACCCGGTCATGTGCCATGGTCAACAGCCCGCTTGGAAGAAGATGTTCCTGAGTTCATATCAGGCCTTGTAAACGGATTAACTTGCGGTGCGCCAATCACTGCTCTTATCCGTAATAACAATGTTCGTTCCTTTGACTATACAAACATTATGAACATACCACGCCCAAGCCATGCTGACTATACCGCGCATGTAAAACACGGCGGCTTTCAGGATGTGGCAGGCGGCGGGCATTTTTCCGGCAGGCTTACTGCTGCCCTGTGCATTGCCGGGGGAATTTGTTTGCAGCTTCTAAAAAAGCGCGGAATTTTTATAGGCGCTTTTATCTGCTCCATCGGTACAGTTAGTGACCTATCCTATCTATCTATGAATATAGATGCACAAAAATTAACAGAGCTTACAAATATGGTTTTTCCTGCTTTTAGTAACGAAAGTGCTCTATCAATGCAGGCAGAAATAGACAAAACCAAGCAAGCCGGAGATTCTGTAGGCGGCATAATTGGATGTATAGCAATTGGTGTGCCTGCCGGTCTGGGTGAACCTATGTTTGACTGCATGGAGAGCCACATAGCCAGGCTTGTATTTGCAATTCCGGCTGTAAAAGGCATAGAATTTGGTGCAGGGTTTGAAGCAGCCGCAATGCATGGCAGCGATTTTAACGACCCTTTTTATTGGGATGGCAAAACAGTAAAAACCCGTACAAATAACAACGGCGGAATTTTAGGAGGGATAACGTCAGGTATGCCCCTTTTGTTTAGAGCAGCCGTTAAACCTACCCCTTCTATAGAAAGAGAGCAGGAAAGTATAAATTTGAGCACTAAAGAGTCTGCCGCTCTTAAAATACAGGGTCGGCACGACCCATGCATAGTTCCCAGGGCCGTGCCGTGTTTAGAGGCGGCCGCTGCCATAGCTATATATGATACAATTTTAGAACAGGAAGGGGCAAAGCTTAAGTGACAGCGCGTTGTGGGCTTTTAGGACAAAACCTGGGACATAGTTACTCCCCTTCAATTCACAAATCTTTCGGCCTATCTTATTCTTATGAACTTTTTGAAGTTGAGCCGCCTGAGCTTGCTCCATTTTTAGAAAAGGGAAACTTTCATGGGCTTAATGTGACTATTCCTTATAAAACAGCAGTAATACCTTTTTGCAAATCTCTTTCGCCTATTGCTTTAAGCATCGGCTCAGTTAATACAATCTTAAGGCAAAAAGATGGGAGTTTGTACGGTGACAACACCGATGCCGCCGGTTTTTTGACAATGATAGAGCGAAGTGGTATATCTGTTAAAAACAAAAAAGCATTAATTTTAGGTAGTGGTGGAAGCAGCTTAACTGTAAAAACCGTTCTTAAAAATTTAGGCGCTCATGAAATTATTGTAATTTCCAGGCACGGCAATGAAACATATGAGAATTTAAACCGCCATAAAGATGCAGCAATTATTGTAAATACTACACCTGTCGGAATGTACCCCCGCACAGGCAAAACCCCTGTGGAGCTTGAAATTTTTCCGCATTTGGAAGGGGTGCTTGACTTGGTTTATAATCCGGCCAGAACCCGCCTTATTATGGACGCCGAAAGGCTGGGGTTGCCTCATATCAGCGGCCTTGCTATGCTTGTTTCACAAGCGAGGTTCAGTGCAGAGTTATTCGCCGGACACGTGGTTGATGCTTCTAAAGAGAAAGCAGTTTTAAGCTCTCTGTCCACTCAGATGGAAAATATTATACTAGTCGGCATGCCCGGCTGCGGCAAAACCACTGTTGGCAGTGCTTTGGCGGAAATTATGGGCAGGCCTTTTTGCGATGCAGATATAATTTTAGAATCTGACGCCGGTATGTCTATTACGGAAATCTTTGAGAAAGAAGGGGTTGAAAGTTTTAGGAACAGAGAAACAAAAGTTTTGGAAAAATTAGGCAAAGAATCCGGCCTTGTAATTGCTACAGGGGGAGGCTGTGTTACAAGAGATGAGAACTATGCCCTCCTTCATCAGAATGGAAAGATTATTTTTCTGGATCGTAATATTTCTTTGTTGGAACGGGCCGGCCGCCCTTTATCGCTAAATGCCGATTTGAATGAGATGTATGCTGAAAGGCTTCCTTTATATCAGCATTTCGCAGATTTATCTGTAGAAAATAACACCGAGGTTTATAATGTTGCTAAAAATATTTTTAAAAAGATTACAAAAAAGTTTAACTTGTTGTGAAAAGAGGCTTTTCATATATGATTAAAATTATAGCCATAATTGTGCTAACGCTTATTTTTTTTGTATCTTGCGATTCCCCCGAAGCAGATCCACCAGCTAAAACAAAAAGCGTAGAAGATAACTATTTTATTGGGAGAGTTACGAGGCCTGGCCGGCCTGAAATTTCTTTTGATATGGATTACAGCATGTTCTTTGGGGACAACAATACCTATAACCATGATATAGCCCTTGCCTCCTCAGTAATTGCTGCAACCTACCTGCGTTCTGCTTTTTTTGAAAATTTAGGGCTTAGTGATATAGTAACCCTACCTATAGGATTAGTTGACACTGACAGAGCTGAACTGCTTATGGGCAATCGAGCTGTTAAGTATAATGACCGCACCTTAACTATTGTTAAAGTCTATGTCCGTGATAATAATGGGAGCTTTGAAGAAATGTTCTCTAACCTTGACATAGGCGCCGATACAGCAGAATACATTGCGCTGACAAGCAGCGCTCATTCTGAGTGGACAAACCGTTATAACTTCAAAGGTATTGACATTACAGCAAACCGAGCAGTACCAACAATTAAGGAGTATGTAAGCAGTATTGAAAGCGAATCTCCAACTGTTCTTTGGATCAGCGGCTTTGGAAGGGGCGCGGCTATTGCAAACATTATCGGAACTTATTTTGAAAATGACCCTGATGTTATTCCATTTACTTACACTTTTGCTGCCCCAAATACCACAACATCACCTGAGGCGCAATTATATCGGACTATTTTCAACATTATAAACACAGACGATATGACCACTTTAATACCACCCGCCGCATGGGGCTTTACAAGGTTTGGACAGGATATGGCCGTAAGTGTTGCCGGGCATGGGCAAGAAGCATTTAAAGAGCTGACAGGGATTATATACACCTACCACACAAATTCAGACATTGCTCTAAACTCTCTAATCGGCATTGCCCCTACCAGAGAATCTTTGTACGTAATAAATAATAATTTTTTTACTGTGTCTGAAGAGTTTGCTGACCTAGCCTCGGCTGAAGTTTACAAGCGCAGATTAGAATCAAGTTTGCGGCCTCAGCTGCGAGACTTAGCTAAATTTCATGTTGATGAAACCTCTGATGGCGGCTATAGAATTATCCTTTACCAGACTCCTGCCTTTTTTGTTCATGCGCTGCCGGAAACAATGACGTGGTCAAGGGATTTTTCCATAACCCTTGCCGAACAATTTCTCTGGCCAAGATATTTTCTTATTACAGCATATTTCGAATCGGCCCTTGGCCCTCCACACCAGCCTATCACCTATTATTTAATTGTTAGGGATTTTCCGGAAAATTAAGAAGTTGCCTGTCGGCTTTACAATAGACCTCTTACTTATAGTGGAATTCCTTTGAAATAGTATCGGAAATTTAGCTTGATAAATTTCTGATATCTGTTTCAAAGGTAGGCTACGGGCGCGTTAGCGTCCCGGCCTAGTTCTACAAAATAGTTACATATGTAACTATTTTGTAGAACTTCCACTATAACCGCCATTGAAGCAATTTTTTACAGCGAAAATTACCTTAAACCATTAAAATTTAATCACCACTCGTCCTCCGCTTGAATATAGTGTAAGCAGATGACAACAGTGCATAATTAATTACCGCTACCCCTTAGGCATATGTTACTTATGACAAGATTTGTAGCTAGCCGGAAGATTGCTTTGCCGCAATTAAAGCCATAATCCGCGAAATAACTTATGTATTGTTGCCATATGATAGGGCATTTCCATGTTTGAGTTGACGGCTTCGCTGCGTTTCAAAACGTTTTTAGTGAAGCAGAACGTCTAGCAAAACAGAAATGCCATATAGCTAAATTACTTTAAAAATGGCTAAGGCCAAGCAAAAAATCTCCGGTTTTTGGGAGTTTTTTGATGAAATTTATGCGTTATTTTAAAGTAGATTTAGTATAAGTGGCTTCGGAGGTGTGACTGTGGGAAAAATAACTGTTTACGTTCTGTTAGCTTGCATAGTTGTGATGGTGTCGTTTTTCGTTGCTATGGAAATGGCGAGAGGAAATGTATCAAAAGAAGCTGATATCTGCAAAGATACACTTTATAGTGCCATTGACACTGCAAATAGTAAAGCCGAAGCGCGCTTCGTTCATATAGCCGGTGGTGGGGTCTGCTAAAAGCCGGCAACTCCACCGGCGATTTAAAAATTTATCTCAAGGGCAAAGACCCCCGCTTCTAAGCCGAAGTTTACTTTGGCGAAAGCGGCGGGGCGAACTGCCTATTGGGTGGAGGTTTTCAAGCCCCCACCCAATAGCTTTACATTTTGCCAAAGGCAAAATGTAAAGCCTTGACCCAACTCAACTATAAGCAGGTGATAATATGTCAATGTATCCCGGAAATATGGGAATGAACTATAATCAAGGATACGGGCGGCAACTGCCCTATCATAACCAAAACTATGGCAGAATGCCCATGTATGGAAATCAACAGTTTCAAAGGCCTGGCGGATATCCAACCCCTTCTGCCTTTGGGGCACAGGCGGCAATGGCCCAAAACAATTTCAGACAGCAGGGGGCTATGAACGGGGCCCTCAGACAGCAGCCGGGCATGAGCGGAATAAATCCCATGCAAGGGGCAGCCGGCATGGTCGGAATGCAAGGAATACAAGGGATGATGCCGCCATCACCTTCACAGGGAATGAACCCTATGCAGGGTGCACAGCAACCTATGGGGCCTATTACTTTTGAGCCTTATAACCCATCGCAAAACGCAACCGCTTCAGTTCCGGCTAATAATATGGAAACTGCTAATATGTTTCCGGCAGCTGCTTCGTCTGCCGTAAGCCCCACCGGCACCGGGCTTAATAACCCAACGTCCGGCAACAACGGCTTTGCGCCTGCCATATCGGACTTTATACAGGGAGAAAAAAATGCTGCCTTATTCTATTTAGAGCTAAATAGGTTCGCAAAGGATGAATACTCGCGCTCTGCCTTAGCCCAGATGTCAGATAGTGCCAATAACAGAAAACTCCTCCTATCCTCTGTATACAGTAAAATGATAGGTCAAGCTTACTCTGAAAAAGATGTTCCTATTATGAAAAGCACTAATCTGAGGGAAGGCCTTCGAACAGCCATAGAAATCGAAAATAACACTGTTAAAGAGATGTCAGCCTTATACGATCAAATAGAAAATAGTATGCATCTAAAAAGCTTAAATTCGGTTATCCAGAAGAAGCTGGCAGATATAATAACTTTGCAGCAAATAGCTATTTATACTTAGAGATATCTTCCTATTATTAATATCAAAGCCTTACATTCTCAGAGAAAATGTGAGGCTTTTTAGTGGAAATTTTAAAAAGCAGCAAGGCCAATAGCAAACCTCTGTAAGCCCCTTGAACCGGGAATTATCTTATAGATAAATCACAAATATCTCTTTATAACTTGTAAGATGAACCACAGTTATTGGCTCTGTTATTTTAAAAAACATTTTCCTCTACCCACTTAGCAAGGCCGTCCTTATCATTACTTAAACAGGCAAAATCACTAACCGCTTTTACCTCATCAAGAGCATTATCCATAGCTACACCTATTCCTGCATAGGTAAGCATATCGCGGTCGTTTAAGTCGTCTCCAAATGCAACAATCTCACCGGCTGTAATACCCCAAAATTTCGCAAGTGCCGCAGCTGCCTTAGATTTTGTTGCACCCTTATGCATTATCATAGCTACACCATCCATCGCCATAACCAAATAAACATTATCACTAAGCCGGTTTTCTATAAACTGTATGTCTTCGGGTGTAGGGTTATAAACGTAAAGTTTTTCAGCGTCCTTTGCATGATACAAAAAATTCACAACCTCAAAATTTGTAATCTCCGGCCACACATCCGAAACTACAAAATTTGAATAATGCATATCCGATGTTTGCGAAGCAATTTTAAGCCCTCGCTTATGGCAAGCTATAAGGATAGGTCTGGCAATTAAGTAACTCAGGTGACAGCTGTATATAGTCTCACCGCTAATTTGCGCAGTAGCGCCGTTGGTAGTAATTATGCCATCAAAAAGTTCAGCAGGAGCTATGTTTTCACTGCTTCCTCCACGACCGGTAGCATATGCCACTTTTATGCCTGACTCACGGCACTTTTTAAGCACAAGTTTTGTATAATCCGATATGGTTTTATCTGTTCTAAGTAAGGTTCCGTCAAGGTCAGTAACTATCATTTTGATAATTTGCTTCATAAATTACTCTGCCCTCCCCAGTGATAGGTGTTTCCCACTAAATTAAGAAACCCCGCTTATTAAGCGAGGCACCAATTCTTATATCATATCTCCAACAATGTTTATAACATCATATAAATTATCAGCTATTTTAAAAGCCCTTTTTTTAATATCTTCATCAGGTATGAGAATATCCGGTACAAACACACAGGGTATATTTGCGGCACAAGAAGCATAAAGTCCGTTCCGCGAATCCTCCAGTACCAGAGCCTCTAAAGGGCGCACCCCTACTCTCTCACAGGCTGTTAAAAATATTTCAGGGTCAGGTTTTAAGTTCGCCGCCATATCCCCGCTCATAATATAATCAAAGCGATCAGGTGAAATATTGGTCCAAGATAAGTATTTTTTAACTGTAGAACCCGGGGAAGAACTGCCAATTGCTTTTTTAACACCATTTTTATCCAACCAATCAAGAAGCTCTATAAGGCCTTTCTTTACGCCTACACCTTCTTGCTCTAAGGTCTCTAAAAAGTTTTCGTGAGAGCTTGAAAAAATATCATTTATTTCTTTAACAGCAATTTTCCTGCCAAATAACTTTTCGTAATGAACTTCTATATCATCAGAATGGCCTCCCATACTTCTGGCAAAAACCTCTATAGAAGGCTTAAACCCCATGCCTTCTATTTTTTTTGCCCAAAGCCTGTAAGAAACTGCCTCTGTATCAAACATAAGCCCATCCATATCAAAAATCACCAGCTTTATTGCCATACCCATCCTCCGCCTGCTATTTGCTCACCCAACTAAACTTTGCCAAGAATTCATATGCTTTTTCCCTCAAACTCTTTGTCAGTTCTTTTCAGCTTGGCCGTCGTCGCTTCCTCAATTTGCGGGAAAAATCTACGTAAATCTATTGGCAATGTTTAATTGGTAAAGCAATACATAAAAATGCCTATTCTTTTTCTATCTTAAAATCTTTAATATCAGGCCCCGGGCCGCCAACAACCTCAGACTTTAAAACAGGTATGCGTATACCTTTGTTGAGGCCAAATTCAACAATAAAAGCGCCTTCCTCTATACCTACAATTTTACCAAACAGACCGCCTGTAGTGCAAATATCGTCTCCCACTTTAAGCGCATCTCGCATTTCTATGAGCTTTTTTTGCTTTTTCTTATTATTTCTCATTATAAACCATATATATCCGCCGAATATTACAACATAAATAAGTATCCAGTTCCAGCCAATGGCCCCAAAAAAACCGCCCGGTGCTTCAACAGGTACAGAAGCAGTACCCACCTCAGCATTAGTAGCCGCAGGTGCACTACCTCCGGTAACTGTAGTATTACTTAAAAGAATATATGTCTCCATCTTTACCCCACTCCGTTTTTATTTTTTACATGCCAATTAATTATATGGGATAAATCTCACCTAGTCAAGTTATGAATAAGGTTTTAAAGTAATCGTTTATTATTTTACTCAACTTCGCAAAAGTTCATTTGCTTTAATATGCGGGTTATGATAACGGCGGCGTGACCCGGTTTTTCCGCCATATGTAATAGCCCTTGAAGGACACCAGCTAATGTAGGCAACACAATGCTCACAGCGATGTTGCCATTTGGGTTTGCCATTTTCCATTTGTATGTTTCTAACCGAACAAATCTTTTCACATAAGGCACAGGCCGTACAGCCATCTCCTACGCTAAATCCTTCATCCAACTTTCCAATATCTTTATATAAGTTATTTGCTATAATAGGAAAAGCCTTAATTTTTTGTACTCCTGCAATTATATCCTTAGCAAATACACGAATTGATTTATTTGCTCTTTCAATCGTTTTGCCATACTTGGCCGGATTAGCCGGATTGTACATGATAACATAGTTTGCAGGCATACGTATACCACGGCCATAATTCAGCCCCAGTCCTTTTTCTTCCAAAGCCCTATTCATAGCTGCAATACTACCATGACCAAAGCCTCCCATAGTCACAATGGTAAAAATATATGTATCCGGCATTATCTCTAATTTTTTAGTCAAGGCTTTACATTTTGCCTTTGGCAAAATGTAAAGCTATTGGGTGGGGGCTTGAAAACCCCCACCCAATAGGCGGTTCGCCCCGCCGCTTTCGCCAAAGTAAACTTTGGCTTAGAAGCGGGGGTCTTCGCCCTTGAGATAAACTCAAATACAGCCCGAGGAAGGTTCCCGTAATAAGAAGGAAAAACAAATCCAATTTTTTCACCCTTACCGCCAACGGCACCTATCGGAGCTTCATCTGTAATTTGAGCAAGCTGCACATTTCTCATTTCAGCCGCCAATCTTTTGGCGGCGTAAAGTGAGTTACCTGTGCCGGAAAACCAAAATATTTTCGTAATATTATCCATTTTCGTACTCCTCTTTAATAATATGACTTTTTTAACCGGCTTAATAAACTATAGACTTGTTCAGAAACTGTTTCACACAATTTTTTTATCATTTTCTCCTTCAACAATTTTTGCGAAAAATCATGCAAAAATACGCTCAATAGCTCACGAACATAACTTCTAAAGTTGTATAAACTCATTTCCACGCTCGGGAAGTTCTGTTATAGACGTAAGTGCCAGCCGTAAACGGGTTAAGCCGTCTGAACCGACAAACTCTTCTAATACACCAACCACTTCTACCCAAGCCTCGGCAGGGGGCGGCTCAAAATCTCCAAGGTCAACCATAAAACCGGTTACTCCCGCAGGACCGCAGCAGTCAAGCAAAAAGCGGTATACTACATAAACATCGTCCTCTTCTCCATCTATAGGCTGAGCGCCAAACATCCCTTCATACTGTATTGTCTTGCCTAAATACTCATTATGGTTAAGCACAATGTTATTGATTTGAGTGAAGAAAAACCTTTCAGAAATTTCCACAACCCCATCCGAGTTACCGGAACAGCCTGCAAAAAGAAAGGCTGATACTATAAGCGCTATAATTACTTTTTTCATGCTCTGCCTCCCTGTTTAAAAAACGCAACAATACTTAATAAAGAAAACACCGCCAGATTAACAGCTACGACACTTGCCCCGGGCGGCATATCAAAAACAAAAGAAAGCACCATGCCCACAAAAAAGCACACAACCCCAATAATTGCCGCACAGATAACAACAGAGAGAAACTGCTTACAAATGCGCATAGCTGAAAGTGCCGGAAATATCGTAAGGCTGGCAATTAAAAGGGCCCCCATCATTTGCATACCAAGCACAACTGTAACCGCTGTAAGCAAAGCAAGAAGTGTTTTGTAAACCCCTATATTAGTCCCTGTAGCACGGGCAAATGTTTCATCATAAGTTACAGCAAAGAGCTGCTTATAGAACAGCACAAAAAGAGTAATTACCGCAATACTGAGTGCAACACTAAGCTGTACTGTTGCCTGTGTCATTGCAAAAATACTGCCGAACATTACATTACAGGTGTGCAATGTAAGCCCTGTTGTGAGGCTGACAATAATAATGCCTATTGAAAGACTGCTTGTAGAAATTAGTGCAACGGCACTGTCACCTTTAATTTTGCTGCTTTCACTGATACGAAGAAGTAAAAATGCCGCCGCAACCACAACAGGCAAAGCCAACGTAAGCTCAGAAATACCAACAACACCTGCTATTGACATCGCCGCAAAACCTACGTGACTTAAACCCGTGCCTATCATTGAATAGCGCTTGAGCACCAGACTAACCCCTAACAGAGCGGCACAGAGCGAAACTAAAAGCCCGACTATTACAGCCCTGACAATAAAGGTGTGAGAGAACATATCAAAGATTAATTCCATCAAAATCACCTCCCAAAAAACGCTTGCCCGCCGCTGATTCTATATACCCCTTAGTTTCGCCGAAATAAATCTGCTTACTTTGCAAATGCAGTATGTGGCTTGCGTACTCTACCGCCGCCTTAACGTCATGGGATATCATAATAATTGTAATGCCCGTATCTTTTAATTCCCTTATCGCCTGATAAAGCTCCATAGTTACAACCGGGTCAAGGCCGCTGACAGGTTCGTCCAAAAGCAGAATTTTTTCAGTGGCGCAAAGTGCACGGCTTAAAAGTACCCTTTGCTGCTGGCCTCCTGATAACTCGCGGAAGCTTTTTTTGTGTATAGGTAATATACCAAGCTTTTCCATATTATAAAAAGCAATCTCACGGTCATTTTTTGAGTAAAAAGGTATTATACCCCTGCTGCTCAAGCGCCCTGAGATAACGACCTCATAAACACTTGCCGGAAAATCCTTCTGAGCAGAGGTTTGCTGCGGCATGTAACCAATCTGATTTTGACGCAGGCCCTCACCCATCTCAATCCTGCCTGACTTAGGTTTCATAAGACCCAAAAGCCCTCGCATTAGAGTTGTTTTGCCTGAGCCGTTTTCGCCTACTATACAAAGGTAATCTCCCTGATTAACCTCAAAGTTAAGGCCGTGCACAACAACGGTTCCGTCATAAGCAAAAGCCGCGTCAGTACAAGTAATAAGCGCCATACTAGTTCAACGCCTCCCTTAACTGCTCTAGATTTCTGTTCATTATGTCAAGATAAGTAACACCGCCTGTAAAATCAGCATGGCTTACATTGTGGGTTGAATGAAGCTCTAAAAGGCGCGCTCCTGTTGCCTGGGCAACAACATTAGCTATAGAACGGCTGGAAAACTCCACATGAAACACAATAGGAATGTTGTCTGCTTTTACTTTGTCAATAAGAAAAGCTATTGTTGCCGGGCTTGCCTGTGTTTCAGAAGAGCAGCCGGGGAAGGCAGCAAAGTAATCAATACCATAGGAATCCATAAGGTAACGGAAGGGAAATCTGTCGGCAAATACCACCGTAGAGCGAACTCCCGAGGCCGCAACTTCTGCAAAGGCAGCATCAAGCTCTCTTAGTTCTTGTATAAATGCCATAGAATTTTCAAAGTAGTATTCAGAGTTATCGGGGTCTAATTCTATCAAAATCCATGCAAGCTGTTGAACTATTGAAATTGCGTTTAGCGGTGAGGTCCATACATGTTCATCCAGTTCGTCATCGTGGTTATGATCATCGTCATCGTCGTGGTCGTCATAGCCATAATCTTCGCCATGGTCGTCTTCCATTCCCTCCACAAGCTCTTTATAAACAGCATCTACTAAGTCTATCAAAGCCACCCTTCGCTGGTTAGGGTTATCAATAGAATCTAAAATTGTATCTACCCAAGCTTCACCGTCGCCACCTACATATACAATCAAATCTGCACGGTTAAGGGCTATCATGTCACTGGGTGACGGTTCAAATGCATGAGGTTCGGCACCGGGAGATATTAGCATATAAAGCACAACTTTATCTCCTGCTATCTGCCGGATAAAATCATATTGCGGAAAAACAGAAGCCACAATAATAAGCCGCCCATCTTCTTCACTGGCTGTATTAGCAGCAGAATTAGGGGCAGAAACACAGCCGCCCAGAAGAAAAACCATTAATAAAAATGCAAAAACATATTTCATGAGCAAAACCTCCAAGATAATAGACTTTTTGCAGAACCTCTTGTTGAACCAATTTTTTCGAGCGAAATTTGTGTAGCAAATTTTCGGGCTACGTCTGAAAATGCTCTGTCGGAGGAGAAAGCGACGAAAAAATTGTGTGAAACAGTTACGCAAGAAGTCTAATAATTTAATAAACTTCTTAAGTCAAGGCTTTACATTTTCTACGAAAATGTAAAGCTATTTGGTGGGGGCTTAAGATCCCCCACCCTAACCGAACGTAGTGAGGTTGGTCAGTTCGCCCACCGCTTAAAAATTAGCACCACCCCAAAAAGTCTTTGACTTTTCGGGGACCCCGGGCAAGCAAATTTTTTGAAGCGGGGCCTTCTGCCCTTGAGATAAAAATAAAACGACAAAATGCCACCCCAAATTAGGCGCGACAAGCTCTCGTTTAAGTGTTTTGCTCACTTATTCAATTATTCATACGCACTTTACACCCTACAGGCGAGCTCGCACATAAGTCCGCCAATTGACCGGCACCAAACAAAAATGCGGCGGCAATTAAAAACACAAATGCAAATTCAAATACTTGAGCAATTTGGAAAAATTGCGGCCTTGTTAAAGACGAAGACAGGCAAACTATAGGGCTGGGGCAATTTACACAAGTATGCCTTGAAATAGAAAAACCGGATAGCAAACAAGCACCGGCAATAATTAATGCCAGTGAAGCAGCCAATATCCGAGAATAACGTTTTTTACTCATACCTATTTCCCGACTCCAAAATATATGCAAAATGTATAATTTTAACACTATCATTAACTAAAATTCTTGTCAATAGCGAAAAATGATAAAATATCACAAAGCTACTGTTACTGTTTTTTTGTTTTAATAAGCAGCAAATGTATGGTAACACAAATGCCTACTACCCCTAAAAGAAAAAGAGCCCATGCAGTTTGCACAATTATTATGGAGATTATAAGAGTTAGCCACATAGCAATAATACTTTTAAGTTTTAAAGACAAATTCACCCCTTGCCCTGTATGATAATTTTCTATGTATGGCCCAAAATAACGACTGTTATTTAACCACTTATGGATTCTTTTATTACTCCTGTAGAAACAAGCGGCGCTTACTAAAACAAAGGGTGTTGTAGGCATAATCGGTAAAACTGCACCTAAAATACCCAGCCCTAAAAAGAAAAACCCCCAAATTTGTAATATAGTTCTTTTTGCGCTGCCCATAAAATCACACCTGTTCCAAATTTGGCACACCTAGTCAGTGAGAGTCTTGTGACGGGCTTTATCGTCACAAGCTCGAACGGTTTTTTCGCCTTTGGCGAAAAAAGACTACACCTTAATCCCTTCGGGAGCGCGGTGCGGGACG
>Ga0131853_10005769_pt1 | contig 22389 bp, 11 predicted proteins | sample TergutLab28metaG_FD_92764 | JGI IMG/M metagenome (GOLD analysis project Ga0131853, IMG submission 92764) | Labiotermes labralis P1 segment gut microbial communities from Petit-Saut dam, French Guiana - Lab288 P1 (version 2) (version 2) | ecosystem: Host-associated > Arthropoda: Insects >... | reverse complement strand
TGGGATGCCGTTGTCGTATTACAGTTGGTGTTGGGATGTTTCTGCTTTCCTTATTTATTATGGATAGTTGTGTTAGTTTTCTGGTATCGCCTCCTGGAGTGTTTGCGCGGTAATGTCGGTTGGAGTTTTCCTGGAGGTTTTGTCGATATGCTATAACAAAAAGGGTGCGTTTCTAGTAACTGGGATTTATCTTATTAAATACGACCTTGGGTTTGTGATTCTATTGGTTAATTTGTTAGTAAGACTTACATGTATTTCGTTGTTTTGTTCTCTGTTTTTCATGCATGTAAGTCTTACTAACAAATTAACTAAAAGAATTACAAACCCACGGTCGTATTTAATAAGATAAATCCAAGTTACTATAAACGCACCCGTTCTGTTATAGCATAATGACAAAACCTCCAAGAAAACTCCAACCGACATTACTGCGCAAACACTCCAGGAGGCGATACTAGAAAACTAACACAACTATCCATAATAAATAAGGAAAGCAGAAACATCCCAACACCAAATGTAATACGACAACGGCATCCCATAGTTAAACATCCGGTGAAGATCAGCGCACTAAAAAGGAAGCTGATTTATGCTTTAGTGGTTTCATGCTTAAACACAGCCTGCAAATAACACTCTGTATTTATAACTTTTCTAGAAAGCTTTAGCTAATAAGTAATCCACATGTAAACACTATGGGACCCCAAAGTGGACAAAGCATCCGGTAACGAAATTGTAGGGGCCTGAAGATGACTAACATCTAGTCGAAACATTTAGCCTTACTCTAGAATAAATAGATTGTGCTGACGTACGTTTGTGTAATACTAATTGATTTTCAAGCACATCGTGATGCCTTCATTCAGAATATTCTTGTAAACTAGAAAAACGAACTCTCTCTGAATTCTCAGGAATGGAATCTGGAAAAGTTCCGTCGCACAGACGACAGGAATATGTTCAGTGCAAAGTATCGCCCACCGGTGTTAAATTATTGCAGGGCAAGCCAAAAGTGTGTTAGGATTTTTGTTTACATTCAGTTTAACATCCGCGGAAATCATCATTTTGTTTAATGACGTAACAGTCACTAGTGATCAAGGGCCTTTTAGTTTTCGAGGCTTCACGATGATACTCAGACACAACACAATCAGTAAGACTTCTCTGGATGAGTGATCAGTCAGACGCAGAGAACTGTACATTACAACACACAACACTCCCAACAGACAATCATCTATTCTCCCGCCTGGATTCGAACCTGCAATCCCAGCAAGCGAGCAGCCGCACCCCTTAGACCGCGCGGCCACTGGGATCAGGATTCACTCTTAATGTATTTTCCCATATATGTTAATCTATTAATTATAAGTTTTGTGAACACAGAATTTCAACAATCCTCGGAAATAGCAAGTATTTTCTGATCATAAGTACTTTTGTATTATACGCCCTTAGGTCTTGTTGGATAACGTCTAAAATATTGCATATAATGCCCCTTTTAGCTATGTTTCATAAGATCAGAACGTCTAAATAAAAACATTGTTTTCGTTGTTTCTATCTACCTTTTCCCAGGCATAGATGGAATGATATTTTTACATGGATCCTAACTAAATAAGATTTGAGAGTGTCGATTTGATTAATACATATCGTGACACGGCCAAGCGACAGGCTGTTGCAAAGAAGATAATTAAACCTCTGATTCCGTAAGCTGCAAGGAATTTATTAACTTAGTGAGAAATGTAACGACGAGTATTGAATACGCACATACACATGTGCACACAAAATATATTCCTTTAATGAAACGCCACAGTTCTTATCGGCGTCAATAACTTAAATTTGTCAGACTGTTTTACTGATTTTAATTACATTTTGGGGTCTATGTGAAAAATATTTTTAAGTATAATATTCGACGTGATTTTTTATTTTAGTTCGTTTCACGACAAGTTATTTAATATTTGATGTTTGTTGGGACTGTGCATCATCTTGATAACTGAAGAATAAAATCCAACTAGATGCCACTTATTACTTTGTTATGCTTATGTTAAGCTCAAAATGTTTCGGACATCATTATGCCCATCATCAGGAGCTCACGACTATAGCGTTGGTTACCACATAGGCCGTCTGGTTCTCGTATTGTTGCTGGTTGGAGATTAAGTGCAGGCAGGCTGGATGAGTGTCCGGACCGAAGGCTGTAACACAGCTGGTAACCAACGCTGTCGTCGTGAGCTCCTGATGATGGGTATAATGGTGCCCGAAACATGTTGAGCCTAACGTAAGAATAACAAAGTAATAAGTGGCATCTAGTTGGATTTTATTCATCATATTATTTAAGAGTCTCAATATACCGCTGGACCTAATATTTACGTGTTCACCTCGGAGAAAATGTATTGAATATACTTTCTATTGATCTATTAAAGCAAAGTTTACATTATAATGTTCACACAACCCCATCCATGTCCGTAAAATCGCTAATAAAGTGATCCATTGCCAACGGCTGTCGAACAGCCAAACAGATAATTTAAATTTTGCACGAAAATAAAGTAGCTTTATCAGTCCTAGACTCAGCAGTAGGTGGAGGTTTGTTATCAGCTTCACGCCTAGACTTCTTTAACCCCTCTCCAAGAAAAACTCCCTACCCCCAATGAATAGGACGTGGGTGGAGTCCAGAGTTGATTTGGATGGTTGTGAAAAGAGAAAAATATCTCATCTTTGCCGGAAATCGAACCAGGACCCTTTGCTTTGTCCTCCCATAGTCTAGTCGATGTACCGACTTTTGAAGTAATTTAGCGTATCATGATCTTCTGATTAATTAAGCATCAAGTCTTGAGGGTTTGTGTTAGTAGATTTATGTCTCCTTGCACCCATACAGGCAGCACTAAACAGAAGTGGCACATTTGAGCTGATTGACAGCCAGTTTGTATGTACAGAGATGTGTCCTGACATTCACTGGATAGTAAGTTTGGTGAGACCAGAGCCGGTCTGTATACGGTGGCAAAGAGAACGGTCACTGACAGAGCTACACCGATTTGGTTGCCGTATGAAGCATTAATTTTGAACACGGCGACAGGGTGTACATTACGTGAGGCATATTGAACGCACATCTGTATCACTACTAGTGTTAAACCTCTACACAAATCCGTCAGGACTCTATGCTATGCAGTTCCTATTATCCCCATTTTACAGCTTGTATTGTGTGAAGGCCAGCGCGTATGACAGTTCTTCTCATAGATCCTTGCCTACGTCAAAACCGTGAAGTCCAGTAGTTTTATATAATTATTCAGGAGTATTCGCCGATCCATGCGGTCTAACACGTGGCTCTGTTGCTGCTCGATTGCTAAGATTGCTGGTTCGAATCCTGCCGGAGACATGGATATCTGTCTCTTGTAATAGTTGTGTGTTGTCAGGTGGAGGTCTCTGCGTCAGGTTGATCACTCGTCCAGAGGAGTCTTACTGAGTGAGTGCAGTGTGTCTGAGTGTGATCGTGAAGACTCGATAAAGAGGAGGCCCCGTTACACTACTGGTTGTCAGACCATAAAGAAAAAAAATCTAGAATATTTATGTTCAAGACTTAAACGCTGTCGCTAATGACGGAAACAAAAATGTAGGCGTATCCTTGAGTCAAGTGACAGCTGTTGCCGGAAGGCAGGAGTATTACCGAGACTCGGAACATCGGATCTGACGTAATTCCGGAAGCACAATTGCAGGCATAAAATTTTCAACGCCCTTGAACATAGCCACTTACTTAGTTTGCTGTGAGCAGTTCCCGCATTCAAATCGAAGCAATGCCTATCTCGAAAATAACTGGACTTGGCCGTCACATTTGGGTCAACGACTGTCTATAAATCGGCGCGTGTTTCATCATACACAAACGAAAAAATGCAGTGTGCTGATCGTGGCTGAATAGCCTTAGACTCTAGACGTCACCCATACAATAGACTCGCCCCATAGCTGTTAGCTCATTAAATGTGAACAGAAGCAAGCGGATGGATTGGCGTTCTTTTTGTAACAGATGTCGTCGTCGTTTCTTTTCCCTCTACATATTTCGACTAATTTTTATACAGGGTAGATATAAACGTCCCTCATCTTCTCCTCAGCGTTTTGAAGATGTTTGCAGAAACGTGTAGCGCATAAAGGGACAGAATGTTTGGCCCTGTAACGTTAAATCAATAGTAGAGTCAGGATTTTTGCGTCAGTTCTTTTAAATTTCTGATGTCTTAATGGAAATTACTGTCAAGTTTTGTTACGTAACTGAAAAAGCTGCTCTCTCCAATACGGACCGCTGTCTTATTCCGTTATTATCGGATTAAAGATGCATTAAACAATAAGATGCTAGTCAGTACAACTTTCTGCGCGTACTTGTTTTTCTGATATGCTTATCTCCTGTTGGTTTGGATAGAATTTTATGGTTACTTTTTTTGAATATGAATATGTCTTTTCAATGAAACACGATTTTTTCCTTAAGTACGTCTGTTTTTAGACTCATTCATTAAAAAAAATTCGAAACTGCCAAAGTAAATGTGTTATATTCTTTAACAACAATTCATATTTATTCACTAATTTGTATCTTGTATTCTTGATAATGCTTAACTTGAACTGGCGCAAATACTTAATTTTATTAAGCACTTAAATTAATAGTTTGAATTTATTACTGTTATTCGTAAATAATCCATGACTGGATTGTTTCATGCTTGTGCACGGAATATACCCATGTTTCAGAGTAAATACTTTCGTATTTAATTGTATGAAAAGAAACAACATGTGAATACGTGCCTGTAATTAACATTCATTTCCTTCCGCTTGTAATCCTATAGTGCCGGTCCCAATGGCCGCGCGGTCTAAGGCGTAGGTCTACCTGCTCAGATTGGCATGGATGTCTGTCTGTTGTGAGTGTTGTGTGTTGTCAGGTACAAGTCTCTGCGACGCGCTGATTACGTGTCCAGAGGAGTCCTACCGACTGTGACGTGTCGTTGTGTGTGATCTAGAAACCTCAAGAATGAGGAGGCCATGGTCCGCGGTGAGCCGCAGCGCCACAAAAAAAAACCCTACAGTAAATCATACTACAGAAGTACTTCTAGGATATTTGTGCTGAAATACCCTCCGTCTAAGGCATGTGTCTACAGCTGCTCGCTTTCTGGAAACGCGGGTTCGAATTCCACTGGGTGAACGGATGTCTCTCTCTTATGAATGTTGTGTGTTGTGAGGTAGAGATCTCTACAACAGGCCGATCACTCGTCCAGAGGAGTCCTACCGAGTGAGATGTGTCTGAGTGTGATCTCAAAACTTCAGCAATGAGGAAGCCTAGGTCCACTGTGGCTGTCGAGCCATGAAAACTCCGTAATATCAGGAAGCAGGTGACGCGCTGCCATTTTCCACTTACTGCTTTCTTATTTTCAGAAACCACGTGGTGTTCCGAGTCGTCACGGGCTTAGGCCTTCGAATATTATAAAAACTTTTTTCCACCCTTTTTCCGTAGCCAGATCAAGTCTGACTTGTGGTTGCCAGGAGAATGGACACCATTTTTTGTATGAAGTGATCCCTGCCAACCGCAGTTCTGTCTTTCCCACTGAATTTGAAAAACGCGAGATTATATTTACTGATTGTTATCTTCTAATGAGCCAAAGAGTAATACATTTGTTGTCTCTTGTATCTCTGTAACTTTTAGGTGTCATTTTCTAAATTAAAGTATCTTGAGCCGCTAATTTTATATTTGAGTTTCAGAACTGTTCAAAATATGCAGGTGCATAAATGTTAATCTGTTGCTTATGTAGAGCGAAATTTGACTAATTCGGTAACCCTTCTCACTTGCACTCTGAAAGTTACCATTTTGCTTATCGGCTGCTTCACCAACTATCCTGACTTTTTGTGGTTTTCCTCAGTCCTTCTTGTCACGAGCCGAAAAAATGCCTCAGATGAAGTAACTGCTGCATGTTTCTGCACAATTATTAATTAATTATTCTCTAATAATTCCAATATTTTGTACCGTACACTCTGAGATATTTACAGTGTATTTTAGTGAAACGTAATTAGTAAATAAATAACCGCAATGAATGAGTTAATTATGCATTATGATGTTAGTTATTGAATTTCCTGTTTTATGTCGGTGAGTTCGGCTCACTTTATTTTAACAAACACTCCGTTAGAACGCATAATTGTTTAACTCATAAAAGATTCTTTTTAGTTTCCGTGACGTCTTTTGAGAATAATCCTTCAAGCTTCTTCTTGTGCGACGTGCCAGTGCTTAGAATTTCCCCTGAATGAGTTACAAGTCCAGAGCAGGGTAAGTCCAGCGGTAGGATTGCTACCTTTAGCCTCTATACAGGCCTGTTGTGGGATGGCATTTCCTTCATTCCTGATAAAGCAGTTATATCGCTGTGACTCTGTCGTCATTGCCTCTTTTGTGGGAACAGGTTATACCACTAGAATGTGGAGATGACTGTGGGTAGGAGAGGCTATAGTATTACGCATCACCGTTCCATATATCTTATATGAGCAAACAGTAGGATACTTTTGGACAGATTATATAATAAACACAGATGGCAAAGGAATTATATATAACCGCAGTCATGAACAAAATACAGGACTGCAGAAGAAATTGGATATGGCTTGTCAACACAATTTATCGTAACAGATAAACAAGGATAAAAACTACACAACAAAAGGCAGAAGGAACAAGCGAAGACCATTAACAGGCTTCTGGATGAGTGAGACCGAAACTGGTTAACAAGTGGCCCAACTCCATGAAAACTGCATGATGATATGTTTCTTACCAAGTACAGTTAAATTCTCCCCGTACTTACTTAAGCAAGTGGTGGAGTGGAGGTTTAGCTCTACGTATTCATAACCTCAGTATTCTGTGTAGAAGAGTGGCTAATCTAACGCTCCTGCCGTTTTATCCCCGGGGAAATAACCCACCCCTTTAGCCACTGAATAAAAGACAGGGTGAACCCAAATATTTATCCATGTTCCTTGCAAATCATGTACCTCAACAAAAATTTGAAATAGTCTGCCCACTATTTACTCAGGAAATCTTTCCTGTATGTTTATTAGAGCCATCAGAGTATATTTATTCAACGATAGGCAATATTTTTGGAAGAAATCTGCAATCCTGTTTGTGAAGAATTTGTTTTACTGTCAGAGAAGCTCTGATCCTGAATTTAGTGAACTTGTATGCTACTTTGGACTGGTGGCCTTTTATAGGAGGTTGCATAATTTAAAGGGTTCAGTGACGCAAGGCTCTACGTTCCCCTCTTCATCCCTACTTATTCGGGTTATTCTCATGTTTTTGTCGTAGCGGTGACGGACTGTCACAGTATACTGTACAGTATACGGCGGTCAGACAAATTCCTACGTCCAGCAAAATATTATAATAGCATGATTAGTAAAGAAAGGACTGTTTGCCTCAAGAGTAACGTCTTCAATTCTAAAGCTGAAAGTAGCATGTTTCTCTGAAATGTCGGATAAATTCTACCAGATTGCGTAGCGCCATACACAAGAAGAATATAATCCAATAGTTACGGCTCTAAGAACTTAAAACAGTTTTCGTATTTTATTTTGTAACAGAAAGTAAAGAGATAGGAATTCATTTACCTGCACTAACAGCAGTAGAAACGAAATCCACTCTAACAGCTACACTACTTTTGTAGGCTTTATTAAATATATTTCTTAGCTTTGATATAGACTGCATAAATATAAATATAAAAACTACATTACTATTATTATTATTATTATTATTATTATGCTTTTTAACCCGTATATGAATGCAAATTACATATAATTGTTCTACGCCTATCTCACAGTAAGCACATGCTTTTGATGTACCAAACACAAATTAAATAATGCTGTTAAATAAAAAATAAATGTTCTTGTAATCATAAACATTAGAGAATCTGGAGCAGATGGTGCATATGGTGTGAACAGTAACATATTCTAACTTATAAGGGGGTATACTGTAGGCAAAAGGCAGAAAATATATTTCCGTTTGGGCAGGGGTGGGATAAGTCAAAACACAATTGTCTTGTATCCTGTTGTGTTTTGACGTACCCCACCCCCTCTCTAATTGCACCTAAAGATATGTTTCCGAATTTGTTATTGTCAGATTTATTGTAGTTTGCTTCACTTTTACAGGAGCAGAAAGTAGAATCAGTACCTGGATGTAAATATTTTGTTCGAAATACAGGGTTGCTGATGGGTCCTTTGCCCGACCAGGAAGGAAACAAGCTCGGAAGTATGTCAGGGACGTGCGCGATTTCAACAACATCGAGACGCGAGCTGTCATAAAGTTTTTTTTTTCCTTCAAGTCAAGGCGCCGAAGGAAATTCACGCCATTCTGACAGAAATATTAGCTTGTTTCCTGTTCTGGTCGGGCTAAAGACTTATCAGCACCCCTGTATGTACTTTACTCATATAACCGTCAGTATTAACTTAGATTGGTCTATAATTTGTCATCATCATCATCATCATTATCATCATCAACACTGAAGAGTTAGGCGTAATGCCTGTTCCTTATCCCTCAAGGTGTATTTTGTCCTTCCATTTTTCTTTGGTCACCCTGTGTTTCTACTCCCTGGCGGCTACGGCCTCGTGACCGGTGGGCATTGCCGTTCAAACTTCAACAGGCGACGGAAGAGCGTGCAGACCAATATCCAGCGCCTTAACAACGTGCCCTGTCGGCTGGGGCAGCACACACCAACATAAAAGTATGAAGGCCTAGGGTCAAGAAGGGGGCAGCTCCCGACCACTAGACTTACTCTATGAAAGACCGGTAACCTATCAAGCAGACATCTTAAACTATTGAGGACTCCCTCAAAAAGAAAAGACGGTCTGATATTCACAATAAAAAAGCTAGGAATGATGGACAAATATTCAGGGAACTGAAAGTATCCACTTGAAACGTAAGAGGAATTGCGGAGAAAAAGGAGGAATGTAATTTATGTAACAAGATTACTTTATTTGCGTGTTAAACTTGGCTGTGAATTTGTCACGTCGAACTTCATTTTTTCGGTGAATTTGTGTCAACATGAAAGAGTTCAACCACACTTAGTAGATATATGTATAACATATTTATTATTGTTGTGTTTTGAAACCGTTATGAAGTCATATTCCCTATATCCTGCCATTTAGCGCTTTATTCCGGATGTTCGCTGCTCTTTTGCGTATTCCCCATCGATATTACCAAAACAAAGCTAGCTGCTTTTCCATTTTAATTCTGTTAGCGAACTTACACTGCCGTCAGTATTGTTTGCTGTTATCTCACGATCAGACCCACGCCCAGATGTGTTCCTCTGATAACCCTACGTGCACCTACATTGTCATTATTACTATCTTTTTCGATTTATAACATTTTATTATCGTATTAACTGATATATCATTTTGTATATTTGAATTAATTTTATTTATTCTTTAATATTTTTCCCATCTGTAACATTTTACGTTCGCATACGTAAGAGCTCGTAGTGAAACTCCTCTATAAATTCATTTTGTATATTTAGACAGTAAGGAAATTTACATCATTTTTAAGAAATGCTGTGTAATATCTCGTTTATTTTCCACAAAATTCCATTTATTTCGTGATTTTGTACTTTTCTATTCGAGTAACACATTTTCCACATACCATGTGCTAATATACCCATTCCGGCAGGACAAGGGTAAATATCGAATTGCCCTTCAGGTTTTGTTTGTGTATTTTCTTGCTGTTAACGTAGTCTCCTTTCGTTAATTTTATTTTTGTTTTTACAATTTCCTGGTGTTTGAGAAGTTATTTATTGCTTTATTTTATGGCGAATTTAACTGCTTATGTTACGTAACGTCGAATAGATAGAAGGCTGTAAATACTGCCTGCTGAAGCAGTTGATCTTACTTTTAGTTAGGACCAGCGAACTGTTTCTTAAAGAACTACTGGAAAGCAAAGATGACTACAGTAAGACTATCCGAACTGTGGTCTGAGTTTTGAACCCGCAACCCCCTCTACGATACAGGAATGATAAATACTGAACCAAGAGTGACGCGTGGCTTAAATTTCATGGAAAGTTCCCTACAGCTTTTTAATGGGTTCCAAAGTTAGTAACTAGGAAAGAGCAGCTGCATTTTTATTTTAAGCGGAATATCTCGTTTTGATGAAGATACGCAGATGTAAAGACAGCAGCATCCATTCACTGCTGTCATGGGTTGCAAAGGTGTACTGTAGACTTTTAAGACTGAAACGTAAAGATCCGTCACCAGACTGATCAGGTGCCACAGTAAAGGAGTATGTACACTGCCGTAGTTGTTTTAGAGTTGTCAATTCCATGTATTTTTAGATCAATGTACCCAGCTTATGTCACCAGAGAAATCCAAAAAATTATTTATATATGTATATTAAAAACTTATAATTCATTTTGCGCATTTGATTGGTGAAATTATCTCAATACTTTGAACACACTAATTATTTTATGTTGTGATTATATGCTGTTGATATCTCTACATACAATATCATAAAACATATAATAATCCGAAGCAATGAATTTTTAATGGTTATTGGATACACATACAACAGTGACACATTAAAAGAGGTCTTATAACACCTGTTATTAATATATGTGTTATATAAGTACTTTCAGATAGAAATGTAGACCTAGGTAGGTGAATTTGTTCCTCGAGGAATTATACATCTTCTTTTCTTTGATATGTGTTTTCACTCGAAAGAATGTTTCTGATGTCGTCATTCCTGTATATTCGTTGTCATTTTCCGGTCAGTTGCTTTCCGTGAAACTGCATACGGAAATGTGTATAGACATAGCGAATCTCCTGTTGTGTTTGTTCCTCTACACTGAAGGGGATTTAGAAGTGTCGCACACTAAGTGCTGTGTCGTACTCTGTGGGCTAATCCTTCCGAAATTCCAGATTCAGTTCTCCTGGGATGTTCATGCTGTTTCGTAGATAAGATCCAGCGTTTTGTAGGAAAGGTTTACGTTCGTTTTGTGCTTTGAAGATGGAGTTGGCAGGTTCGTCCACAACGTTTGTATACACTTCAACCAAAGCTCATGGTGTCATATGCTATAAGACCGTAATTCTGAAGTGTACTATCGTGGGAACTTCAGAATTCTGTTTAAAGGCTAATCACCATGAAGCCGTAACGGGAAGCTTCCGTGTGTACTGAAGTGAAGATAACTGTGATTTGATCAACCTACCCGCATGCAGTAAGACGCTGCGTTTGTCCATTTGTAGATTTTCAAGATTTCTTCCAATTTTCTCTCATTCTTCAACGTCATGAAACCCTCCATTCACCCACCCACACCCCTACACTTCTGTTTCTTTCGCCTGCCTTACTTCAGCTGCTGTCATCTCTTTCCTTCTCTTAGGCTGCGTGCCGTCATTTATCTTACAGGGAACTAGAGAGCTCTGTACACCTAATGACCCGCATTCAACATAAAGTTGTACCTGGTGCACCAATAACCATTGGTGTCATACACAAAATTGTGCTCTTCAAACTTTTAACGCCAAAATCAATGCATATGTGCATAAAAAATGAAAGCCACCTGATATGTGATTTGAACACATTAAAGTCCCTTAATATGTGTACTGAACACATCAAAATTGCTGTAATTGCGTGTCACACTATGTGAATGGCTGCATATGTATCCTGCACTTCAAAAATTAGTGCATGTTTATTGAAGAGATGAAAATAATGTAGTTTATGTATTAAAACTGTTGAAACCACTCCTTATACGAGTATGCATGGAACAAGGTGACATTTACTTTTCAGTACTGAAGAGATTGAAGTTTTCTCTATCCGAAAGCTGAACAGTTTGAACTCTTTGCATAATATGTACTGAATGGATTACAACCAGTGCATGTGTGTTGGAAGCCAATGCATATTAATATTGCAGATTAAAGAGACTGTGTATTTTTATAGAAGAGTCACTTTCTGCAGGACACTCCGTATAAATTTGTATAATTGAATTTGATGCTTTTCCTAACATCCTCATGGTGGGGCGTGTGTCGCCCAAGTCCCTTGAAGACCGAAAGCCGCTCCCGTGTGTTTCAGTGTCGCTTTTTTGCATTCGGGAGATCTGTGTTTGAAAGGTGGGTTCGGAGACTGGCTTTCTATGTTTTTGTTGATGGCAGTGGTCATGCATGTTAAGGCGAATTTTATCTCCTTCCACTCAAAACCTGAAATCGTGTTCGAATCCCAATCCGGGCCCCTGTACGCATGTGTTGTAGAAGTGGAAGCCCATCGACTGGCCGACACACCGTCCAACATCCCCTCCCAGAAGGCAATGAATAAGACTCACAACCCGGTAAACAGAGGGACCAGGGCAGTACTGGCTTCTAGCGCCATACGGTATAAAGACTTCTTTAAGATCTTTCGTCTTTAATTTGAAACGAGTCGGGACTCTGGTTTAATAATTTCGCAGATTTTAGATGCATTTCTGTACATAATTGTACCTGTAATTTTGCGGTGTGTAATTATGATACATTTTTCTGAAACAGAAAACTTTCCGCCCTTACTGTTTTGCAGTTTTTAATAAATAAATAAATAAATATTATTGGAAATATTTCATATGGATATTTGCAAATGTGTTTTAATTATAAAACCGAGGTTAAGGACATTTTTAATGAGGCTGCCTGGTTCTTTTAAAAAACATAAAAAGTTAACTTATCCACTGTATACAATTTTCGAGGATCAAAGTTGTCAACAGAATTTTAAGACGCTACACTCTTTGGCTGTGTTATTCTTCCAACCTACAGCCATTCCAGGGTGCGCATTATGGTGTTAATGGTGGTTGGAAATGAAAGTGTACATATTTGTGGACCAAAGGATGGAGGAGTGCTATGGACACTTACTCATTTACTTACTTACTTACTTACTTACTTACTAACTTACTTATTACTTACTTACTTACTTACTTACTTATTACTTACTTACTTACTTACTTACTTACTTACTTACTTACTCCGTTCAGCAGAGTCCTTCTTGAGAAGGTAACCGGAATTCAACTAGTCACGAAATTACCCACATATTATGGAAACTGAAGGTTCCATACCTCTTTTACAACTGCACCCCACCTGTCCCTATCCTGAGCCAGACCAATTTAGTCCATGCTCTCCATCCCACTTCCTGAAGATTCATCTTAATATTATCCTTCCATCTATTCCTGGACTTTCCAAGTGGCCAGTTTCTTTCAGGACTTCCCACCAAAATTCTGTATGCACCTCTCATCTCTCTATACTTGCTGCATGGTCCACCCATCTCACTCTTCACCCAAATAATATTTTGTGAGTACAGATCAATAAGCTCCTCATTGTGTAGTTTTCTCCATTCTCCTGTTACCTCGTCACTCTTCGGGCCAAATATTCTCCTCAGTACCCAATTCTCCAACACCCCCAGCCTACGTTCCTCCCTTGATAAGAGCGACCAAGTTTCACACTCATACAAAACAAAAGGAAAAATTATAGTTCCGTATATCTTAAACTTTATATTTTTAGATAGCGAATTGGAAGATGAAAAATTTTGTACCGAATAATAGCAAGCATTCCCTGACTTCATTCTACTCATAATATCTTCCGGAACAGAATTTTCATTCGTTTAGTTTGTTCATATATTTGAACTCTTCTACCCTTTCAAAGGAACAACTGTAAAGCTCTATATTGTGACTTCGTCTTGCATTCTGATCTCGACACATGACCATGTACTTAGATTTATCATCATTCGCTTCTAGTCCAGTCACCTTACTAGCAACTACCGAAGCTATTGCTTTTTTTTTTATAGTGTGAGCGCTTCGGCCCACTCTAATAATATCATCAGCATTAACCAAATGCTGAAGTGTACCATATAATTTCAAACCATCCTGGTTTACCTGAACCCTCCTAATGGCATAATTTAAAACACAGTTGAAAAATAATGTCGATGTAGCATCTTCTTATTTCAAACCACTCTTGAAATGAAACATGTCAGACAAACTTTTCCCTACCCGGTCTCTGCTCTAGGTTTCATTCAGACATATTTTTATTAGCCTTAACAATTTCATGGGGATAACCTCTCAATGAAAATATTTTACAAGACCTCCGTCCTAATTGAACCATACGATTTTTTGAAGTTTATTAATAAGTGATACACTGGTTCATTGTAATCCTATTTCACTCAGTTGTTTGCTAAAAGGTAAAGTGATCCCGTTACAGGTCTGGTGTGGCCCAGAGGGTGGGTAGAGTTATAGCTCTTCTCTTCCATGACCGCGGCACTAGAATGAGGTGAGTGGTCAGAAGCATACCCCGGCCTCACTTTACCCCCGGGCAAGACCCCATACCCATTTTACAGGAGGCTTGGTCGGCCTCAGGTTCGGTCTGGACGGGCAAAAAATCTCGTCCCCACCGGGATTCGATCCCGGACCATCCATCGCGTAGTCGGTCGCTATAACGACTGAGCTACCCGGTTCACCAGTTGTTTGCTGAATGTAGAATATATGATCAGTTTTCAACCTGTTGCGTCGAAATCCCCACCATTGATCCCTAATAATTTCCTCAGCATAAGGACTTAACTTTGAGAGCAAGATGCTAGATAGATTGTTGTATGTAGTTAACGAAAGTGATGTGCCTCTGTAATTACTACAGGCTGTTTTATTACCTTTCATATTAATAGATACAATGATCGACCCTTTCCACTTCTCAGGTAATTCCTCCTTATTCCGAATAGAATTAATATTTTTATAGATCTCAGAGAGATTTGTCCTTCCCCCAGCTTTAATCAGTTCTGCTGGGATCTGATATGGTAAGCATATACTCGTATTTTTAAAACATGCGTACGTGTTTCAGACGTTACTATAGGGCACAGACCCTCACCGACATGATAACACAAACTATTTTTTTTTACACACTTAGAGAAGTGATATATGCCTGTTGATAGTACCGCCACATGAATCATATTTGCAAGTCGATGGCGTACGTAATACATAAACATCAGTGGGGAAGCACAGACTTTAATCACAACTTAATATTTTAGCAGTTTGTAGCTTGCTACAAATTTAGGCCTTTGCTAAAACCATCTTCATGCAATTAAAAACATACATTAAGAAAGATAATTTAAACACTACCGATTACAAATGATTCTTTTTCGAATAGCTTACATCTAAGCTATACAAATTTGGAATTGTATTTCATGCAGTAACATTCTTCTCTAATATTTTACTACATCAAACATCTGCAGTAAAATAAACCAGGTTTTATATACAGTGTGGGCCACTAAAAAGTAGCCCGGGTCCGTAGCATAGCGTGAATATAGAAATTAATACAGTAGCCAAATGCTGAAAGGATATACCGTCATAGAAGATGTTGAAAAGTGGTTGCCTCCTGGATCAATACACAGATACGCACGTCTAATCATGTTGAGGTATACCCGTTGTAACAGAATGATTTTGATGGCTGCAACTGCGTGGCTGATGTCCTTCAGTTCCTGTATCGTGTGTGGAATTGATTCGTATACCGTACTGTTCAAGTGTCCCCAGAGAAACTGTTTGGACGGAAAAAAACACGAACCGATAAACAGACTCCATTAATGCAATATTCATTACAGGCACTTTTCGGGTTACCTAATTTGCGAAATACGTAAAGTCGGACTGGGGTAAAAAATTATGAATTATTAATTAATTAAGTAATATGATATAACATTAGAGTTATTGATCATTAATGCTGTAATTTTTAGATGTATATTACTTTGTGTATTTCATATGAGAAAACTGATAGAAATAAATTTAAACATGAAGACTGACTTTTTTTTGACGTTTTTCTGACCGTACATCTCATTATACAGTATTTATCTTAGTATTTAACCAACTTGGTTCACAAAATTGTTTCACAGTAAGTTTTATTTCATGTCTCTACATGTTTCGATCACATGTGCTCGAAACATGTAGAGACATGAAATAAAACTTACTGTGAAACAATTTCGTGCATCAATTTGGTTAAACACTGAGATAAATGAACACTGACTTTTAAAAACCTAAACACAACTGATGAAGTGTGACAAATAAGTAGCGGTTGGGTCGAATCCATCTTACGTAAATTTTGGTTAAGTAAAAGTTAAGGAACACAGGCCCTTACCTAAATCGGAAACTTTCTTTAATTGAAGTCCTCCATCGATCCCAACTTCATTCCGAAACTGGGAAGATGTTGCAGTTTTTTTATTGAGGTTTGGAAACTTTTAAATATACTTTGATAAATCTCGGAGCAACCGCAACTCCGTCCTCAGTTGAGGGTTGATATATCTTATGTTTCATTTGTTCAAAATTTGGCACCAATCATGTATTTGGGAGAATATAATTATGTATCAGCATCTGTTTACTGATCACACTTTTAACTTTTGCAGATCCTCACATGATTTTTGTGAAATTAATTCTGGGTCACAATAATTTATTTTGAACAGGAAAGAAATCAAATATTTATTCCTAATATGACTATTCATGATACAATATATTGGTGCATAACAAAGAGGTGTGTATTGTAGTTACATCTATACATTTTTCTTTAGTTCTTTTGCATGTGATGTAATTGAAAGGGATAATACAGGGAATGTAGGTAGGTGTATATGCGGGCGGGTGTGGGTGTGCTAGTGTTTTGTTACATTACTTTATTCACTAAATATTAATGGTAGTGTTAATGAATAAAGAGCATGTACAAAATCGCAGAAAAAAAGTAGTCAAATATAAACCTCCCTACTTAGTGTCCCGTTGTGACTTGTGTATTTTTAAGTACTTCATGATTTATTTAACAGAAATTAGTTAATGATATGACAAGTACATAAATTTTATTCTATTTTACACGTTTCGTTTCCAACTTCTCCCCAATACCCCACCCCTTTCCTGAATGGTCGGTAGTGTTGGCTACGTTAATACAATAAATAAACTCACAAGAATTGGCAACAGATAGTTGTCAGATAATATAATGATCCCTATAATAATGTGCTATTTAAAATTAAGTAATCCGCAAATTACTTCGGACATTGATGTTTGACGGAGACACCTGTTTGTTTCATTATTTCCTATGACATCATGTAGTTTCTGCAGGCAGAAACCATCTACCAGACTACACCTTGACCTATACCAGAGGACTTCACTCTAAAATGTTTATCGCCGTCAAAATTCTTAAAAGTTAGTTACAGTAATGAAATGTAACTCAATATAATACAGATATGTTTCAATTTCCAGATTATGTCCTTAGCGTATGCAAGAAAGTAGCTTTGAGCAATATATGGATGACATGTGTCTACATGTACAGACATAATCCATGATGGCACACTAATGACACTTCAACTTAATATCCATGTTTTCTTTACTGTGCTTATAATCGGCCAGACTAACACACTGTACATGATATACCTACCACAAGCGTAACGGATATTTAGTAAAGTTTTCCCGTTACAAGCCCGGTGTGGCCCAGAGGGTGGGTACAGGTATAGCTCTACTCTTCCATGACAGCGGCACTAGAAGGGGGTGAGTGGTCAGCAGCACGCCCCGGCCGCACTTTATGCCCGGGAAAGATATGGTACCCATTTTACTGGAGGCTGGGTGGGCACCAGGTTCGGTCTAGACGGACGAAAAATCTCGTCCCCACCGGGATTGGAACGGAAATATCCCTTAAAGAATTGTTCTGAGTATGGTACACAAATTTATACCAGCCTGTGAAATCATGATAGCAGACATGTCTGTAGAATGTGTAAGAGTTTTCTGTTACTACGGTAGTGAATTCCCCATTGAATAAAATACTTTACTTGAACATGGATCAAGTCTGTTAACAAGAACAGTGATGAGGGACAGATCCACATATGGACCACCTTTGGCTTCTCCACCCTTTTGTGCTACCATTTCATCGTTATTTTTAGATCTTAATGTAATACATCCAGTACGAGTTGGGATTGAAGTAACATGTTTAATCACTAATGAATTAATGCAATTTTAGCACTTTAGCAGTTCCTGTTCTTTGTTCCTCCTTTTTTTCTTTCCTTTCTTCACGTTCTTGTTAGAACCAGATTTATATATTTTTTTTATTTCAAGAATCATTGGTGTAGATTATGATACATATTTTTGTTCCTGCTTTATAATGAATTTATTTACTGTTGGCATAAATATCATAAAGGGAAACCCCGAAGCGCTCTTGGATCACAGTGAGAAGTCTGGTCTAGAAACGAACGCAGAGAGAAGCAACATTCATGTCTAGTTACATTAATGAACGAAAAAAATCGACAAATAAAGACGTTTAATAGTTTAGGTAATAATAAAAAATGTTCTGTAAATTTGGTTTCTAAGAATTTTGAATTGAATATGAATGTGAGTGTAGTTAATGGCATTTGGTTCATATGTGGAATTGAAAAGCGAGTGATTTTTTCTACTGTTATGCTGCCCTGCGTAAACGTGTGGTACAGATGGGTGTTGAATTTTGATAGGGGGGGGGGGGTTCTGTTAGTAAACTATGACTGTTACATTATAAAATGAATAAGTTATTTGCTACAAATTTGGGACAGCCCATCAGTGTGTTTTTTCAAAACGGTTTCGCAGAAACCTAATAATAATAATAATAATAATAATAATATCAAGAGTTCAAATATTTTGTACTTACGTAGGTAACTTATAAAAGCTTTTATTGTAATTTAAGCATATAAACAAATTGTACCAAGCCTGTACGTACAACCGCTCTCTGAAGACGAACTCTCGGGTTCGAAACATGTAGAAGACATCATAAAAATTAAAATATGAGTTTAACAAAGGTGCATTTTGTTGGTTTATATTATACAATTATATTAAAAAGCGCTGTGTAAAAAACATAAAATTTGTACATCTTAAGTAAGATTATCCTTGGTTTTTTCGTTCCTTCTATTTGAATATTGAGAAATTTCACAGTAAATGTCGGGCCAGATGCCTGTGAAGAGATGCTGATTTTTCTCTGTTTCTCCACGAATGTGCCAGAATAATGCTTTAGCGACATCGACCCCATCCTGCTGCAAACTTTTCAGTTCGAACTTTAGAAATCATTCACCCAATATATGAAAGAAAACCTGAGTTGCTGTGGATTGTTAGACACACGAAGACCCAGCTAATTAATTGCATGTTAGCTAACAGTACAGTAACGTTGGCTTCTGGGAGTATGGGGGCTTTGCGTTATTCTGTTAGATGTCACTGAAGCAAGTACCCAGACTAATTACTCGATTGCTCTCCTTTCCATTCTCTCAAAACATCATTGAGTCTGTGTTCATAGGAGCTGAAAACTTTTCACTGGATAAAAAGTTATAATTAATGGATGTTTGACCCAGTCGCTTTCCTTCCGGAAATTTACTATGTCCTGGCTTCTGCAAGGGTATTTTTATGTGACTCGGGAATGAAACGTCACCATGGGAGGATTTATTTTGATAAATCCACCCAACTTCAACAGCGTGATGTTAAGGGATTTGTCGTCTCAATCTAGGAAGCTAAAGGGGTGCAAGAGCAATTTTAGGGGAAGATCATTTCCAGAGCTTAAGGCCATGCACACTGGTAACAGGGAGAGTTCTTCGAACTCACTCTAGGCTTCTCCGTTTCTGTTGTGTAGAGGGAGTGGACAGAGCTTAAAGAGAGAAGAGAAAACGTGATGATACTGACGAAGAGCAGAAACCATTAGCTGTTTTCCTTTTCTGCAATTCTATCCGATGGTGAAATGAAACTATCCAGTTATGTATTTATTATTCTGAGAGAAAGCAGAAAACTGGAGTAAACGCGTAGGTGGCAGCAGAAAGGCGGTAGCCAGTGGCCCAGGTGCACTACAAGTTTTACTTGAAGCTAAACAGTAGAGCCAGTTGTTAACCATGAAAGTTATATAGCGTGTTGACAACACTGCTTTGTATATTACTTATTTATCTCTATAAAGTCCCTGTACATATTGTACTCTACACCATTAAACTTTCATAGGAACACTTCTTTCTAATTCCAGTGTGTGGCTGAAGAAGAAACATATTTGGGTTCTGCAGTCTTAAAAATAAGCAATTATGAAGTTTTGCGTTTTTTATACTGCGAAATCTTTTATCTACTTTGTCACGATGAAGCCGCTTATCATTTTCCCCGGTGTAAAGCCAGTTATCCCACTTGCCACTCTGAACCGCTTATCTTTTCACCCACTATGAAGCCGCTACTCTTTTCCCAATCAGAAGCAGCCACGGATATGTGCTGGTGGAGATTTGCCTTTTCGTAAATGATTACAGTGATAACATGTTACAATTATTGGTCTTTAATCCTTTTTGGGGACATACCTTATAATATGAAGCATCACAAAATGTGTGCAGCACAAATTCTTGCCCGAAATTCTTGTTCTTTAGTGAGTGGTAACTGTTCATAGGTAGAACCGTTCTCATTGTCCGCTGCCAGTTATATATCGTAGTCCAGTTTGCCTGAGACATGTTGTGATCTCAGTGGACCACTGGAACAATTCAATTGTGTTGGATATTACTCTTGATATTTTAAGGCTTCAGAAAGTACATGAAATATTTACCGAAATATTCTTACCCGAATATTTATACTACTTACATCTGTTAGGAATTCCCGTTTAACATTAAAATAAGTAAGAACTGACGTATATTTTTTTATTTCTAAAAGTCATGTGCTGAAGGTGTCTGTCATTTATGCCTCTTGAATTGTGGCTTTAATTTTGCTGTTATGTGTTCCACTAATTTTTGTCTTCGTGTTTTATTAGCTCCTTATCTGTTAGGTGAAGCAGTGATATTGTGCCGTTATGCGGAGAATTTATTTATCGACAATTGTCCACATTTTTACAGGTCTCATTTATTGATTTTTTGTTAAATAAATTATGTCATTTATATTAACGCAAAGGCTTACAGCTCAATAGTGCATGTAAGGACAAATATCTTGCTCATACCAGAAAGAAAATAATTACCGTACGTAACTGAGCCTAAAGGTGGACCACTGATGTCAAAACAAGCAGCAAGCAAGCTAGGTGACGATACTGCATTGGAAGTGGACAATACTGTGTAAAGCGGGTTGCGTTACGGACAAATTTAATGTTTTCTTGACCGTGCATCGTGATATATCCATATAACATGAACCAACAAGATGCACACAGTTGATCCTCCTGATGATGAGGAGCAAGCCTGCTCGAAACATGTAGAGGCTTACTACTGAAATAAATTAATAGAAAATAGTGCGTCTTGTTGGTTCATGTTACACGGATGTGTTACGGACAGTTATTAATCGCTACCTTAACTAAAAGGGGACCGCGGTAGCACAGTGGTTAGGGTACTGTGACACAAATCGGAAGGTCGCTGGTTCTATTCCAGATGGTGTCATTGGAATTTTTCATTGACATAATCCCTCCGATCGCACTCAGCCTCTATCAGAAATGAGTACCAGGAGCATTTCCTAGGAGTAAAGGCGGCCGGTACGTAAGGCTGACAACCTTACCACCATCCTGTGCCGCTGTCACGTAATCTGAGAACCTTAACTTCCTGGAACCCTCTTGGGACCTCGGGCCTGTAATGGGATTGATTTACCTTTTTTAAATTTACTTTAACGAAACGTGCATTCGTAATTTACTTCCTGCTTCGTGAAATGAAGGTGAATTATGGATGTCACAAACGTCCTTAGTACATTAATTAAGGTAAAATGGTTAAGGATAAGTGTAAGGTATCATGTCTTAATAGCATGGGTCCAGGTTGGAAACTATTTATTTTCCTAATGTCAGGTACATTGACTGTTTATCATTGATCTATGCGACCAATAAAAGTAAAACGTTAAAATTACGTTACAGACACTAAAAACATTCAAAGTAAATATAAAAATTCTAATGATAAAGATTAGTGACGAAAATAGTTATAGTAAAAAGACAAAGTCAATGATTCCTTAAAGTTTTCAACCTAATTAGCGACCCAACTGATTAATTAGGTTGAAAATTTAAAGGAATCATTTCAGCTAGATGGTACTCACATATATGTCAGTTTAATAATTACGTGTTTGGTATATACCTAGGGAATGTTATTTCATAGCATATTTCGTTTAATTGTGGATGATAAAGGTAATTTACATTTATTGACCTAAAACGTTTGCAATATACGCAGAGGGACTGCGGAGGGATTTCAGTTAAATTCCAGTGTCTGTACGATTGAGGGTTGGGGTGAAAACCTATTTGGTTCAAACATTTTAACGAGAGTGAGCACGTACTGAATGTAGTGCAAATACGCCTGTTTAAATGTTGAATGTTTTTGTGACCTTTCATACTGTCAGTTCATTGACTTCAAAGATTCAAATGAATTGATTTAAAATATCGCGCTGGTTATCGTGGCGAAGTTTCCTTCGAGTTAGAAATTTGTAAAAAAATAACTCCTCCTTTATATATATGTTTGTGGGTGTGTGTATGTGTGTGTGTGTGTGTATGTGTGTGTGTGTGTGTGTGGTGTGTGTGTGTGTGTGT
>Ga0131853_10005768_pt1 | contig 22390 bp, 10 predicted proteins | sample TergutLab28metaG_FD_92764 | JGI IMG/M metagenome (GOLD analysis project Ga0131853, IMG submission 92764) | Labiotermes labralis P1 segment gut microbial communities from Petit-Saut dam, French Guiana - Lab288 P1 (version 2) (version 2) | ecosystem: Host-associated > Arthropoda: Insects >... | reverse complement strand
GTCAGAGTGGCCATGACATTGCTGCATGCTGTGTTTCAAATGATGTTCTGTCAGAGTGGCCATGACATTGCCGCATTCTGTGTTTCAAATGATGTTCTGTCAGAGTGGCCATGACATTGCTGCGTTCTTCCAGCCATCTGCCGCAACACGTGCATGTGTGCCTTTGGTAGGAAGCTTATTGTGGGTTAGTGGGTGAATGTTGTTTATAATAGTGAAGGACACACATGCACACATCAGCCTACGCCCATGCGTACACATAAATAAGTACATATTAACCGTATGTAGGCATGTACAGTACATGTATATGTATAGATATGTATGCGTCACCAGATATCAGTATGTTCAGAACAAGAAGGATGGGCGGTGTGTATGACACACATTGGAGAGAAGAGACATACAGGGTTTTAGGATGGGAAGATGTGGATTGGGTTAATGTGGCTTGGGATAGGACCAGTGGCAGACTGCTGTGCACATGACAGCGAGAACTGTGTTCCATAAAATGCGGGGAATCTCTTGAGTAAGCAAGAAATGTTAGCGTCTCAAAAAGAACTCTCGTCTTGGATGCCATTTATGCAACAGAGTTTCGGAGAGCAGTTTTATACCTGATAGCGGAAGCATGGACTTTGACGAAGAAAGAAAAAGAAACTCTGCTAATTTTTTAAAGGAAAATATATAGAAGAATATATGGTCCTAAATACGAAAACGGAGAATGGAAAAGTCGGACGAATCGAGAACTAGAAGAGATGAGCAAAGGAGAAAATATAGTAAAATGGATAAAAGGGCAAAGGAAACGCTGGTTAGGTCACCTAGAGAGAATGGAGGAGGATAGGATGCCCAAAAAGATCTTCACTCAAGAACTGGAAGGGACGAGAAGAAGGGGAAGACCCGGGAAAAGGTGGAAAGTGGAAGTAGAAAGAGATCTTCAAGTGCTGGGAGTGAGAAGATGGAGAGAGTTGGTAGCAGATTAAAAAAAAAATGGAAGGACATTGTTCGACAGGCCAAAGCCCACAGTGGGCTGTTGTGCCAATAGAAGAAGAAGAAGAAGAAGAAGAAGTAGAAGTAGTTTTGTACCTGATGATAACGCCGTGTGTGTGCACCGTCTTTACGTTTCCAAGTGCGTCACGAAGTAGGAGAGGAGGTGTTCGAACATTGCCTCGTTTCAACTGTAGTACTTCTGACGTATGGGTTTCAGACCATTCCGTCTTTATTCCCATCTCTTTGGCCCGCCACTGTAGGTCTAGCGTCAACGTTACTATTCAAAAGCGACCATTATCCCTTTCAGCACGAAACGTAAACAGTTCTATTTAAAGCACCAGTTCGTACCGCGCAGTAAACACTTGCGATCTCGGTTATAAAAACTAATCATCTTGTGTCGCATAGGGCGAAATTCGCTGTTAGTTGCGACATATATACAAAACGTTTAAATGAGAAGAATGAAAAATTTATGAATGTTAGAACTGGTGGTACGTACACTGACTGCTAGGGTTTAAAAGGTTAATACAAGCGCTGACATTGGAAGGTGTGGTGTGCTGTAAGCCTGCTGCAAGAGCATGACTGCAGAAATACCGGACGGATTAGCATGTTGAATGTCGGCGAGAAACTGGTTAATGAATCTTATCCATGCCGATTCAGGATGCTGTGTCAGTAGCCGAGCCCAAAGAAACCCTTTCAACAGGCAAAGGAGCGTACGGCTGCTACCGGCTTCCGTGGGCAGGAGCGTTCGGTTATTTCGAGACTTAAAGAAGCCCAATTAATGACCAGGCACATGCAGTGGTCGTGCATGTGTTCATTTTTGGGGCTGAGTTGCACCTTCGTATAGGAGAGCGTCTAGACGGATGTCGGGGCATTCGCGTTTTTTGCACCGTGGCTGTAAACTCTGACAGACTGCTTTATCCTGACGGAGTAAATACAGTTCCAGCAAGACCAGTCCTCCATTTTCGATTCTCGTGTCGTACAAGAATTTCTGTCGCAATGACTGGCCACCGCGACAACCTGATATGAACCGCGTCGAGAATATGTGCAGTGTGGTGCAGAACACCTTGCAGGTTTCCTGCCTGTCCTGCCACCAAGAAACAGTGATGCGGTGTGGACCCTTGGAACGGACGCTTAGGATGACGTTGCTTCGTCTCAGCTTCACGTCCGATCTCTAACTAATCCATGCCAAGACGAATACGATCTGTGACTGAAGCTGCGGGATTCTGGGTACCAGATTAAAGGTGCCAGGCCTTGAACACAACCCTTTCGAAGGCTAAGGTAGTAATTTACATTTTGTAGAAACAGGTTGTGTTCTTCAAGAAGCAGAAACTTTGTAGACAAATCTTGTCCGTTTTGCAAATGAAGGTGTTTGTCTGCAGCCACGTTTGAACGCGGACCCACTAAAATGAGTTATGTTGGTGGGAACACAGATGACAAAAGAAAGAAAGATAAAGAAAACGGAAGACATAAGTCGATATGTCTCCGACGAATGCTACCTGCAGGTGAATTTGGGTTGTAAAGTATTCACCAACGCCTTGCCCCGGAACCTAGTCACATGAAAAATTAGTGAATTTTAAGTCAATGTTTGTCTTCATTTGAGCCGTAGTGGTATTTTTGGTTGATAGATACATGGCGTGAATAATTGTAATGAACAGAAGGCAGAGAAAAGCCACGTACGGACACAAGGAAATGATTAATGTACGCTTGCATCACTTCCGGTTTGTACTGTGAAATTTTTAGGCACTTTATTTCCGTTGTACGGAGGGAACGTACAGACGTAGGACCTACATGCAGTAAGACTACTAGATTTGAACTGCGCTGTTCTGGGCTATAACACAAGGAGTATTGGTAATTACCGACTTTTCGGGACCGGTCTTGACCCTTGAAGATGGGACTGATAGGTAGCCCCGAAACGTCGGTAAGGAATTGCCAATGCTCGCTGTGTAATAGCCCAGAAGAGCACAGTTCCGATGTACGTCGGGGCGGAAGCCTGAAATCACGCTTTGTAGACTTGATGTAGGGCGGTTACCCAGACGGAATGAGTCTGCCATCTGTTAAGAACATGGTTCACCATGCGCTCATAGCATCTAAGTGTACTATGAGTTTGGTTAAGCGACCGAGTGCAGCGCGACGGTGCGGCATGTCGGCAGAGTGCGCATGCGCCGATTAAGCAGGCCTTGTCAGGCCAATTGTCGTTTTGTGACATTCGCATGGAACTGCACCCGAAAGGATGCTACTCTCAATACGTCACAGCTCTGTCTGAGCTCATACAAATCAGTTTGTCGCTGCATTCGCATTGCAGACAATCTGCATCACATGTAATACACGGTTTCCCACGCCGTATGTTTGCCTGTTCGTATAAACCTTTTGGAACCAAAGAGCATTCATTCGCTGAATGCCGGAAAAAGAAAAAGAAATGAAATGTGGCGCGGAGTAGGCCTAGCAGAGGGATTTCTTTTTTTTTTTTGTAATTCTGGCTTCGCCACTAGTCTCACTAACGCGTATCCGTCGTTGGTAGGGCGAATCAGCGTGACAGACAAGAGAGTTACACAGTGAAACCATCTCCTTTCGTACCATAGCCAGACAACCATAGTCAACACCATCTTTTTGCCGTTTTTCGATGTTGCGTAGGGAGGCTGTTCAACGATCCTCTGCAAGGTTTGTGCAGTTGTGCCAAAGTAAACGGCGTCACATCACACAACATTGTAATAGCCACGTGTATAGTACGTCGAACTTTGCCCTTAGTCTGAGGTATGTTTGACACGACGTTTCGGAAACTGCCTCTGCTATTGTCATGAGGTGAAAGTAATGTAATAAAACCTGTTAAGTTAGGTCCATTAGGTCGATATTAAATCCACTCCCACCCCCATCGACATTAGAGATTAGTTCCTCATAAGGGATCGACGTTCGGCAACAAATGTTTAAATAGTCCTGAATCATTTTGAAATTTTAAAGTTGGTACAGGAGTGCTGATAAGTCCTTGGCCCGAATTGATAATTCTTACGTGAAAATTAAGCATATACGTTGCCTTTCATCCCTCTAGAGTTTCTAGAAAGTCTGCAGCAATCATATATTATTTGATATGAGCAGTAGATTGGCTTCCAACGACACTATCGATTCCGTCCTACGACGTCGGGAAGTAGGTCGGGCTAAGGACTTATCAGCGTCCTGGTATATTTGAAATGTGTTATAATAGTCCGGCCAAAACAGCTGTGTTTAGAGTAGTTACATGTTTCAGTGACAATTGATCATCATCGGGCTGTCATGCAGTTTCAAAAACATGTTAAATGTAATAGCCTATATATACATTCATCATTCCGATTTTACTGTGTGGGATCCCAAAATTTCATAGTTATTACAGATAAAATTCTAAAGTTGTATTGGTCATACGGCAGCTGATTGAGGTTACAGAGTTTCCGCGATTTTTTGGCAGGAGGTATATTTGGGCGTTCAGTTACCGAAACATAATGGGTAAAATTGCTGGATGAATGATATTAGATGCTACTTTACGTGAAGACCAATACACTTTTTTTTTTCCGATCGCACTATGGCCCTGGGGTCGACTCAGCCTCTAACAAAAATGAGTACCAGGATATATTTCCTGGGGGTAAAGGCGGCCGGTGCGTAAAGCTGACAACCTTACCACTATCCTGTGCCATTGTCACGTAATCTGGGAACCTTAACTTCCTGGAACCCTCTGGGCCACTACAGACCTGTAATGGGACTGCTTTTCCTTTTACCTTTTACTATTCCACAGCAACAGTGATGGCACGATGGCGCCTGAGTGTTACGTTGTACGTACATTGCCTGTCTTGTTCACTATTTTGTAGTTTGTACTTGATTTTTAGTGTTCTTGATTGATGTTTTTAAAGTTTTTGATGGTATCAGCGTGTGCATTGTTTACTGAACATCAGGTAAAGTACACTTAATATATATTCCTTTTAACTGATGGCGGAAATAGAGCAGGCTCCGGAAACGTTGTAAAGGAGGTGCGGGCCGTACTGGGGCATGTCGGTATCGTCCCTTTCACTGTGGTCCCAGCGCCCGTCTCACTGTTGCAAGCACCTTTCCAAATGCCGTCTCCGCGGTATCCTCCCACCTTTTTCCTTTTAACTGGGTTTTCATCTTTTGGAACAAGAAGGCCTTTGAAACAAAGTTTCTCTCCTGTTTGGCCTGATCTTGCAGGTATTTGCGGAAAGAAAGTCTGATTTTTTTTGTCGTCCTTCAGCAAAGAGGCACAAATGTTGCAGCAGTCCGCATCGTGTTTATATCTTCGTTTCAGATTCGTCTGCAAGTACCGTGTGATAGATCTAGAATGTTACACACATCGTTAATCGTACGTGTTTCGTCTACAGAGGTGATTTTAGGTATTTTTAATACATTTTTCTTGATGATAGGCGACCTGAACATTCTAAATTTTCAGCCAAAGTTCCGCCAGTTGGACACGTTGTGTCCGTTCAAAGGTTTGTATTATAATCACGATGTCATCTTTTAAAGCATTTTATAAGTCTCAGAAGCTGTTTTGTCAAAGTTAAAACGGAAGCTGCCATTTTACTGGGCTACAAAGATCGCAGAACGCACTCATCTTGATCAGACTTAGTTTTTTGCCCATAAACGTAACGTTCTGTTACAGCCACACTCAACACACCAATTCAACTTCGCAGTACCCATGACGCACATTTGTATTATGTCCGGTTAGCGATCCACGTGGCCAAATTCGGAAGCGATCAGCTCGCATCTTGTGTGTCAAATGTGGTCTCTATAATAGGCATTCTTCATTGTAAGATTCTTATATAAATCAATCGTCGCGTCAGCTTATTAATATTCTTAGTTACCGCCCACATAATATTAAATCTTACTGACTCGGTGTTGTTTTGTGCCGCACGCTTCTAGGATTTTAACGAGCCCTTTTGCCGACTTTATTTAAGAAATGTATGCATTTGACAGAGATGAAATTTAGCGACATTTGCTGCAGAAATCTCTACCAGAGTTGGCGGAAATTCTACAGATGCTGTAAGAGACGACAAACACAGACCGGTGTGACATCTACATTTCAGGTATCAGTGAAATCCACCAGTCTTATATTTCAAGCAGAAGAAAATAAAGTTTTATCGCATATTGTTTACTTATCGGTTGTTTAATGAACGACGCTGACAGTACCTAATCCTGTATATTGTCGAATGTCTGTATGCTGGTGGCCTAATTTAAGGAAACATTGCGGTATTTGTTTGGATGGTCTGGGAGAGGCCAAATAAAATCTCGTCTCCGAATACAAATAACAAGCATTCCCGATACAGCCAGCTGTTTAAGACGCAGAATAGCGAGACGTCGCTATTGATACGTCATAGTTCATATAACACTTCACGTGAGAACGTGGGTGACATCCTTCAGCTGTTACTTTCGCTGTCTTTATCTTGCTCTTCAGACATCAGAAGAAAATACCACGCCGTCTTCTCTCGTCTACATTGTCATCTTGCCAGTCTTTTCCCGTTGTAGAAGACTTCAGGTACATATATTGAACGGCCACATGGCCTGCAAATGTCACGGTTTTGTGAAATATGCAAAGGAAGTGAACCAGCGAAGTCTGTTGTAACTTGTGTAGGTTTAGAGGATTTTCCGTCTTTTGATGTTATACGTTGCAGGTGAATACCACCAAAGAAGGCTAACTACAATAAAGATAGCTAGCCAGGCGGCAGGACCCAGCAGCCAATCATATATTCCTTTCCTTTCGCCTCTTCCTGCTAGAAATCGAAGATCGATATCCGTCCTGGGGCTCGAGCAACTCGGCAGGCACTGGACGTGCTAAATGCTGTGTGTGTGTGTGTGTGTGTGCGTGCGTGCGTGTAGATTGGCAATTACATTGGAGAAATTTCTGCATTATGTATTATGGCATTAGTCTGACCAAACAGGGTGATGAGGAAGATATTTGGACCTAAGAGGGAGAACTGCCAGGAGGGTGGAGAAAGCTGCATAAGGAGAAAACTCATGACTTGTACTCTTAAAGAAATAAAATAAAGGAGGATGAGATGGGTTGGATATGTGGCAGGCATGGGGGAGGAGCATAATGTTAAATGGTTATGGTTGGAAAATATGAGAGAAAGAGACTGCTTTATGATCTAGTCGCAGATGGGAGGATAGTAGTAAAATGTATCTAATGAAATAGCTTTGGAGGTCGCGGACTGGATTAAGCTGGCACAGGATGAGGGAAAGTTGCTCATTTAAACACTGTAATTAACCATTATATTAGGCTCCATAGAATGCGTCCTAGGATTTCTTAAGTGGTTGAACAAGTACTGGATTTCCAGTGAGCTAGTTTGACCAGCAAAAATTGTGTGCTTTCATTTTCGTTGCTAAGACCATTCGTCACTTGTAATTTTACCTGTCAATATACTTGTGTCTCTGATAAAATGAAGGACATTGGTGTTTTGTTACGGAGTTGTGTTACTTATTGTTTTTTATTGGAAGGGACTGGATTCAAACGTGACGTTATAGGCCGAACACAGTGATCTCTAGTGAAAGAAAAATATTGTTTGATGTTTGTTGGACCGTGCATCATTGTGATAGCTGAAGAATATAAACCAACTAGATGCCACTTATTATTTTATTGTACTTCTTATAGGCTCACCGTGTTTCGGGCACTACTATGCCCATCATCAGGAGCTCGCGACTATAATGATGATTACCACATTGGTCGTTTCGTTCTTGGTTTGCTGTAGGTCGAAGGTTAGATGCGGGCAGCCCGGACACTACCCCAGCCTAACCGCACGTAACCTCCAACCTACAGCAAACCAAGAACGAAACGACCAATGTGGTAATCAACATTGTAGTCGCGAGCTCCTGATGATGGGCATAGTAGTGCCCGAAACATGGTGAGCCTATAAGAAGTACAATAAAATAATAAGTGGAATCTACTTGGTTTTTATTCTTCAGAAAAATATTGTATTTATTTATTTCCTCCACTTACCGTATAGAGGGCAGGTTGGCGGAGCCGTAAGGAATCTGATGTGTACTTTGTGGCGCCAAGTTCTACAGGGTCCAGGCAAATTGTCAAAAATACGCCACGGCCGCTTCCTCCTCAATCCTTTCAAATTCATCAAACACGTTCGAATACCATTCGATGCTAAGTAAACGTTGCAGTCGATAAATTGTCATTATTTTCACCAAGACCTTGTTTTGCGCCCTAATTGTGTTCCTGATAAGGTGGGCGTAAATAAAAAGGCATAAATCGAATGATATTTCCATGAGAAATGAGGAGTTAGCATAATAGAGTGCTGCAAGTCGAATGGTGCTAAACCGAAAATGAGAGGGTGTAAATTAAGAAGTGGTGTAAATTGGTATGGGGTGTCAAGCGAAGGGGCGTAAAACAGGGCCTAGATGTAACCTAAAATCCCAGCGCATTGCGTCCTTCAGCTCCTTGTGTGGCGCTGTCTTCCACTTCTCTACTTCTCCACCTTGTGAATTCTTGTGACGGGAGTAATTACAGAAGGGCTTTTGGGGTCCGATATCGGTAAGTATTAACGGCACGGTGCTCTGACAGTGGACTCCGTGTGGTCTGGTGGATTGGCAGATGTCTTCTAGTAAACGCGCTACTTCAGTCTTCAGATCATTGGACCCGTAAGGTGGAATGTAACACGTTTCTCTGAAACGCTGGTACTTGTCTGCTAAATTATGCGGTGTCATCGCAGAAGGCCGCCATCTTGATATCATTGCTGTGAGAATCTTAAATCCATTATTTCTTAATCTGGAAAACTGCAGTGGAGTGGATGGCACGGCTGCGTCACAGTCGGGAGGACTCGGGTTGTTGACGGGTCGTCAAGTGTATTTTGGGATGCTGGCACAAGTTAGGCTTCTGCCACCTCCACATCCTTTCCCATTCATTCCTCGTTGGTCTTCATACCATTTAACAGCGCAGAATCTAAGCTGTTGACAGCGTCGGGAAATAACATGTGATATTTGAAGTTCTTGTGATTGGCGATCGACGTCTTCTGAGATGTGACACCATGTAGTTATTCATTAGAACCGGCAGATTGGATTTTTCCCTGCGGTGACAGGATTTATGTTCGGTGAAGACGTGTTCTGAAGTCGCGCGTGTGCGTTTAATACAGATGAGACCTAAATAACCCGCTGTCATGGTAAAACGACGAGAAAATGATGAAGTGGCCAGGCGCTGGCACGTGTTCAGCCCTATAAAATGTACCAGCAGAGCATTGTGAAGTGGCAGGCTGTTGTTATTATCGAGTGAGTCAATTAGTCCTTATCACTTGTTATGATGTGATGTCGGACCGTCGAGCTGTGCTGAAGAATCCTCGCATAATGCCGTGCCTTTGTTATTACGTGTGTGGATTCTCCGGCTAACTCCACGGAATAGAGTCCTCTTTTGAAGCTCTTAGTTTCACTCCTAGTCGTATGCCTTGCATTTTACGGAATCCGAAATTTCATTACCATAATTACATGATCCCACCACTTGCATCCACTCCGGAAGCGATATGAATAGTCAACACATTTCCAGCTGTGTTACTTTAATACCAGTTCATAATTCTGCCATATTTACCTAGATATCGCAAGCAGTCTTTTCCTCTCAAGTGTTCCAATCAACGGCTAAATGCCGTTTGCTTCTCTGCCTGCTACATGACTTCTCCATATGATCCTCTGCCAGTTGTACATTTTAGTGATCATTGGCGAGGAGCGCAAGGCATGAAGCTCCTCACTACCCAGTTTTCTCCACCCTCAAGTTATTCCTGTCTCTTCCGTTAAAGTGTTGTCTTCAGTACTCTGTTCTCGAACACTCTCTGTCCGTGTCCCTCTCTTAGTGTAACAAAGACAAAGTTTCATATCCACACAAGACAAATCGACGTTTATGGTTTCTCTGCCATCTGTCTCGTGCTCACCCGGCCTCATTTTCAATTTGTGCCAAGGGCTGTTTCTCCAGGGATAGAGCGGTAAGGGCGTGAACCTGACTGCTAACCTTCTTCTAGTGCCCACGTTAGTCCGAGTGGAGAATTACTTCCATTCCCACATATGCCATCATGACGTGTACAAAGATACCTTTACCTGTACTTGTGAACTGCAATTTCTGTACGTTGCTAAGCCCACTCCCTCCAGATCGCATTCATTTTTCGCCCTACAACAACGGGGTTATTTGCATTCATTAAGCAGTCTTTAGTTGGGCAGTCCTTCCAGTCTGTTACAGGTGTGTCGCTCAACCATTGGTTTGTTTCTTCGTATATACCGTCCCGTAAACTATGTTTAATTACACGATTATGATATACATCAGCTCAAGGGTATATTGGAATATGCACACAGTGTATCAGTTCGTGCGATTTAATTCCAGTTTGCTGCCGTTATCGAAAACCAAAAGACTCGAATCTTCATCTACACGGCAGTCAGAACCACAGATATCGGATGAGTTCGAGATGCTTGCGGGGAATCGTGTTAACTTAATGCAGACCTGAAATGTCCTTTTTTGCTCGATAGTATCCAAAACTAGAATGGTTCAAATCATAGTTAGATTTCCAGCATCAGATTTCATGAAAGTTCATTAGTGAGGTGTTTAATACTCACAGACGGACGCAAGGACGAAGGAGACAAACAAGACACCCGGCAATGATGTAAAGAAGGACCTTCTGTTTTAAAACTGGCTACCTTATTAGTTTATCGTTTCTTGTAACAGGAAGTCAGTAGAGTCATTAGACTGTGGGCTTTACCTTAGACAGAGGCAAAGAATTTGTTTTTAAAGACGTCAATCAAGATCGTGAGTCCATCCGACTTCGTATTCAGTAGGCACCGGTGGCACTTTCCTTGTAGTGATGTTGATCATTTAGTGCCTAGATTAAGAATTTTATCCTGCAGTTTTAAGGAGACTGGGTGTTTATTCTGAGTTAAATTAGTGTTTAACCGGACCTTGAGTCTCAGGGTTAATATAAGGAAATACTGGTTCCTCTCGTACCATGCTGCAACGACGCTTTTGTTATACGGCGTTCTTTCGTTCTCACTTGGCACCATATCCAGTTGTCTCTCAAATCCTGTATGCAGTCCGTACTATAAGAAGACGAATGCCTTAGTCGTGTTCTGCAAGTTACCTAATCATATCCGGCATTCACATAAAGTTAAAGGCAAAGTTCACCCTAGAACAGCCACGAAGGCCCAGAGGGGAGTAGAGGTATAGCTCTACTCTTTCCTTAAATTCAGCGCTAGATGGGTTGGGTGGTCAACGCCACGCCCCGGCCGCTCTACCGCCGGGAAAGGCCCGGTACCCACTGTATAGGAGGCCGGCCTGGACGGGTGCGGAAAATCTCGCCTCCACCGGGATTCGATTCCTGGACCGTCCAGCCCGTAGCGAGTCGCTATACCGACTGCATTCACATATGCGCTCCAATTACAGCAGTCAACAAGGCAGTTATGATGGCTTTTGACTATGCTGTGTTACACTTGGGAGCTTTTGGCTTGTGGATTTGGTCTCGTATTCGAAAAAGAACACAACTGGATCTGTTCCCATCCTCGATTGAAAGACTGGGGAGGCTGTACTGCCTTGGGTGGAATAGAAAGGACATTTAGTCGCTGGGTCCAGTCTAGTACGAGTAATTTTAGTGTAATTCTGCCTGTTACGCTTTTGAAGGGGGGAACGCGGTGGCACAGTGGTTAAGGTGCTGTGCTACAAATCGGAAGGTCGCTGGTTCGATCCCAGATGGTGTCATTGGAGTTTTTTCATTCACATAATCCTTCCGATCGCACTGTGGCCCTGCGGTCGACTCAGCCTCTAACAGAAATGAGTACCAGGAGTATTTCCCGGGGGTAAAGGCGGCCGGTGCGTAAGGCTGACAACCTTACCACCATCCTGTTATAACCGTCCGGCTCAACTTTCTCGCTTATTCGGTTCGCATGAGACCTAATTTTCAGGGACTACCGTGGTTTGATTTTGATGGGCTTGGTGAAGATGAACTGTTAATACAACTTTTGCTGAATTGATAATCTGAAGAATCTGTTGTGATTTTATTTTAGTCACTGGGCGTTAATTTGGTACAGGTTTTTATTGCATACGATAAACATAGCACAGATCACTCTCTCACGTAGCGTATTCACTGCGTATTAACCTTTAAGGAATAACAAAATTATATTGTCCGAAACTTGGTAATACCGAGTATGTCCAATTTAATATTATTTGTTTTAAAACTGCACCCCCGTAGAAACACTTATAAACTTCTAATTATCTAATTTATTCTGTTAATCTGGCCTAAATCTGGAGCGATGCACACGCGCGTTCTACTCCTACGACAATCGAAAAACTTGTGTCTCGTTCGCTACAATATGCTAAGTTAGTTTCTCTGTTTCAAAATTGCCTCTACCTTAATTTGTCTAACAAGTCTGATTGGTCCCCTGTAAATTTGACAGTCTCGTAATATGCCGAAAACTTTAAAATTTTGTATTCTTTCTCCCCATTGCTTCTTATGACTGACGCGATATCCTTTAACTTAACATGTGTAACCCTCGTATAAACATGTTCTAGTGGACATTTTTAATGGGATATCGTGAATAACACGGTATCCACCGCCTCGTGATTTACATTTCGAAAAAGTGTCAAACCCTTGAATTTTGACTGTCCCGGCAGACTTCAAAACTCCATTAAACTTGACGTTGACAAATACGTAATAACCATAATTCTCTTTTGTAAATGCTTACCGCACCTTCTATCCTATTCTAACCTCTGCTTGTCTCTTTCTTCAGTTATCTGTCTATCCTACTTCACACATGGCTCATTCTCACTCTCTGCCCTCTAACTATCCTTCTCTTTGCTACCCCACTGACCTTTTGTATCCCTTACCAGATGCTTCTGGCCTCACTCATTCGGAAACATACGTATTCCTACATTTCAGAAGATAATTTTGGACCTTCTAACCAAATAATTGTTCCCACTGGTTATACTGTGCCGTTGTCATGTAATCTGGGAACCTTAACTTCCTGGAACCCTCTGGGCACATCCGGGCCTGTAACGGGACTGCTTTACCTTTACTCTTTTGAAGTATTTTAAATTTTCTGTTACCATTCTTTTATTATCTGAGTTGTCTTACATCTAATTCTTGATTTTAGGTCTTGTTCTGTTCTGTATATTTTATGCTCTGTTCTGTATATTCTGTTTTCATCGTGCCAACTGGCATTCTTCGGCTACCCTTACTGAGGTTTTTCCGAGCTTTTTCCTCAGTTGTAAGGCAAATGCCAGGGTATGAATCGTAAAGATGGCGCACGGCCCGCACTCTTCCCAGTTAGTTGTGGTGTTCTGTGCATTGTTTGTGTGTAAATGTGTACTGTACTACTGCCACTGGGTGTCAACCCAATAGCAGTTAACAAATATATCTATGTATCTTGTGTATTTTATGACCACATACAATACGTCGCGAAATTCTTGTTGTTTGTCCTACTGGTTTAGATCGTTTATGCCCTCCAGTTTATTATAAAAAGGTGATACTGGGGTTTGTCAATGGACATGCGCTGTTCTTCCCCATTGACAGTAATGTTTATCCTAGCCAAATGACTGTACTGCAGCTTTTCATCGACTGGCGCTTGGAGAGGAATTTTGTTGTTGTGATAACAATATTGAGAGTAATGTGGATGGGGTCGAGGTTTAATCGACATGCATGACAGGGCGCGGAAAGTGGAAGGTCGCAGCACTTAAGTGTGACTTGAATTAATGAACTGTCAGAAGCAGTGCTACTCACCTAATCGTGTAGGGTCACAGTTTAGCAGCAAACTCACTCGTTTTACCGTTAATGTTATTGCCTGGGTATGAAGCGAGGGTATGGTGTAATAGAGGGCGTCGAAATCTTCTCCGCTGGAATGGGAAGGCGAGAATACTCTTAGAATTTTTGTGCGGAAACTCCGTAAGCGGTTCCTTACTGCGGCATATCAACAAAGAGCGAGTGAATTTGTTATGTGTATGGCAGTCGGTATGGCGACTCGCTACGTTTGAACGGTCCGGGATTTGAACCCCTGTAGGGGGCGAGATTCTCTGAACCCAGAACCCGAGGCCCATCCATTTTCCTATTCTATGGGTACCGGGTCTTCCCCGGGGCTAAAGCGACCGGGACGTGACGCTGACTACCCAATCCCTTCTACTGCCGGGGACGAGTGTGCGTAGTGCTATAGGCCTACCTTTACCTTTTGGATCTGGGTCGAGGCGGCTCTACCTTTTATTTATCATGTGTTGAAATGAAGTGAGTTTTATACATGGAAGGTCGGTTAACGTTTCTCAGAGTCATGTTCACTGGCGGCTTTTCGCATTATGTTTTGTGATTGTCAGATTCTTATACGGGCACGTTATCTGGCATTTCTGACGATGAAAGAGTCAGAAATTAATCTTGTTTTCTCTCCACATGATATTTTACCTCGAGCCTTTGCATCTGATGATGGAGGCACTCAGCGTGTTCCCTGAACACAGGTAACCCCTCTCCCAGCGCGACAGTTACATTCCCGACAACTTCGTGGCCGTCAAGACCAAGAGCGTATGGGAAACTGTGGGTTAGGATAACGACAGTTGATGTTAGGAACCACCAAAATCCGATTTGAGTATTTGGAAATATTCATTAAACCCCCAAAAATACAAATTTACAGGTACATTACGTTTGTACCTATAAATAGGTATAAATACAGTGGAACTAGTAAAGCGTGTCTTGCAATTTTGGAAAGGCTTTGGCGTCCTACTTCCAGTGAGGTTGTTTCGGAGCTGTAATGTCTGTATAGGGGATTGTGGACTTGTTACCTGCATTGGGGACCGACCCTTGTTTTATACTTCTTGACATTTCTGGGACGTATTTTTATGTTCTTGTCGCGTTTTGCAGATACACCCCATTCAGTGGTCATGGTTACGTAAACGCTGCAGTTGATATGATGTCGTAATATTATCGAATAATGTTAGCGAGACAAGAACCTAAAAACACTACATCGATTAAAATGGACTGTTCGCATGGAGTGAAATATCTTTCTGATGGAAAGTGTTTGGCGACGCGCGCGTCGCTGGAAGCAAGCAGTCTAGCCGGGTGCACTTAGTTGCCGTTGGGGCTGTCAGCAGGAGGACTAGTTTAGTTACACGTAGAGCACCGGACCACGCTGTAGTGAGTAGCTAGCCGCTTGTGCTTGTTATCGCTTCAGTTGATGCCATGTGGCAGGGAACCAATACACTGCAGCACCGCTTCAATGTAAGGGCAGTATACAGATGCATGGAGCAGCTTAACTTTGCACTCATATGCATGTCTCGGCTTGCAGTTTGTGTTCGGTTACAACGCGCTTCCAGCCGCTGCTCAATGCCGTCCATAATAATTTTAAAAATATCGAACTTATTGTAGTGACGTGTCTAGTATGGCTATATAGATTACACATGACGTGTGGCCCCTTAGGATAAACCTGATGGTTCAAGTCATGACAGGCGCCGTTAATTGTTAAAAAATTTGTACTTTTTAGTTTGTTGTATTGTGATGTTCAATGCAAATATATTTTAAACGTCTAGCTAAGTTTGAAGGTTTGAGGCGGCGGAGTGCTTAGTAGAGTGACGGATACATTGGGCTTTGTACATTGTACGCCGTTGGTTACACAAACACATTGTAGAAACTGCGACTGTCAGCAGGACAGAGGTAAAATACTGTAAACGTACTCAAATGAGCCCATCGGATGGAGCTAATCTGTTGTTTCCCAAGACAGATGTTAGATCATCGTGAAGCTTTGTATTCCGAGCATTTTCAGATAGCAGTTATATCTTTAATTTTCCAACTAATTGCACATGTACAATTGAATATATGTGCTACATGTTTCGGCACTCCTGCATCATCGAGGAGAATTCTTTGTCACGTCTCAAAACCGTCTGCTTATGTAAGGTTGTTACAATAGTTGAGTCACAGAGCATGAAATATATATTTCAAGCATTACATGGAAAATTAAAGATATAATTCATAGATGTTAGATCAGTCTAATGGGCCCAGAGGTTGTACTTGGTGACGTCACATAATCTGTTTCCGAAACATAGTTCTGTAGCGAAAGTTTCAAACAAACCAGGAGGTGGTGAAATTTGATGGGGAATACCAGCTACTCGGTGGATGGAGTTAATTTATTGGGCAAAAAATATACGTAACTGTGACTGAAAGCAGAAGTTTTCTTAGTCGCTAGTAAGGGGGTTGGATTCTCGCTAACAGACTGAGGGACAAACGTGCAATGAAAGTGTAGTTATTAAATCGTTTTAGCATGTGGCAGAGTTTGAATAGTAAGGAACGGTGCTAACAAACAAGGCAGGTAGTGTATGTGTAACGTGACATTGAGGCGCGTTCGTGCAACCATTGATGCAGCGGGGAGGGGGGGATAAATAGTTTATATTCTGACTATGTATTTGTAGCCTTAGGTTTATGGCATGCAATGCGCATGCGCCGAATTGCCATCTGTTGTCTGTCCGGCTGTAAAATACTTTTCAAAATTGTCTCATAAACCACGATTTTCGGAGAAAATTTATTGAATATAAAATGTGTTTTGATTTTGTCTGCAGCTTTTGCCTGTGATATTTCTCATTCTAAGAACAACTGAGCGAGATATGATTAAAATCTAGATTAGTCTTCATGTAAAATACCCGTTACTCTTGTCATATTGTAATGAAACTTGCGTTTTCTAGACAAATTTTCGAAAAACACTCAAATATCAAATTCATGAATTCATTCCGGCGGGAGCCGAATTGTTCCATGCGGACGGACAGACAGACATGACAAAGCTAATAGGCGCTTTTTACAATTCTGCGAACGCGCCTAAATTTGCATGCATAAATTAAGAGGAGATTAATTTCAAGGAATGTCTACTTCCACTCAGTCCAGAATCTCTTTCTCCCTGCTTTGCTATCCAAGGACATAAGGTTCAAAATACAGTTAGAAGTAATTCTGCTTGTTGCTTTGTGGGTGTGAAACGTGGTCACTCACGTTTTGGAACATAAATTGGTGGTGTTCGAAAGGAGGATATTGAGGAAGATACTTGGTCCTAAGGTGGAGGAAGAAACAGGAGACTGGAGAAAATTGCTTAAGGAGGACCTTCATGGGTTTACTTTTCGGGTAATGAAAGCAAGGAGAATGAGATGGGCAGGGCATGTGTATGCATACAGAGTTTTGGTCGGGAAGCCACTTGGAGAGCCCAGGCATAGGTGGGAGTTTAGTATTAAAATTGTAGTTAAAGAAGCAGGATGAGACGTTGGGTGGATTCACGATCTGGACTAGTAGCGGGGTCATTTGAACCCGGTAATGAACCTTCCGGTTCTATTATATGTATAATTGTGTAGCTGAAGAACTGTTAGCTTCTCCAAAGGACTGTGTGGACTGTGCTCCATGGAGTTAATTTTGTGTAGTGAAAGTGAGACGGTGGACCATCTCCAGTACCCTCGTATGTGCGTGTCTTTGTTATGCAGAACTTAAAGTTCTCACGGCGATCCATGTTTACCTTAGTCTTGTAGAAATTGCACCCTGTTGAAATTGTTATAATTTTCTACGTTTCGTAGGAACTGGTCGCTTAGTTAATTGTCGTGGCCGAAACGTCAGTACGTTGTACCGTTTCAGCTAGTGCGATACAAAAAGGTAAATGTAAAGTTCACCATATAAGAGGCCATGAGGGCCCAGAAGGTGTGTAGAGGCATAGCTTTGCTCTTTCTTTAATCTTTTCCCCCCTGGGAAATAGATCCGGTACCCATTTTACAGGAGGCTGGGTGGGTCTCGGGGTCGGTCTGGACGGATGCAGAAATCTCGTCCGCACCGGGATTCGATAACCGGACCCCCCAGTCATCCCCGCTATCCCGGCCCACGCGGTGCAAAAAAGGGCTTAAATTCGTAGAGTGCTGCGCGGTAGCCCTCATACAAGCACATGTGTGTGGGGATGAAAGTCGTTGCTGATGCCGCCGGCCCTGGAAGAGGATGCACTAGCTCTTCTCGATACTACATCTGTCTTGAAAGACTACAGTAATAGACTGCGATATCTGAACAGCCACATGCCCGTTAGTGATCTAGAAGCTCTGAAACGAATAGTTACAAAAATTAGCTTTGTTAGCTTTGTCGTGTCTGTCCGTATGCAACACCTCCAGAACAGTTACACATAATTTCATGAATTTTAGTTTGTACATCCTGTTGTGAAACATACAAACTAAAAATAAAGGAATGGGCCGTCGACCACAGCCTTAACATACGTTGCATAAGGTTAACTGTATGGCAGCAACACGTGTACGGTAGCAAATAACTTTTTAAATAGAATAATGATCGATGGTATATTCCTTTGATTATACTAGATATCTCATGAGGTTTATTTCACACTTGTCGACACATTTCCGGTTTTGGTCCACACTGGAAGCCAGTATCGAGCATAGGTCAGCTGATATTGTGACTAGGCTGCGGTCTGGGCGATCGGGGCTTGAGTCTCGACGGGGCACTAGAACATACAGACCCTTACTGTATCCCATATAGCTTCCTGCTCAGTGGATTCAGGCGATTCTTTCCTCAGGGGTTAGAGTGGCAAGAGCATGAGGCTGACCACTTACATCCGTCTAATGCCGATGTTTAGAACGGGTGGAGACGTACTTCCACTCCTGTATGCTTTCACAGCGTGTACAGAGAAGACTTTTATAACTGTCACGTGTGGTTTTGCGCGCCTGTTGCCAGAAAATTTGTAAGAACGAAAAACATTTCGAACAAAAATCGTAGGCGGGAACGAAGTACATATTTTGTGCCCGGAATGATGTTCTGGTAACGCTTACCTTTTCCAAGATAAGTAAACAGAAAGGGGTTTTACACGATCTGGAGGAAATAGAGTGATAAGCCAGAAGTGTTATGCTGTGCATTTACTGCATTTGTGTCGTCCTTCAATCCGTTGTCGGCTTTGCTGTCGTTAGGCGCTTGTTGTTCCTGATACTGCGAGTTGAATTATTGTACACACCAAAGGTCAGTCGAACGCAATTTGGGATGACCCCGTACCTCGTGATCTAACGTGATTTTTTAGTGTGTGCTGGTGACGGTACGTAGCCAACTGTTCTGGCCGGCGAGTGCGGAGGGTGGGTAGTGTGAAGAGCGGGCACATGCAGATAGATTGGTGGAGGCCAATATCCTTCGATATTCGGACAGTACGCCGTGCTGTAACACTTATAAGCTGTGTGTTTTCTCCACACAATGTGTTTATATGTTTCTATGAAACTTGTAATAATCAGCGATTATTTCCATGCTGAGCTCTGACTGACTGCTCTCCGTCATTGGAGACGCAGAGAGTGTCCTTTGAGGAAAAAAGCAGTTCCATTACAGGCATGAACAGGCCCAAAGGGTTCCAGGAAGTTAAGGTTCCCAGATTTCGTGACAACGGCACAGGATGGTGGTAAGGTTGTCAGCCTTAAGGTGCGTAAGGCTGACAACCTTACCACCGCCTTTACCACCAGGAAATGCTACTGGTAGAGGCTGAGTCGACCCCAGGGCCATAGTGCGATCGGAAGGATTTTATGTCAATAAAAAATCCACTGACACCAGCTGGGATCGAACCAGCGACCTTCCGATTTGTAGCACAGCACTTTAGCCACAGTGCTAGCGCGGTCCCCGCCCTTTGAGGTAGGAACTGGAAATGCATATTAGTTCTTAGGATTTCAAGGTGGATGTTGTCCCATTGGTAGTCGTGTTTTGGACTTTTGCACCGTGGAACGCTGGTTTCGACGTCTCAGGGCAGTATGTCGCATTCATCTTTAGGGTGAGTCAGTTTCAATGGGGATTTAGGTACGTTCTTTCGAAAAGTCGGAATAAACAAACACTGCACGATGCAGTAACCCAAAAGGCTGCCATGTGTGTTCATAAGGTGTAGATGAATTTCAAGCCTCAGACAGCCAACATAGTTGCATAAACCCATGGTCGTGTCGGGCAGTAGCTTGTAGTGTGCTGCCGGCTTGTTGTGACAGTTAGCTTTTTATGTTCTGTGTAGCCTACTCAAGTAAGCATAACATATGGTTCTAATGTGTGTGACATCTTTGCTATTACCTTCTCTTTGGTTCAGGGTACGAACATGTTTTTGCGCCATTGATTTTCTGTATCACTGCAGGGGTAGCGTGTCCTTCTGTTGGACTTCAGTATCAGGACCACCGGTTTTGGCCGTCTGTATGCAAGGATATTACACTAGACTTCCGATAGTCCGGTACCATCGATCCGAGTTGTTCACACCTTTTCTACCATTAGTACCTGCATTCGCCCATAACGCTGTTATTATAATAGGATGGGTGTAAATATTTGAAATACACTTCGAATACAGTCCAGAAAATACACGTATTTCTAATCATAGCAAGGGAAAGTGACTGACATCACATGAGAGAATGGTGAGCTGATGAATTTCCGCTCGGTGTCGTTCAGTTTGGCTGTTGCTACAGCGACTAGCCCCAATCCCCCCTCCCCCTTCCCCAAAGCTGGCTTACTAGTACTTACCAGTTGTAATGCTGGAATATTTGGGGTGCCGAATCATCGGGTTGCGGACTGCCGAAGTTCTGGTGTATGTCGAGTGCTTCGCAAAAAGACGGTCGAATACAAGATCAGTCTGAACAAAGTGCACCTAATCAAGGTTTTACAGTATGCGGTGTCTTCGCACAAAGTACATTGAATTAACGTGTTGTCGAGAGGCAATAGAAGACCCAAATGTAGATGACAGAATCAGCTGCAAACCTCTTGAATGTGGGAACGGGCTTGTAGCACACAGCATTCAGTTAGTTGTATTGTACAAGAAGGCGTAGCCGTGCTGATATGAGTGTTATGGAGCTGAAGGATGACTGGAGGCAGTTTTGAGGCCGGTACAGACATTCGTTCCACAATGCCTGCATATGGGGGGGGGGGGTTGTGGAGGATCAGGATGAGACGAAGAGGAGGAATAGAAGTGACGAATTAATGTAGCGCCGTATGAAGTGGAGTCATATCACCGTTCGTGCTTAAAGCGTCCGTCTCGTGTAGGTTTGTAAGGGTGAATAATGTATGCATCTGTTCTGTGAACACATCGGTCCAACAGGTTTACATTATTCAGTGTAACACTTAAAATACCTTCATCGGGCGACGGAGCTGGGTTTTGTCTGATGGCCGAAAATGAGTAGTTTTCATTTCTGCTTGGTTATAGAGCCAGAACCAGCTTTCGAAACGTCAGATGTTGTGTTTTTGTTGCCAGAAGCAGACGGACATTGTCCTCATTACATGCTGTCTGGAAACAGCAACAGTTGCCAGAGTATGCGTGCATTTTTTAAACTTGTTTTGATATGATATGATATGTTTGTTAACTGCAGTTGGGTAGCCAGCCGGTGGCAGTAGTACAGTACACATACACACACACACACACAATACACAGAACGACACAAAACAAACAATACATAGAACAGTACAAAAATTTTGGAAGAGTGCGGGCCGTGCCCCGTCTTTGCGGGGTTTACCCTGGCGTTTGCCTTACAACTGAGGAAAAAGCACAGAAAAACCTCAGTCAGGGTAGCCGAAGAGTGCCAGCTTGCACGATGAAGATACCTGAACGTAAAATAAGAATACATAGATATAACAATAAAATACATAAATTACAGGAATACAACCATATATGCGTTGATAATAAATAGAACCTAAAGAATATGAAAGAATGTTTAACGACACTTTATCGACTGCTTGAGGATCCGGTGTAGTGCACTGGACTATGGGCTGGACGGTCTGGGGTTTGATTCCCCGCAGGGACAGGAGGTTTTCGTTTTCTCGAAAACGCCCAGGCCGGCTCTGTGGCCCACCCAGCCTCCTATTCAGTGGGAACCAGGAGTTCTTTCCCTGGGGGGTAAAGTGGCTGGGGCGTGAAGTTGACCACACCTGCTTGTGGATGCCAAGGTTAGGAAAGTGTGGAGCTGTAGTGTACTTCCCGGGGTGAGTTTTACTGGATTGTGCTCATTACACTGAGCCGCAGACAAGATCCTGCGCAGTGAGTGGCAGCGAGAATATTGCACGGTTGGTAGGCCTACTTCTGTGGTCATTGGTCTTGAGATCGAAATGAGGTGTAGAGACCTGTAATCAGTTTATTGATTGGCAGCAGAATGCTGCTTCCAAAGTTCCCTGCTTCGCATGTTGTTTCCTGCAAGTAGCGACGGTTGCGACAAGCGTGTAAATTCAAGGGTGGGGATAAATGCGTGTTTTTAAAATCCCCAAAGATGGAGGCAGTAGAGCCCTACGAAAGTTTGAGAATATTTACGAGAATATGAGACAGAAGGACCGCCTCTGTGGTCTAGTGGTCAGAGTTTCTGGCTACAGATACAGAGGTCCCGGGTTCAATCCCCGGCGCTACCAGATTTTATGAGTAGTAGTGGGTCTGGAACGGGGTCCACTCAGCCTCGTGAGCCTCGTGAGGTCAATTGAGGAGCTACTTGAATGAAAAAAGTAGCGGCTCCAGGTCT
>Ga0131853_10005767_pt1 | contig 22390 bp, 8 predicted proteins | sample TergutLab28metaG_FD_92764 | JGI IMG/M metagenome (GOLD analysis project Ga0131853, IMG submission 92764) | Labiotermes labralis P1 segment gut microbial communities from Petit-Saut dam, French Guiana - Lab288 P1 (version 2) (version 2) | ecosystem: Host-associated > Arthropoda: Insects >... | reverse complement strand
GTGTTTGTGTGTGTGTGGTGTGTGTGTGTGTGTGTGTGGGTGTGTGTGGGTGTGTGTGTGTTTGTGTGTGGGTGTGTGTGTGGTGTGTGTGTGTTTGTGTGTGTGTGTGGTGTGTGTGTGTGTGTGGGTGGGTGGGTGTGTGTGGGTGTGTGTGTGTGTTTGTGTGTGTGTGTGTGTACTTATCATTGAACTGAGGTTGTTTGGTTGCCAACTTGTACCACTAACGTACTTTAAGACTACAAGCTCTAATGATATCACGTTGAAAGTACAGATATAACTTGATTCATAGTTTTAACAGAGATCAAGAGAAGACAGAAGTACAAGAACTAAGAAAGAAGGAACGGAGAAGGAAAGAATTCCTCGTTGAACTTCATCTTTTCTTTTCCTCCACTATACGAAAATTTGTCTTCGGTGAGCACGACGAAATATATTTAAGAATCAGATATGTATTACTGTCTTTTAAAACTATACCCGTGCAGGGGGTGGCGCAGTAGGTTTGGTCACTGCGCTACAAGGCGGAAGGTCGCGAATCCGATTCCCGATGGTGTCACTATGGTTTTGCGGTCAGCTCAGCCTCTAACAGACATGAGTACCAGGGTGTAAAGGAGGCCGGTGCGTAGAGCTGACAAATTTTTCACGTTCATGTGTTAATTGTCTCGACATCTGAGAGCCTCAACCTCCTGGAACCCTCAGGGCCTGTGCACGGATTGCATTAACTTTGCTTTTTGTACAACCACAACCAAGGTTCCTCTCATACACCACACCTATCTGGGGGGGGGGAGGTTCATACAAGCTTGGGGCCACGTACGAACAGTTTGCATGTTGGACGTGGCATCGGCTATACCAAGGTTATATAAAGTGGTGCGGTGCTTTATGGAGGCTAGGTCGATTTACTGCGTTGGAAATAACGAGCATAATCCCCTGAAAATGCCGTCGTACTGATAGAAAATAACACGATTGTTCTCCTCAGTTCTCCTCTGTATGTTTTATATGACATTTTCTTTCATATACGGATAATGAAGGATTAATAACGAAAAGAAAATATTCCAACATTCGCTTTTGTTTCGTGCATTAAATCCAATGCAAATTGTAAAGGATTATGAAAGGATAAAAATTCCCCTCAAAGCGATAAAAGGTTTACCCTTTGAAACATAAAAGTAGGTTGTTTATTACGACGTACGAATAAAGAAACTAGTAAGGGACGAATATAATCACGGCTGCAAACATAAGATACATTTACGCAGTTCACACACCAACAAATGCATTATTTATTAACTTGGTTAAAATTTTTAAATTTACATTAAAATACACAATAATATCGCTCCTACATGTTTCGGTCTTTAACGATCATCGTCAGTGGAGCTTTATCTGTACTTAACTAAAGTTATATTTACATTAAAACACTCGGTACAATTACGCTGTTATATGTATTAGGTGATGTGGCAGCATGGCTTAGAGCGGCACATACAAATGCATTTTCTGCTGTGTGAACTTCATAGATTTCAAAATGCACGGCGCAACGATAAAAGAAATAAGGTACATTTGTAGGCAACTACAGAAAATCGCAGTCTGTCGTCTTCGTCCTAAAACTGTATGTATTGGAGATATAATAATATCTTCAGTATTAAGATCAGGGGCGCAATAAACTTGAACATTTCATGTGGAAATAAATTAAACTGTTAACGCATGGTGGACAGAAATCCTGTTTCTTCCTGAGTAGGTCCCGAGTTCATATCTCTTACCGACAACTTTTCATCCTCGAAAACGTAAGGTGACCACAAATTGCCACGACTCACTTTTCTTACTCACTCTTTGTTTTCTTTAAGATTGGCAGTGACTGCAGTCTCAAGTTCTCTTGCTTAAATCCCTCTTCAGTTTTTCGTATTAGAAACGATTGCATATGAAAAGATGCAAAACGGTAAGTGGATCTTTAAAACACTAAAACGAAAAAAATAAAATAAATTCAGAAGCTCCACTCTGAACAAAATTGTGAATGTTCTTATCCTTTACTCGTAAGTTTGAAAATAAGAACGTCCTTCGAATTTATTCGATTTTCAACAAGATATTTTCCTAAACAAATCATGTAGGCTACAATACGTATATATAAATATATATAGGGTGTAACCATCAGTATTAGGAGAAGATTTTCATTGACTGACCGTGTTTAGTATGAACGTAGAGAACATTTAGTTTCAGGCAGTACTGGACAGGTGACCTTGACCACGTATTTTCGCATGTAAGGCAAATAACGCGAAGGTAGTAAAGGAGTAAGCAGTAAAGAAGAGAAAGTTTGTTTGAAAGCGACTTGTCATTCAATTTTAATATTCTAAAGGTTTTTTTCCATCTGGTTCTGCCATTCTGGTACCACTAAAAAATGTGACATATTGCTGCAATCGGGGACAACCATAACGAAAAGTGATATGATAGAATAAACTGTAGATGCACAAAGGAACAGAGAGGCAATTAGTGGAATGAGTACCATCAGAGCTTCTCCAGACGAACACCCTTCCATCAAATATACAGCGGACAGCACTGTAGCAGCGGAACAGCACAATATACTGGGATTAAACTGACGCAGAAGTATGCTGCAGCGATTACCCTACGGGTTCGGTAACAGAGTAATCGGAGTTCGGTTCCAGACAATGGTGGATTTCTACCTGCTCTAAAGTATGTGGACGGGTTCTGGACCTAACCAGTTCTTTATTCAACCCCTACCAAGGACCTTTTCCTCTGGGACAGAGTGGCCAAGGCGTGAAGGTAATACCCTACTGCCAACATTACCAGTAAGAGCAGCTGCAATTCCACAGCCCCATACGTCTTCGAGGCCAGCTGCTGAATTAAATATGGCGATACATTTACCTTCGTTCTTAATGGAAGAATACGATTACAAATTTTCAGAGTTCATAGACAAAAATGCTAGATTCACGATTTTTACATTTCTAAGTACAACGCAGATCGCTATACAACCGGTACAATGACGAATATTATTGCTGCAACACGACGAAGTGCTGTAAAGTATACCTGAACCGGCGCAAAGCGGGCGACAAATATAATCCTGTATGTAACTCAATGCCTCCCCCTCCCCACGGCGCAACAGCCGCTGGAGGGCCAACACCTCTTTATCATCGAGGCTTCACCATCACACTCGGAGACACCATAGTCGGTAGGACTACTCTGTGTGAATGATCGGTCCGACGCTGAGACTTCTACCTCACAAACTACAACTCTGACCAGAGACAGAACTCCATGCCCACGGCGAGATTCGAACCCGCAGTCCCACCAAGCGAGCGGTTGCAGATCGACGCCTTAGACCGCGCGGGTATTGGGATCATCACGTCACTTATTTACACTGGGATTTTCTCAGACATCTCATCCACTTTCTCGTACGATGCCAGGACACCGGCACAACAACAACGTTTCGCAGTAATCGCTACTGATGATTATAACGGTGATGAGGGTGAAGTTGATATCCTAAAAACACGTTGCCTTCTGTAAACACAATTACCTGTGCATTAACTGACATAAATCTGGGAAAGGGCAGGAGAAATGATGAATAAGGGAGCTGTATGTTACGTCCAGTATCTTGACACTCAGAACTGTGTCAACAGGTGCGAAAATGACAGGTTTTCCAATTAACGATTGCAATAATTAATATACAGATACATAATTGCATTTGAATCTGTGCCATTAAAGAAGATATATTAGAGCCCGGTGTGAAATAATTTTAAATCACTCAACTGACAACAATGGTGGGTTATATTTATTTTAAGCAAATTGTATTGTGTGGTCTGTGTATTGTAGAGCTATTATCTGGACTGTTCCTTACACATTCTGCGAGTGGTCACGCGTGCAAGGGAGCAAGCAGCAACGCACACACGCATGCACACCAAAGCAAAATAGAGTGCCGATGATATTTCAAGGGATTTTTTATTTTGCTTTCAAAATCAATATTGAATCCGAGCCATACAATCTGGGAAAACAATAACTCGAAGAGTTCTACAACGACAGCCAGCCATATTACGTCTACACTAAAACAACAGACTTCTCAAAATTAAGCTGTGTTTTTCGAGTCTAATTGTACGCTACGTAAACTTCTTAAAAAAGTTAAGCTTTGCAATAACGATTCAGCTACTTCCCACTGCTTTTCTGCTGTAATTTTCTTTTCGTATTCATACGTACTTGTTCATATGCTTTGAGGACTGGAGAGACTGCACTAACATTGCACACGTAAAGATAATTTTATATCCTGAATAATAGTTACTAGATACGTGAAGGAGAAATCACCTGTAATAACAGACCTCTAGCCTTGTGTTTATTTAACTATAAAGGGAAATAAATTAGGAGAAAGTCTATTGGATTAACGTAATAAAACAAACACACACACTCTCAGACTTACCTTGCATATTCTGTGCTCCCTCAGCCGAATCGAAAAATCGCCATGGCTCCCAGGGAGCATTCTACTTAATAGAGAAGTCCTGTAAAAAGAGAAAACAAATTCAGTTTCACAGAAGAAGTGCCGTGAAATGCTGTTCTGTAACTTCTTTAAATGTTCTTTTTAACGCTATTTTACAACCCCGTGCCACACACAGCTGTTTCAACTTTAATGCGACCGATTTGCAGCTGTCCGACCACAATTACTGTCTTTAAGGATTGAATTTCGAATCTCCTGAGAATACAGAGATTACACCAAAAAAAAATGAGCAGATTAATTTAGTGGTTACTTAAATACACTTTTGTCTTTTAGTTGGTCAACTGAATTCACGCCGAAGACTAGGCCTTCCTGAGTCTGTCCGACCAAGAATGGTGGTTCAACCTGTAACACAGGCGCTTATACGCAGAAGGTTAAATAACTAAAATACAGCCCGGAGACTGACAATCCTGACTGGCGTTTTTCATGTTTTTTTTCATTCCCTCCAGGAAAATACTTGGACAAAACTGCTTCTTTCCAAATTCCTTACAATTCATCTTTCACAAAATATCCTACCATCTACCATACACTTACTTACTTACTTACTCCATTGTGCAGATTCCTTCTTGAGAAGCTAACTGGTTTGCAGCTAGTCAAGAAATTCCCCGCATTTCACGGAACCCGGAGGTTCATTACCGCACTCACAAGCGTCCGCCACCTGTCTGTAACCTGGGCCAGCCCAATCCAGTCCATATACCCACATCCCACCTCTTGGAGATCCATCCTAATATTATCCACCCATCTACACCTAGGTCTCCCCAGTGGTCTCTTTCCCTACGGTTTCCCCACCGAAACCCTATACACCCCTCTCTTCTCACCCACTATCATACAAAATGTGCCACAGAATGCAGAGAGGTTAAAAAAGAAAAGTATTTCACTACACAACTTTCTGTTTCCTCTGTTACATTATTTCTCATTTGCCTAATATTTATTTCATTTCAGCAACACATTTTCATAATTTTGAACAGGAGTAAATTACAATCGTTAACAAAACGCTTACAAATCACCATTCCCGTGAAGGTTGGAGCAAGTTTTCCCCTCTTTTATTGCCCTCGTAAATTCCCCCTATCAAGCGACATGCGTGACTTTACACCTAAAGGAGACCAGCAGAGGTAAGAAAGGTATTTCGTCTGCACACCTTTCGTGTTATCAATTCAGAACGGATTATAAATAGTGTGGCAGTAACGGTTGTACTGGACGGTCTACAAGTCAGGATTAAAGCTGTAAAGCCACAGCCGTTATCGTGCAGCAGAGGAAACCTGAAAATTTCTCTCATCGCATCTTGCATGCACATTATACTTAAAAAGCTCATAACACAAAAAGGCATTGAACGCGGCTGATATAAGAATACCAGTGGTGGAATGTAACTGCAGAATTTACACAGAATTCAACAAAATCGGGAATATGATCTGTGGTTGACCGTGCATCGTAATTCAGTATGGGATAAGAAACCAACTAGATGTCACTTTGTGTTATCCTTTTTTTCTCCTTTACAAGTTGCTCAACAGGTTTCGGGCAACCATGTGCCCATCTTCAGGAGCTGACGACTGCGTAGTGTTATCGCCACGTGTTGGTATTGTGTCATGGTTGCAGGAAGGCTGTCAGAACTGGTTAGCAGGTAGTGTGTGCATTGAGGAGTTCGTAGCACAAGTGCTACGAACTTGTAGAGGAGAAATAAAGGATAACGCAAAGTGACATCTAGTTGGTTTCTTATCTCATGCTAAAGTCGGGAATATTTACTCCAACGGGCACCATTAATTGAACATAATTTACTAGTATTTCAAATAACAATGTCTCAATAGATATCATGTTATTGGGCTACCTAAGCGCCATATCTTGCATAGTGCCAATCAATACACAACTGTATAGTTTTAACCGTCATTCGCCTTGTTATAGGTACAATAGACAAGCAATGTAATTGGAACATAATATTGAGACGCGTTCGTCAAAATTCGGGAGCCGTGGACAAGCAATAACTCTTACGTATTCTGACTGTGTGTCTGTAGCCTTAGTTACGCAACATGCACTGCACATGTGTCGCATTGCACGTGCAGTGCCTTCAGTCGCCTGTCTGGCTATACCACATTTTCTCACAATAACTCATAAATAGTACGACTTTCGGAGAAAGCGTTATTACATAAAAAATGTGTTTGCATTCACCTGAGAGTTTTGATTAAAATATTTGTCATTCTTGAAGAATCCAGGGAGATATCACCATTAACTATTTAAACGCCGAGTTAAGTCCCATCTGCCATCTGCTGCCATTATTAGGAGCTCACCATATTTTCCACGTTAGTGCGTTAAGGGTTAAGTTTACATAGGTGTTCATGTAAAGTACCTGTCATTCTTGTCCGATTTTAATTAAACTTGAATTTCCTCCACAGATTTACGAAAAATATACAAATATAAAATCTCATAAAAATCCCCCCTAGTGGGAACCGAGTTCTTCCTTGCGAACGGACGGACTGATATGACGAAGCTAATAGTCGTTTTTCGCAATATTGTGAAAGCTCATGAACCTAAAGTTGCCCCTGTCCATATCATGAAGGCACATATGGTGAGCAAAATTACATCACCACACATTCTTAACCTCGGATTTAGGTAGAAAAAAGTGCTCAGGTTCATGCCCCGGCTTCTTAATTCCCAGGGTAAACCTCGCATTACCCACTGGATAGGAGGCAAGGTTGGCCCCAGGACCAGTCTGAACTTTTAGAGGAAAACTTTCTGCAGGGAACTGAACCCTTGATTATCCATCCAACAGTCCTGTCACTATACCGACTGCACTATTCCGGCTTCCGCACTTTATATTTACACACACACACATAAATATATATATATGTGTGTGTGTATATATATATATATGTGTGTGTGTGTGTGTATATATATATATGTAGGCTGAGTTTTTGTTCATATATATATATATATATATATAACCAAAACTCGGCAGTTGTTTGACAGCAAGTTTTTACATATTTCATAAGATTCTCACAAAGCACAGCCAGTATTTCCTTAAGTATGAGGCGTTGTGTGTGCTTTCTAATGTATCGGCAGTGCGTTTTCCGTGAATTAAGAGCTAAATCTTTATATTATACCGATAAATTCAGACTATGAAGTGTTAATATCATAGTCGCCATGTAAATTAAGGCACCTGTACTATCGTGGGACCAGCTTTATATTCCTTGAACGCCAAGTTCGCCTCCTAAACAATCTTCCAATTCTCCAGAACGTCTTTTGTCTTTTGGTCACTCCTTAGACTCAGGCCGGCCAAAAGTGTCTTACGGAGGACAAATAAGTGATATTCACTTGGCTCAAGGTCGAAGTTGTGTATACGATACTCGAAAATATCCCACTTCAACTGTACGAGCTCTCTCTTCTTTCGTCGCCATTGCACATTATTCCTGCCTTCTTTGAACAACCGACACCATTTCCTCGCATTCCCTTCGTTCAATGCACATTCACCATACGCTTCAACAATCTGCTTGTAAATTTCAGCCGGAAGAAAATTTTTAGCGTTTAAAAATCATATCACAGCGGCACCTCACATGTAGCGGGTCTTTCGATTTTCGTTTTCATCTTCAACGACTACAGAAAATGTGAAAAAAGTATATGACACCGTACTAAACAATACGCTTGTTTCCCTTGACATATAGAATAAGACTGGCTGACCTTCACAGGAAGTGCGCGCGTCACCTACGCGGCCGCTATTCGCGATCGGTTTCTTATATTCTGTGCGCGTCTCGTATTATCGAACAAACGGAAGACTACATTTCAAAATATTTTTAACTTTTATTAATCATCAACTGCCACTTAACTGCTAAACATTTAAACGACGTAAATACATCTGGTGAAGCTAACAGTAGCTAACATAAGCTAGTTGTTCAAGTTTTCGGAACGGGCAGCCGAGGTTTCCAGGATTTTGAGATTATGCCGGTCGCTGGTTTTCGAGACAAAGAAGTTTTTTTCACATTCAAGGACAGAAGGTTCCAGCTTCTGAAGAACAGCTGGAAACCTAACGTGAGACCACTACCTTACATTTAAAAATCAAGACTCGACTACTTTGCGAAGCGACGTCGTAACCCAGCAAACACAAACTTTTGATTAGATATATATATTTTTTAATTATAGCAAACCAACTAGTTGCACACAATGTATTCACTTGGTAAAATCACACTTTAAAACACATTAAAAGTCATAATCAGCTCCTACATGTTTCGATCCCAATGGATCATCATCAGGGAGTTGCAGTGCCTATATATGAAGTTATTGGGTTCTCCTTGCTTACGTTGTGATGTGAACAGTGTTGTGGCAGCATGTCTGTAATTGTAATAGACCTTTGTAAACAATCTTTTAATTTTATATCCAAATGGGTATAGTCAAATTGCTTATCATTAAAAGATTGTTTACAAAGGTCTATTACAATTACAGACACGCTGCCACAACACTGTTCACATCACAACGTAAACAAGAAGAACCCAATAACTTCATATATAGGCACTCCAAGTCCCTGATGATGATCCGTTGGGATCGAAACATGTAGGAGGTGATTATGACTTTTAATGTGTTTTAAAGTGTGATTTTACCAAGTGAACTACATTGTGTGCGACTAGTTGGTTTGCTATAGTTTTTAAAATTGACAATATTGCACGGTGATACAAATTAAAATAATTTAGATTAGATAGTCAACAAACCATTTTATTTTATTAACCTGATATTTTATTGTTTTCTCACAAACTGGCCATTAGAAATTAGCGTAAACCACTTAAAATCAGTTCATATTTTACTGTCCCATTCAAGATTTTCTTTAATATTATCCCCTTCTAACATTCTTTCCAAACTATTATTTTCCCTTAAGGTTATAAAACTAAGGGTATAGGACATATTTTACGCAACGCGTGTTGACTGTATGCAGTGCCTATGTCATCTTTCATCTGACAGTCCTAGGACATTCGGTAAACAGTCAGGTTGTAAGTAATTTTCTCCACACCCCTTTTGAACTTTTTCGCTGACCGTGACTTCATTTCTTTTCCCTCCAATTTACGGACACGATGTTTTCATTTTTGTTAGACCGGAAACAAATCTAGACTGCGACACGAAATGTGATAACGCAAATGCTGACTGGACTCTCACAGAACTGCTCCCCCACCACCAACCCCTCCCCCCCCAAAAAAAACACGAACAGGACTAATAAGCCATAAGCTTAAAATTACGTATAGAATACAACACAGAGGCCGCTTCTGTGACGTCATCCAGTTTCCGCATTGCAGCTAACGTCTAACAGATGTTAAATGATTTCGTAGGATTTCAAAACCAGCGAAGCCCAAAATGCATTCCACGGTTACTTTACAGTTAAATTCAGCAATAACATTTTTCCTTAGCTTTTGATTTCTTTTCATACGGGTAATATCGTCAATTAATGTCAAGAGGGTGAGGAAGTCACTCGAATTTTTAGGCTAAGTTAAGGTTATACCCAAAGACGTAAGTAACCATACGTTGGAGACTTTTGCTTCCCGTGGTACTCTGTGACCTTGAATGCTCCTATTGATATCATTCTGTACTTATGAACCAACAAGTCTAAGCATATCTCTACTGGTAGGAGCATTATAGAAGGTCATTATTGCATCATCCCTATTTGCACGCAGTCTTGAGTCCTTTGCTGTCCTTAGGCTCAGTGTTGGACGTTATGAAATAATGTGTTAAAATCTTAACTTTGTGCATCCAGCTGTGTTGGAGATAAAGGCAGATTAACAACCTTCAAAAACACAACTTTATAAAAATAATAATTTAACCAGCTACATGTTTCGATCTGCTTGGGGTCATCTTCAGACTGATATTTTAAACATACTAGGAAGTACACAGCCACGTGCGGAAGGTAGATCTCGTTTCCTACCACTTTTTCCGCTTTCTTATTCATGGTTTTGTACAGTGTGTTCAATTGTATGTCAATGGATCTTTGAATGAGGTCCCATTGTTTTCCCCACTCATTTCCTAATTTTGTATGTAATTTAGAGAGTTTTTGGGTTAAGTTCTGTTTTATTTACAAAGTTTAACAAACCTGTTAGAAGCGAGATCTCCTCCTTCCGCACATAACCTGTAAACTTTCTTGTTTGTTTCAAATAGCCTTAAAATGACCCCTAGAGGGTCGAAACATGCAGCTAATTAACTTATTATTTTTATAAAGATGTATTTTTGATATTTGTTTATCTGCCTTTATTTAATTTATTACAAACTGTTGATTAAAAGCATTCGTTAACCTTTTGGCGCCGGAATTATTTTTTTAATTTTAGCACACCCTGTGTATAAAATGTGAACAATACAAGAACCAAATACGTTAGAATTATGAAACAAACTGCATTTTGTAGAAAAAACGGAGAGTGTATACCATGTTTAAAATATTCAGTACCTATATTTGTAGAATAAATATATAAAATGCAACTTTAGATGTTAGCGGTGCGGTACGACCACTATAGTTGACGTTAGGCGTCAAAAGGTTAAGGCAATCGTATTATGTGAAACGAATTATGTCGTTTTGAGTTAAAAGCGTCACTTGATATTCGGCAGCGCAAGGCGGACATATTAACATTTAGAGCAAGGTATCTGTTCACACACAGTTTAATTCGGTTCACAGCCCCATGACTCTGTTTCTAACGAAGAATCTAAAATTCAGTTCTTATAACATCTCTTATGTCTAAAAGTACTGCTTTTGTAGTATGGAAATAGTCGTGTGGGAAGTCACGTGATTTCAAATGTGTAACACTTGACACTGGTATTAAAATACAGACAAGGCGTTTTATTTTCTTCACTTTAGGGTGATAATATTATTTGTGCCTTTGGTAGAAAACTATGTCTTAAGCAATTAAAATATTAGAACTTTCTAAAAATTGGTGTGCATACAGGATGCCCGAAAGCTTCGCTGTTTAGAAATGCAAATATCAAAAAGTACCTTTCAAAGTGTCGAAGATATTCTGAACATGTGAATTCGCTGCATTATTATTCGATAACCCAGCAACAAATTCTTGGAAAATACAACGATTTTATGCCAGTTTACATCTGTAAAGAAAAGCGGCATTTTTATGACAAAATTTGACGCCACTTCGTAATAACATTGCCATTCAATTTGTGTCTGTGAAAACGAAAAGAAAAAGAGAAGAGAATTTTTCGTTTGGCAAATTAGGGATTTAGAAAAATGGAAATGTCCTTTAAAAAAAAGGATCGAGGTTGTGAGAGCATCAGTGGTGTGTACGCAGGCCCATGACAGTGCATTCCTATCCACTGTAAGAAGAAACCTTATAGACATAGGCCTAGAAAGGAAAATATTGGTGAAAGTATATCTTAAAAAACAGGGCGTGATTGTGTGGCCTGGATCGATCTGCCGTCAGGCAAGTTAGTATGGCGGGTTCTTGCAGACTTTGCAATGAGTTTTTGGATTCTTTACAAGGCAGATGATTTGAAAACAATTATGGAGTTTTGTTGCTTACTTATCAAAATTTGATTTAAATATCATTGTTTAATGTACTGTACGGTGGCATAAAATATCTTAAATAAATGTGCAATATTTTACACAACCAGGGACTTGTTACGTCTATTAACCACACAGAGAGAAAGTCTTCTTAAAAATTAATATAATTTTAATTGTCACGAGATCCCAACACTGGACAAATTCATCGCGACATTGTCTCTATTTCTTTATACATTTTCGAAAATACGCTGTGATGTACATAAAGGAACTAATCTGCAGTACTTAGAAAAAAACGAAAAGTACTTTAGCACAGATCCTCCAGATCAATGTGGCAATTGCACGTCCAGCTTGCTTTAGAGTTAACAGAATGCACTGTGCAAACACAGTTCCTTCTTTTGTTTTGTATGACTCTCAAAATAAATTCCGACCACTAAACTTCCAACTTATTACACTTACAGTACTTTGTTTAAAATATCGGTATATATCACAAGTAGGTAGGAGTACAGTCAAACACAACTTATACAACACCTTCCACCACCTCAAAGTTATAAATCATTAGAGTCTCCTAAACATTTCAAGTCCGTTTGGAAGAACAATAGTTACAAGAGACGCATGTGGCACACGTATCCCCATAAATTGCAGCCCGTAAATACACACAAAATTATAGGCCTACCGCTGACTTTCAAAATGTATAAAGGTGTGCACAACTTGGACGTAAAACTTTTTACATAAAACAAAATGTCAATTCGAACATATATTATGCTTCTTAAAACTGCTGGAATGCATCCCCGTAAATTTGCGTTGTTCGTCCCCTAAGAGAACAGAGAGTACTGAGTTTGTTCATTTAGATAATATAGGGAATATCTGTTGTCACGCAGGAATTTAATTTTTGCATTTACTTTAGGATATAGGCCCCAAAACTTTTTATGACAAAGAGCCAGAACCGTTAATGTGGTCTGTTTTGTTGCCCCAAGTGTAAAAATAAGTTAAATCGTACATATAACCTCCTTAAGTATTGTGTAAGTTTTGTCGTATATAAAAAAATTTACAAATTTGGCCGCCGGCCGCAATTTTGAGACCAATGTTTTAGGTTTTAAATATAAGATAAAGGTTAGGATGTTCAGAGCTACGGATGACATGATTTATAGAAAAATAAAAGTTAAGACTGTGAATTTAGTCGAGTGTGGAGCGACTAGTAATACCAAGATTGTGTCGAGGAGCTGCAAGGTAGAATGATTTTCTGGAAAGTAAAATCCTACTGCATTAGTAGTCTTCCCCAGCTTATGGACATAGGATCGCAGTTGCCCTTTCCTTTCTGATAATCCAATTAATGCAACTGAACATCGACCCATTCTTTGTTCATGCACTCCGTGTTCGAGATGTCTTGGTGGATCTGACTGGAATATAAAACTTCACGCTACGAACACTTTACATGCAGAAAGATCGACACTACGTATCCCTTTAAAGCGAGTCAAAAATGTGCCATAGCAGTTTCATTTATGAGTAACATAAAGAGCGCTGAAATGCCGACGGGAAATTGTAAAAAAGAAACTTCGTCAAAAGTAGCTAACCACAACGACAAGTAAAGTGCATTTCCACAGAGACGTGGTACTAAAATTAAAGCAGAAAAAATTCTTACAATCTTAAGAGTTATTTCAGCAATGGTATCATCCGTAATGCGAACTGAAGCACGTCTCCTACTGTTGTCCCTACTTACATAACTAATTACTCGTTAATATCGTGATCGATTTCCGGCATCAGACCAATTTTCAGGAAGGAAATTGAGTCAGAAAAAAAGGGGTAACGGTGTTGTGGATTTTGGTCACTGCATTACGAATAGTTTTAAGCGAGTTGGGTTTTATAAGCTACTTGAAGAGCAGAAACAACTAAGATAACCGGCGGACCAAACTCCTTCTTGAGAATCCAAGAGTCGTTCAGCCAGTCAAGAAATTCCCCTGACTTATCCAACTCGACAGCTCAGTATATTATACAAAATAACGTGCCGGTGATCCCTGTTCCGAGGGAAAGAGCCCAGTCCACAGCTCCCAAAGTTCTTCGCAAAAAAAGAATTGAACAAAAGACGTGGTTGAATTTTCTTCACAACTTTGTCTGAAACGTTTTTTTATTCTAAGAACAATTCTGCGAGATACTACCGAAAATGTACAGACGTCTTTATGTAAAGTATACCAGTTATTCTTGTCAGATTCTAATGAGACGTGAATTTTCTCGATAGGTTTTCAAAAAATGCTCCCTTATCAAAATTCATGAAAATCCATCACAAACTTGCGAATAGCGACTAAAAAGAATTATACCGTTATAGAGCACGGTAGGGCGATTTCAGATTCTTACAGCGTGACTATGAATACTGCCTTGTGATTTGTAAAGTCGTACCCTCTAATACACAGATACAAACGTTTCAAAAGGAACTGCAACTTCCATTTTCATGGTAGAAGAGGGACAAATACTATGAATAAACAACGGCAGCAGTTGGCTCCAAATCCGTTATTCCTTTCTCCGAAAACTTTGTGTTTCAACCCAGCAAATAAAATTGTGCACCTTTGTACAGGCACTGAGGATCTGTACAAGCCGTATGGCCCGTAGCGGGTTTAGAGATAAAGCTCTACTCTTTCTTAACCACGGCACTAGAAGGGAGTGAGGGGTCAGCATCACGCCCCGGACGCTCTATACCCCCGGGAAAGACTCGGTATCCATTGTACAGAAGGCTGGGTGGACCCCAGGTCGGTCTGGACAGGTGCGAAAAATCTCACCCTCACCGGGATTCGATCCCCGGACCGTCCAGTCCGTAGCCAGTCGCTATACCGACTACACTAGCCGGCCCACAGCAAGTAATGGCTTATATTAATCTAAAAATTTCCTTTTCTTAAACCCTGAACAGACTGCAAAATAGATTCTATTTATAAACAAGATTGGATACTTGCTGTCATTAGAAACTGGACTATAACTACGAATTCATCTCATGCAGTGCGAGACGTAAGCTACATCTGTTGGATTATGATTCCCCAAGCCGAGCAATGATTAATGTGTTGGATCGAGGAACTCTCACTGCATTTCCGTTTACTTCGCTCTAAGCATTTCAAAATTAAGAACAGTGGGAGGTAAGATGCAGGAAATGTGTGTGTGTGGCAAGGTGTCTTGTACTCTCTTTCTACAATATTCCACGTTACAGTCTGGGTAAATCGATCCTGAACAAGGAACAGCTTGGAGATTCAAGTCTTCTTGCGCGTTAAGTCGTATCAACAGACTGAAATCTCTGTACAGGTGGTTCTAATTTCGAGACAGTAGGCACACGAAGGTGGCATGGTTGTCAGCCCTACGTACCGGCCGCCTTTATCCCACAGGAAATATTCCTGGTACTCTTTTCTGTTAGAGGCTGAGTCGACTCCAGGTCCATAGTGCGGCCGGGAGGATTATGTCAGTGAAAAATTCCATTGATACTATCAGGAATCGAGCCAACGACCTTCGGGCTTGTATCGCAGTCCGTCAACCGACTGTCGTTCCTTAGACAAAAAGTCTGTTCCGGGAGTGTTGTAAAGTAATCGCAGAGAATTTATATAACTTTTTAATGGGTTCTGTCAGGGTTCGTGAAGGACAGATGTCTATTAAATATCGAGAAATATCTAGTGAGAGTGTGGATTCACGAGAAATCACGAATTGGCCAAATGTATGTGGAAATTAAGTTTCTGGTTGAGGCTAATTTAATTGGATTGGAGAAAATATCTTAAATCGTTCGGTGTTAGATACAAAACGAAGTGTTATACAGCAGAATTATGCATATGTTGCGGTCATTCGTGGAATCAGTCTCCCAAGTTCCAGAATTCCATGAAGAAACAATCTGCAAAATTGAATATTTATCTAAGTTCCAATTTCTCCAAATAATTGTAGATTGTTTATCCCAAGCATTACTATTTCGACATGTTTTGTTCATACACACTACGCATTCAACAGTACATTGCGACAAGGCGTAAATGTTGGTTAGCTGCGCAGTAAAGTTGCGCATGCGTCTCACTGTACATCTATGGCTTTAACACTTTAATTCTTTCATAGAAGCGAATCTATTTTTATGGCGCTGTAGTTTGAACAGTTGATTCATGTAAGACTCCACCCACATCTTCAGCGTCTATTCTCTCGGTACATCCACGTGTTTGTTAAACACGGTGTCTCTTCTACATGACAATAAGCGTTAAGTACGGCAATGAAAGTATCGTTTGTTACTCAGTATTCACGCACACTTCACAGCAGGTCTTCTTTAATTTGCTCTGAGTGTATCTGACGCCTGGTTCAATTCGGGCACAGGAAGGATGTTGCGACAGTCCACAAAGACACAAGCGTACAAATGTTGATTATAGTTATGGTTTTAAACAAATTCCCTCAACGTCAACCAAGCCATTATGTATGTATTCTTCTGTGATGTGTCATAGTGATGGAAGAAAATACGTCTAAAAACATGCATTATTAAAGAAACTACCTTTAGACAGAAACGTTTTCTCTTGCCTTCTCTTTCAAATTTCCTATTCTTCTCCTAACCCCTTAAAGCATGGAAAGTACAAGCATATGTACCACATCTACTTGATATTATGGAACTCCGAGTTCTGTACTTTTCCTGCCGCAATATTTTCTGGAATATAAAGTAAGAAGGCGCTGAACTTAGGAATACTTTCTTTAACCTTCTGGTTTATGGCGGCGAACTACGACTGGACGTACAAACATAGAAAAACAGAATCTTATGTTTATTGGACCGTGCATCATTGTAATAGCTGAAGAATAAAAGACCAACTTGATGTCACTTGCTATTTTATTTCACTTCTTATGTACTCAACGTAAGAAGTGAAATAAAATAGCAAGTGACATCAAGTTGGTCTTTTATTCTTCAACTATGGAAAGACAGAATTAAAACACATATTGTAAATATAGCAACATTAAAACACATACTCTAAACATAACCCTGCATAATATGTGAAATATTCCTTATAACTCAGCACACGTGAAAAAGGGCGGCGATTTGAAATTTGGAAGTTATAGCCAAAAACGCTAAAGTATTCAGAATCTGTACTCGAGTGAACAGCCTTCTGTTCTTCACAGACATAAAACAAAACTACAATAAACTTACTAACCGACATGTACAAGCTGAAGTGATTGCCGTAGACACGCAAGCTGGGTGAATCAATTCCGAACTTATGACTGTGGCTGTCATTCATTGTTATATTCCGAAGGCCTCAGTTTGCCCATAACTCTTTCAGTCGTAATCATTACGTAATGTGTATAACCAATAGCAACGGAAGTACCATACTATGAATAATAAGAACACACACAGTATGCAGACACACACACACAAACACAATGTAAGTAATGAGCGATTCTGTGTGCCGCGAGACACTAACAGTGTTATGGTTGGGACGATTGCTTGGAATCACCATCGTTCACGTTGCAGCTGTGATGGTGACGCAGAAACTCGACAGGTGGATACGATAATACTATACAGAACGTTCCGCGTTAGGAGTGCCAAACATCAGAACGTTATTTTATGAGTTAATTTGGTTTAAAAATCTTAGGTCAACATAACTCCCTAAAATCAATCGTCAAACCGCCGCAGTCATGGTAATGTACGTCAGTAGCTGCAGAGGAAAATTTTACATCACCTGCGTTTTATAACAGTGCACAAATAAAGATATTTTTTATCCGATAACAACACAAAACGAAGGCAGAAATTAAATGTTACCCTACTGTATAAATTTCGCAAGTAAAGTAGTGAGTGTCACACAATATCACACAAGAAAGTATCAAGTTTTGAAGAATAAAAACCAACTCGATGTCACTTGCTATTTGTTATTTTACTTCTTAGAGACTCCACATATTTCGGGCATTAATATGCCCATCTTCAGGATTATGCGACTATATTGTTGAACTACCATATTGGCCGCTTCGTTCTTGGTTTGCTGTGTGTTTGATTTTGGGGGCGGTTCGGCCGGCAACCCGGATACCACCCCAGCCGAACCGCCCCCAAAATCAAACACACAGCAAACCAAGAACGAAGCGGCCAATATGGTAGTTCAACAATATAGTCGCATAATCCTGAAGATGGGCATATTAATGCCCGAAACATGTTGAGTCTCTAAGATGTAAAATAAAAAATTGCAAATAAAATCGAATTGGCTTTTTATTCTTCAACTATCACAATGATGCACGGTCCAATAAACATCAGATATCAACTTTTATTTACCGTACCGAATTAGTTATCCTAGTTTATGTAGTTATGTTATAACTTGAAAAAAAAATCAGCTTTGGTTAGAAAATATCAAAGAAGTTCAATTTACAGTCATGTCACACTGGTTACTGTTCAAAATGGCCTCCACCCTTTTGAACCCACACTTCTGCGTGTTTCGAAAGAGAATTATTTGGAAGAAGTTTGGCAAGAGGTGGGAGTAAGCGTGAGGGCGTTTCATAAGAACTGATGCCGTACAATATCATAGAGTATCTTGAAACCTTAAAGTGCAAGTAGCGATGTAACGGCCGATCAATGGGCGTATGGTCATGCAGGAATTTTTACCCAAATGACGCGCACAACAAACGCCCTAAATTTGTTACGCCTTCTGCAGAACATGCTGTAGCCTACAGGCTGTTTTGGTTTTCACGCGGATATAGATATAGCCTCTGTACATTCACAATGCAATATAAGTACCGGAAGATGAGCGTCTGGACCAATGGAATTGGGGTTTAAAATTTTCTGCGATAAGTTTCCTTTGTCACGGTTATCAAATTCGTACCAAGATGAGCAGATACTGATGTACACAACATGGATCCTATTTCACACATCAGCCGAAATTAAATCAAATTGACCAATTACATGGCGCTAACTATTGTCTGTGTTCTTTCAGAATGACACTAGGTGCAGATGGGTAGATCAGTACGAAAGATATTAAGGAATGTGCTTTCCATCCTAACGGTACATTATTGTAAAACGAAGATGGAGGCAACACGTCCATCTAAAACGTTTTAACAGCTACTAAGATAGACGGTGTCACATGAAACAACAAGGAGATAAGATTAAAATTTAGTCTTCTAAGGCGTCCCGCTGTTAGTTTGCTAGATACATATTCTTCTTAGTCTCTATTAAGTGTTTCTTCGACCCAGAACAGAGTCAGCAGATTCCACTGAAATGTCGGTATTTACTTGTCAGACTACACGGCGTCACATCCCAGACGGCAGTAATCTTCTTAATTACCTTTCGAGAAATTCACATTTTACATGAACACGTTAAATTTCTTAGTTTTATGCTGAAGATGGCAGTAGAAAAATCCTACGAAACATTAGTAGCCAACCATCCAACCGACAACACGTCACTAATATTTAACTGATTACTGAAGAAAAAAAACCAACTAGATGCCACTTATTATTTTAGTGTACTTCTTATAGGCTCAACATGTTCCGGGCACTACTATGCCCATCATCAGGAGCTCGCGACTATAATGTTGATTACCACATTGGTCGTTTTGTTCTTGGTTTGCTGTATGTTGGAGGTCTGGTGCGGGTAGGCTGGAGCAGTGTCAGCTGCAGCCCGGACACCACTCCAGCCTACCCGCACCTAACCTCCAACATACAGCAAACCAAGAACAAAACGACCAATGTGGTAATCAACATTATAGTCGCGAGCTCCTGATGATGGGCATAGTAGTGCCCGAAACATTTTGAGCCTATAAGACGTACAATAAAATAATAAGTGACATGTAGTTGGTTTTTTATTCCTCAGTTATCACAATGATGCACGGTCCAATAAACATCAGATTTAACTGATTGTCGGGACTTAACTCTTTAGTACTTAAGTTTCTGTGACGCCGGTCGTGGCTTTGAACGTCCATACAGTTACGCTGCTCTCCTGCCTAGAAAGGAACATGGTAGGTCCTGAAAGAGATCACCATGCTCTGTGTATCTGCCTGCGTGCCCCAACAATTAAACTGCTGAAGAATGTAATGAGTTTAGACAAAACTTGGCGTGAATTGCAAGACACGCCAAAGCAGCAATTTTACTACCTGCAGCCAGTAACAAAATTGCAACTCGAAACAGTGAGATGGAAATGACACAAGCGCCACTTACTGGAATGTCCTCAAGGAAAATATGCAGATTTTCTTGATCTAATATCCAATGCAATATAAAGCAGCAATGGCACTCGCGCTGTAGCTTCCCTGTCTTTCAGTTGTAATCCAGAGCGAATTAATCAATGGAACTAGATAAAGGTAAAGCAGTCCCGTTACAGGCCTGGAGTGGCCCAGAGGGTTCCAGGAGGTTCAGGTTCCCAGACTACATGACAACGGCACAGGATGGTGGTAAGGTTGTCAGCCTTACGCACCGGCAGCCTTTACCACCAAGAAATGCCCCTGGTACTCATTTCTGTTGGAGGCTGAGTGGAACCCAGGGCCATAGTGCGACCGGGAAGATTATGTCAATGAACAATTCCAATGACACCATTTGGAATCGAACCAGCGACCTTCCGATTTGTAGCACAGCACCTTAACCACAGTGCCACCGCGGTCCACAATCAATGGAGCTAGGCATGTAAAATTCCGTATATACACAGATAGCTGGCATAGTCCTACTTAGACGTTACATGTACATATTATTTGAAAGTCAAAATTATGAACACTGCAAGGACGCGAAACTTTGAATTACTTTAATTAATTTAGATGTAGTTACGTAAATTCTGTTTCGATATACCTGTTTTTAAAATTAATATCATAACACTAATAGGCGTGTAGAATTATAGATTTATTAAAAAAGAAAATAATTTTTTTTTGTAAGAATATCCTTTATTATATCTTATATAATTTTCGTGTCTTTCTTAATTCCCTTGTAACACATTTTGGTGTTTGCAAATTTACTTACAGGCACAGAGTCTGTTACTTGCATCTCATTTTACATGCAGCCCAAGCCTTTGAGTCTTAATTCTTTTTAATTGTGTAAGTCTTCGGAACATCAACGCCGCAGTGTCTGCTCTTCGAAGTCCCTTCTTGTTGCCAAGCAACTTACAGACTATCCCAGTTCCTGGAAGTTACAAGAAATGAAAGATAATTCCCTTTTCTTTGGCTCAACCCCAACAGGTTTCTCTACAAACTCTGTGTGCCTGTGAGCCCTGGAAATGTTACATCGTGGTGTTCCAAGGGCACGTCTAACGCTTCACACAGACCAGGACTACAATGACAAAGTTAATTAGCAGACCATGTTTCTGCTTTACTCCGCCGGATTGGAAACTTGTAGGTTTAAGTAAAAAGAAAATTCAAAATATTTACAAGAATTTCGCACACATGGACCGGTGTTGGTTTAAATAAAGATCAATTAAGAGGATATTGTGAAAGCATGTAATGGATATATTCAGTATAAACCCTAATTTCAATTAATCTGAAAGAGATGTCTTTACGTATCTCCTCAAAGGATTAATTGCAAAGGGAAAGGAAACCATCTAATACAAACACAAATGTACGTTTTCCCTACCTCATACCTGACAGAGAACACCCAAAATGCTATAAAATTCAATTCTCACTCTTACCAATGTACCAGGGTGCTGATAAGTCCTTAGCCCGACCAGGAAGGAAACAAGCTGGGAAGCATGTCAGGGACGCACGCGATTTCAACAACATCGAGACGTGAGCAGTCATCAGGTTTTTCCCTGCAAGAAAAGGCGCTGAAGAAAATTCACGCCATTTTGACAGAAACATTAGCTTGTTTCCTTCCTGGTTGGGCTAAGGACTTATCAGCACCCTTGTATATGGGAGGTACAGTTCTTACAATGTTTTAAAAGTATTGCGAGAAAATTTTTGGATATGGTTAATGTCTCCATTAAAATTCTTCTTAATTCTATCCGATGAGTGAACGCTGTTTACTTCGCGTTATTTTTCTTCGTGTAATTACTATGTATTTTTTTATAATGACAAGAAAATCAACAATATACCTGGCGAAGAACGGGTATTTCCGCCTATAAATTATAAACCCATATAAGACCTAAATTGTTCACTTGAAACATTTTTCGATGCCATGCCTAATTAAGGAAACAAAAGGGAAAGTAGATCTTCTTCAGAGTGTGTGATATAATATAATATTGTGTGATATAATATAATATTGTGTGATATAATATAATATTGTGTGATATAATATAGTATTGTGTGATATAATATAGTATTGTGTGATATAATATGGTATTGTGTGATATAATATAATATTGTGTGATATAATATAATATTGTGTGATATAATATAGTATTGTGTGATATAATATAATATTGTACGATATAATATAATATTGTGTAATATAATATAATATTGTGTGATATAATATAATATTGTGTGATATAATATAGTATTGTGTGATATAATATAGTATTGTGTGATATAATATAGTATTGTGTGATATAATATAATATTGTGTGATATAATATAATATTGTGTGATATAATATAATAT
>Ga0131853_10005764_pt1 | contig 22394 bp, 14 predicted proteins | sample TergutLab28metaG_FD_92764 | JGI IMG/M metagenome (GOLD analysis project Ga0131853, IMG submission 92764) | Labiotermes labralis P1 segment gut microbial communities from Petit-Saut dam, French Guiana - Lab288 P1 (version 2) (version 2) | ecosystem: Host-associated > Arthropoda: Insects >... | reverse complement strand
TATAAAGTTGTAGCTAGACCATCACTACTGTATGGCAGCGAAACATGGGTAACCACGAAGAGAGACATGACTCGCCTAGAAGCTGCAGAAATGCGCTTTCTAATAAGTGTTACGGGATACACAAGCCTGGATAAAATAAGAAGCGAAGTCATAAGGAAAGACCTGGAGATCTCTTGAATACAAAACGTGATACTCAAATACAAACAAAATTGGATCAACCACCTTGAAAGAATGGACAACACTAGACTCCCGAAACACGCCCTCAACTACAAACCTCGAGGAAGATGAGATCGTGGTCGCCCCAGGAAACGATGACAATGCGTCGATGCCGGAAAAGGTCAAACGACTTATTCCATGGAGGAAGAAGAAGAAGAAGATGATGATGATGACACCTACTTCCCCTATGGGCCGTACGGCCTGTACAGAGCCTCAGTGCCTATACAAGGGTGCACTTTACCTTACCTTTCTATGTTCAAGCCATGAAATTGTGTAGGGAAGTGGAGGTATAAATCGGCTTATTATTAACTTCGGCCTATGTTGGAGCTGAGTGATTAAGTTCACGCCCCGGACGCTTTACCCCGGCAAAGAACCCCGGTATCCACTGAACGGGAGGCTTGGTGGGCCCCGTGGCCGGTATGGACCTTTTGGAAAATAGGAAAATTTCTTGCAACTACGGGTATTCGAACCACGGACCTTCCAGCCCGTAGCCTAGTCACTACACCAACTATGCTAGTCTGGGTTTTTGCTTCCTTATTACAGGTGTCAAAATTTCTGGTTATGTATTTGGTGATTTTGTAGAGTAACAATAAAACTATAAAATTATTTGTTCTAGGCACAGACAGCTTCTTCTAGATACTGTTAACAGTACTATTACTAAATCTTAAGTCCCAACATTATACATGTGCCGTGCATTTCTTGGCGATGGTATGAATGAATACGGTGATGATATTTCTCCTCTTGAGGAACTGGTTGTTGTGGAAGCCTTTTTGTTGTTCTTGAGTACATTATTATCAAACAACTGTGTTCTACAAATTGAAACCATGACTGGTTTCGGCTACTTGCTAACCATTCACGACAATTCTCAGGCTCTGTTGTCGTACGACCTTCAAAACTGACACGGCGCTGTTAAATAGGCAAACCGAAACATTCGCTCTAGAACAGGCTGTAGTTACTGAGATACGTTTTGCGACGTTGAAGGGTCAGATAATACGGTTTTACTGTTATGAGTATTGCAACAGAATGTTAAGTGCATTTGTGGCCTTTAAGTACGCATGGTGTAAGAGTACGAAACGGTATAATTAAATGTCAATCTAAGAAAAAATTATTAAACAAATTTCTCCTCGCTATTTAGTGAGACTTCACGCTACGAAACTTTCCTCTTTTAATTTTTTGTGACAGTGAATGCTGTGACAGAAGTTGTGTGTTTCAACTTTAACACGAGCATTTTTACTTGCATTGAGTTAAAAAATTAATCTTCTTTGGGATAGGGTGTAGTGGTCGAGCTCTTTGAACACGGTAATTAAACTCCAGGTTTCTTAACAGGAAGGGAATTTATTGACTAGCAGAGTGACTAGAGCTTCTCAAGGAGCACTGTGCTCCACGGAGGTCTTTACTGTTAGTTAGAAAATTAGATAATCAATTACAATTCTACACCCAAGAAATAGAGAGCGAAGCAGTTTTGCTATTGAGATTTGTTTTGTGACAATAATTTTACTATAAATATATTTATTCCCATATTTGGCTTACTTTTCGGATGGAGGAGGTAAATTCAGACATGAAAGGGCAGCTGCGAATGTGACGAATAAGCTGCTTTTGATATAAAATAAATATTTTTCCTCCAGTTCTGGGGAATAGCAGCTCCTTGTCTTAGGGTCAAATAGTAGGCATATGCAGTGAAACTTTTATGGCAATCATCTGTCTGAACACAGAGCTTTTGTGCAATTTCGGAGAATCTTTCTGTCTACACAATCAGGGGAAGATGCTGAAGCAGAATGAGACAGCCTTATTTCGTAGGAACTCCGGAACACACAGCTGGTCGCACGAGAAGTCATTGCGTAGAGTAGCCGTGAGAGCTTCGTATTATATATAATGGGTATACATTACGAACTCTCAAAAGGGCCCACGGATCTGAGTAGGCTTTTGGCACCATTAATCCTTTAAATCTAAGTGAAAGCACTTTTATATCCAATGCTCCCAGATTTCCGAAACAGCATTGTTTTTGGTAGGTTTCCAGTCTTCCCCCGTTTGTCCTGGCAAGAGCAACACGTAGACAAAAATGAGAAAAACCTGTCCCAGTGTTAGTTTTTCCACCATAAATCTCACAAGGACTGGCTTTGAATCGAACCCGCGTCTCCGCAATGAGAGGACGGCGACTAACAGCCTGAACCATGGCACGTCTTTATATCTTCTAAAGCTAATATTAACTTGAATTATGTTGAAAGATTTGGTTCGTACGGAGCACTAAACACTCGGTTGTAAACAGCCATTCAGTTAGTGCCGGAAGGGGAAACATTTTCTGTTCTGAAATCAATACTCCATATGCAAACGTAATGTGTTCCCCGAACATAGAATTTTTAAAAGTGTTAAACATGGTGTTACATGAAGTAGCCACTGGACAGTGAAAGGTTAAGCAGAGAAAAGAAGCATGAATAGAAACACGTTTTTAGCATATTGATTCATTAGATTCGCTCGAAATATGAGCGAGAAATGCATGTGGTATTCACTCGTAGGATGAAGAAATTAAAGGATGAGGAAAATTGTTTGAATTTAAGAACTAACTAAGTAACTCCACGACGCAAACTCCTTGAGAATTTACTGGTCCCTGAGCTAGCCAAAATATTTTCTGCATTTTTGGACTTCGGGTTTTAATGACCTTTGACATGTAAAAGTCCACCACTTGTCCTTATCCTGAGCCTCATGAATCCAGTCCGCATCCTGGAATCCCATTTCTTTCAGACCTGCTTTAATATTAACCTCATATCAAGGCCTTTGTTCCCCAAACCACTTCCTTCCTTCGTGTTGCCACCCCCCCCCCCCCCCAACCCCAAATCCCTGTAAGAATATTACTTCTCTCCTATAGATACCACATGTCTCATGAATTTCGCCCTCCTTTATTTGATCACCCTAACAAGGTTTTATGCAGTATACAAAGTGCACAAATTGCACATAATATGACCTTCCTTCGTACAAAGTCTTCTCCCGTCTGCTCATACTTCCTCCTATTCAGGCCCAACTATTTTTCTCGACTACTGTCAGTCTGTATTCCCACCTTAATGTGACAGACCAAGTGTCACACCCATATAAAATAACATGAAATATTATGGTTCTCCGTGTTTAAATCTTTATATTGTTAGACGGCAAACGTGAAGAGCGAAGATTCTGGACCGAAATGTCGCAACCATTTCCTTCAATTTAATCTTCCCTTAATTTACTTGTGTATGGAGTTTCTAGTCAGATTTAGAAGTAGTATAGGGATGTGCTAGAATTAGGCTCTGAAATTGGAATTGGAATGGTTTCGGCCGGCCCAGAATAGCCCCTGTGGTGGATTTTTGCTAACACTGTATTTGAATTGCGGCTTCTCAAGTAATTTCGAGAAGCATTCATTAAATCAGTCTAAGTAGTGAATCAGAGGTAAAGCCCAAGATTATTATCTTCAAAGCGTGCTGGTTGGTGAGGCCAATCTTGCAGCTTTGGAGAGGTAAGATTTTTATAATAAACAACGAAGAAACGATGTGCTCGGGGAAGAGCGGCTCCCAATGCCAGTTCTCCTGCCATGAGTCCCTCATGTCCTTACTTAGTACTGAATCCGACCCTCTTTTATCAGAAATTATGGCTGTCATTTCCTCGTGAAGCTAAACACGAAATATTCGGTACCTGTCCAATTGTGAAACAACCAAATTCCGCGTAGCAGTTAACTGCTTTCGCGTGTCATATCTGACACGAATGTCCATTGTTTTGTATGTAAAGTGGCCTCATGTTTGTATCCAGCTCTGACACGGAAATGCCTTCCGTAGAAGTGTCACACAATTGTGGATATCGACTGCTTCGAGGCTTTTCAGTCCATTCCGCAAACTTGCTTCTGTTCTCTTGGCTACAATGGGCTGGACATTTAACATAGGCCAAACTTTCGAGTAATTAATTTCCTATCGAACCTGAAAGTTCAACATCACGATAATAAAATCAATTACTTAATTGAGGTGTTTTAGGCCTCTTGCACTGTCAGAACGTTACAATATATCTCCCTACCTCCAGGTACATCAAATGGTGTTATGCGTGTTTTTGATGGTGTGTATTAGATTATGCGTAAATTTATACTGTCCTTCGTACATTTTTGTAATTTTAACGTAGGCATTATCCCTGTTATGCCTAGTTAGCAGCACTGAACGAAAGACGAGAGAGATATAGACGCAGTGAATTATTGGTTAATAGGGTGTTACTTTTCTGCGTGAGAATTCTTTCTTGTTAAACAGACAAACATAAATGTCTGCTGTAAAATAAATGACCAACAATAAAAGAACTTAAAAGCCAATAGTGGGTGAAAAATGTACTTTTTAAAGTATACAGAAGTAACAATTGTTTAAGTAAGAAAAGGTACTCAGTCCAGAGAGGAAACAGGGCTGTAGAGTTAAACAGGGGTTCTTTTAAGTCAAAATACAACTATCTTATGTAAATAAAGATAACAACATAAGATAGTTGTGTTTTGGCTTAAAAGATCCCCTAATTAATTGTAAATAAAACACGCCGGGGATGATGCATCTAATGGGTTGTAGAGAATCTCACAGCGTCACCACACTTTGTAAAAATATTGTCGTTGTTCTGAACAATGCAGGATGTGCAGTAATTGTCCTGTAGTTTTGCAATTCCATGGCACTTTCGGTGATTTGTCTTGCCACATTCTACCTAAATGGCCCCTCTCATTTCATTTTGTATATATTAATCCCTTCTCCTTGCATTATTGACGTCATACTTCTCATGTTCCTATATTTCAAAATTCTTATATCATAGTACACATCTTGAGGCTTTAAACTTCTCATTTCTGCTGCCTTTTAAGGGAGGTTCGCATCGTCGCACAAAGCGCCTATTTGCTTTGTCATGCCCAATCTTCCATCCATCCATCTGTCCGTATGTATCAGTAGGGCTCTCTCTGGTCGAATTTCCGAGAACTATGGTTCTAGGAACTTATACGAAAATCTGTCATGAAAATCCAAATCTGATTTAAAACAGGCCAAAATATCTGGTACGTCTTGTGAATACGTAAGTGAAGTTTTGTTATTGCTGGTATTTAGGGTAGCAGGAGAGGTATAACCATTGTGCGAACACGCCACCATGTTACGTTACACGTAAAATGTTGGCTTTGTCCTTATGTTTTTTTTTTAAAGCCCCATGGATAAGTGTCACTATCATATTCCGTGACTAGTATGACGAAAGATTTCATTCCTGAATATTGTGTTACCAAAACCTAGACTCTTATAGATTATGCCATTCCTAGGCTACTTTTAATTGGCCTTTCCCTGCACGGTACAATTTCAGTACCCGACTAGGCTACAGATTTTCTCTGCTCCGTCTGAGCGAACCCCCCGTGAAGCCAACTCGACCTCCTGCGAAATGAATAACTGGGATTCTTTCTCCCGCGAAAGGGCAGCCTCGGCGTTAACCTAACTACCCGTCTTCATCTAATATCGAAGTTCAGAATGCGTGAAACTTTATGTTCGACCACGTCGGATTCACGCCTTCAAGGTATGGGTCTTCACCGTTCATTTCCCAAAGTGATACTGAAAGTTTAAAAAATCGTTTTAGTGTATCACAAAAGACACTGACCGCGTCTCCATCATAAATACCATAATTTAATGCTCGTTTTTATGAGAATCATATGAGACGTGATCGTCAAGTGACACGCCCCCTTTGGTCTCCTATCAAGAGATTTATTTGTTCAATACACAATCATGCTCAACACAGTCAACAATTTTCAAGGTTACTAGTTTCGGCCTGCACCCAGGGCATCTCCAGACATATACATTACCTAGGTTTCTTAAGTTCTGGGTAACGTTTATGTCTGATTATGGCCTGGGTGTGGGCCGAAACTAGTAACCTTGAAAACTGTTGGGTGTGTTGAGCATGACTGTGTGTTGAATTAATATACCTATATGTAACATAAGGGCGCGCTAAGGGCAAAGTGCAGAGATTAAATATAAATGCAGGTGGTGCACATGGTAAGCACTGTACTTTGCACAGCTGAACAAAAGTACAGCTTGATAGTTTTACTTATACGTGTATAGGCCTACATAGTAATACAAAGTGATTCTGGAGTGAAGTTCGTTAGCCGCTGTGCTGCCGAGTGACAGGTGCATTCTGACACTGCCCCTTCCTCTCTCTGCGTCTTTTATTTGCCCGGATATTTATTAACGATGCATACATTCTGACAGAGAGCATTCCTTAAGGTTTTAGTATTCTATCTTTTCGTCGAATCCCCCTTGACCATGTGGCGCTGCGAAGAGATGGAAATGATGTTAGGATGAGGCACCAGACAGTTGGAGACATGCCGACAAGCTGACAGACGGTCAGTTATTGCGACGCCGCAGTGTTACCAACATATTGCATTTTGCATATGGCAGCGTTATAGGTCTAAGCGTATGGTAGATAGAGTTTATTTGAAAGTCAATTATAAATGCCGCGTGGGAATGAAAATTTTTACTAAAAATTCTCTTCAGAGCGTCTTAAAATGATTTGTTTCAGAATCGTACACGTTCTTCTTTTTTTTTTAAAGCACAAGTGCTTTACACAGATTGGTTTGACACAACTTTTAACTGTGCTCACACATTTTTTCGATCTAAACTTTTCATCTTAAGAGGACAGTTTTAGGGATTCCAATTGCCATTGCCAAGGTATTACACTGTAGAATACATTACATTTGAACTAATTTATATACATTTGATCATATTAGTACGTTGTATTAAAATCGAGAAGAATGAGATGGGCTGGGCATGTGGCGCGTATGGGTGAGGAGAGGGGGGTGTATAGGGTCTTGGTTGGGAAGCCGGAGGGAAAGAGACCACTGGGCGTAGATGGGTGGATAATATTAGGATGGATCTCCAGGAGGTAGGATGTGGGTATGTGGACTGGATTGGGCTGGCCCAGGATAGAGAGAGGTGGCGGACGCTTGTGAGTGCGGTAATGAACCTTCGGGTCCCGTGAAATGTGGGGAATTTCTTGACTAGCTGCAAACCAGTTAGCTTCTCAAGAAGGACTCTGCACCATGGGGTAAGTAAGTAAGTAAGTGCGTTGTATTATACAATAGAAAGCCTTTGGAATGATACTTGGAAACCGCAAAACTGTTTCCATGAAGATGCTCAAATTACATCAAAGTCTTTAAAAACACCATTAAATAATATTCAAGGTAATGTCTGTACCGTGATGGGGCTTTCATCTATTAATTATTTTCAGCACTTCGTTTTCAAAGATTCTCTACGCCTGCTCTTCCTTCAGGGCGAGAGTTTATACGCTTCGTCCGCCGAAGTTAAAGAGCCCAAAATGATGATTTATCACTGTGTATAAGTATGTTTTTTCTTGTGCATGACTCTTTTCGAGATACATACAAAACCCACTCGTTTAAATAATAAATTTCCAACAGATATTAAAGAAATACAAGTGGAGCTGCACAACATATGAGCAGCGTGAATGAGAGATACTGTGCCACGCACATCTTAAAAATGGGAATTATGTACCTTTATAGATTCTTCATTTTAGGCGGTGTATTTATTTGTTGGTAAGATATTGTGACAAAATAATATAGTTTTATTTGAACTGCATGTAAAAATGTATTATTTTGGAACCGAATTTTACCACAGTACAATTAGCCACAAGCCCTTCTGTGTTGACAACCAATCCGAATGTACCCAATCGGAATTTGTTACCTACGTCTTGAGATGTGACCTGACAGGTACGACGTACCACAGCGACGCTTATGGACTTCATAGGGAAATATACAGTACGCCAAGTGGCCAGCTGCTACAGCCGAAGTCCTTCCGTAGCACCTGGCAGTCGGTCCTCTGCTCAAAAAATGTCCCACCTTTTCATTTCCTTATTCAAAAGATCGCGCCAGTAAACCATAAGCCAGACAAATCTAGTCCACACATACAGGGCGTTTCATAATGTACTCCGGGATTACAAAAATTTATTATAAGAAAACCGTAGGACACGTATTTACGAAACCTGTACAGATAGAAGGAACAACTTAATTTTTTTCCCCAGTAAGTTGTTTTTAATCATAGTTAACATTTCTGCCGCTAGGCGATGCGAGTGTATATAGTGAGAAAATGGCCGCTCCGGGTAAGAAGTCGTTTTGTGTGTTGGAATATCACACGAGTAAGTCTGTGGTTACCGTGCAACGTGCATTTCGTGCAAAATACGCAAAGTTATCCGGGTGCATGATAATGTACCGCTTAAATGAAGGCCACACAACGGCTTTGATAAAACACGGATAATTGTTAATAGCTCTGCGACGAGCTGATCACTCGTCCAGGGGAGTCCTACCGACTGTGGTGAGTCGTTGTGTGTGATCTAGAAACCTCGTGAATGAGGAGACCCTGTCCCACTGGGGACTGTCACGCCAAAAACAAACAAACAATTGTTAATAGATTTTGCTTATTTCACTTTGTCTTTGTCCACTTAATTATGTGCATAGTTTTTTTTTTCATTTGAAGTTGCCTATTTCGTGCATTTTTTGTCAGCATAACTATTTGTTTATCAAATAAATGCACGTTCTTAGTTGGATTAGCTCATTGAATGTTTTTACTAATTAAGAATGTGCATTTGGTTGGTAAGTAAATGATGCGTCTGGTTAGTGTCTGTTTTAAATCATCTACTTGGTGAGCATACAGTTCAGATATTCCATCTAAAACTCCATGTACATTTCTGAAATCTTCTTAATTTGATAACTTTAATAATAGTTTAAAAAGAGTCTAATTTATAGGAGATTTGTTGTTACGGATGTTTCATGCTTTCTTCATTTCCTGTTCTTTAGCTGCCAAAGTCTTGAACTATCTTTTCTCAAAAGCCCTCAATAAATGAGATTTTGAGTTTTATTATTGATTGTGTTATGTTACTTCTACCTTAAAGTAGAATTTTGCATGGAAGAAGTTGGCGGTGTTTTCCTTTGAAATCTTTGTAACCGCCTACCAGATTACACGATGTAATAATTCAGACAATAGCAATATAATCCCTCAGTTTATTGTGTAACCTACGCCACCTAATCCTGACAGCCAAATCCAGTGTTTCCAACACATGTTTCCTCAGCTCATTGACCGTGCTAGTTATACTGATAAAAGCACCCGTATAGAAGAACTATCTTGAAAGAAAATCTCACTCTATGAACTTGACCCTGCCCGAATTTCTGTAGCATTTCGAGGTCACGAAATGTCTGATTTGATTCGAAGAAAGAAAATATCTCTGCGAATGGTCACGCACGGGCGCGGTGGTTAGACGTAATTTCGTTTGTGCGGATAATGGCCGTGTGTCTCCTTGGCTCACCCTGCACAGTCTGTAAAATTATTTTAATAGTTTCAAAAACGGATGTTTATTTTGAATTTTTGGTAACTCTATTACGTTTTGGAGATGTATTTTCCTGACAGCTGTAAATAAATGGTTCGATTCACTCTGTATCATTATGCAGTCAGAGGCGTGAAAGGATCGAAGTTGTTGTTGTTAGTTATACTTCATAATGTGCAAGTGCAGTGCAAAATCTAATTGGTATTTAATATGTGGTATAAGTAGCATTTCACAGAGAAATAAACAGTACTACTATGTGGATTGGCACCACCGAACTCAGTATAGGATCAGTTATTTGAGCCTACCGTTTCCACAGGAGCAGAGCCTCTATAGATTTTTCTTATTATCGCCCAGCTTACCAAGAAATCTGCATCATGAAATACTTAGAAAATTGCAATTTTACAAGGAAGAGTCTGGCATCATTTAATTCGTACCCTCCAAAATCCAGAATAAATACTGTACACCTTTAAATTATCAGGCAATATCAATAAAGAATGAATCCTACAATTTTCACCTTTTATTTGTGTTTAACCACACTTTTATTAAATGACGCCTGGTGACGTCTGCACATATCAGGGTTATATTCCATTCTGACAATAACATTTACAATATTTCTCGATCCGCAGTGTAGTCCATTTGCTAGTTTTATAATAATGTGCCTGAAATGGGTAAGTTTAGTTCATTTATAGTTCAAATTTGTACTGTTTTTATACGAAATCTGTATACAATGGCAGTATTGCAGTAAAGTGTTATGACTTCATGCGATGTTAATCCTGGTGTATTTTGTATTATTCCGCTGATCGGGTGGAGGGGGAATTCTCATTTCAAGGAAGCCGAAATTTCATATTCTTGTACGTAAAAGAGCTCGGGAGAGGAGCTTGAAAGGGCCAATAGGAATGCAAGCTATGGAGTTCATGGTGATGACAGTGGTGATATGACTTGGGACACAAACTTGGCGGTGTGATCTGCATTCCGATGCTGCGCCGATAATTCTATTAAGCCAAATTATGTGTGTGTGTGTGTGTGTGTGTGCCTAGAGCTGATTTCAACGCTTTCTCAAACCTCGAAATTGAACGGCTTTATCAATTCGCATCAAGGTCCGGCCACCTTAAATTGGAAAAGCAATTTTCACTCTTAGTGTTTGTTAGGTTCTTGGCCTGTTTTAAAACTGTTCTGATTGCATAGATTAGCGTCTAGTACAGAACGAATCGTAAAATGAGAAGGTTGTGTAAGCAATCAGAATTAGCATTTTGCCAGGCACTGTCCCGGAATTTGAATGTGGGGTCCGTGGAAAATTGCAAATAATATCGTAGCACCACGACTTTCGCAACGCAATATACGAGACCTCTTCCAGAATGAAGAACAACTGGTCACCTAAACCTTTGTTCAGTCACGGATGTTATCCGCTTGTTGACCAATCCTTGCCTCATTGTCAAAGATCCACTTGAGCTACCGTCCTCGGTTCCTTAATTCATTTTGTGCTGCATAGTTAATGACTGCTGTCGGTCAGCTTCATACATCCATGTATTTATGTGGTACAAACTAACCTTTTCTTCATTCGAAATGTCTTGGTTCTGGTTAGCAGTTTGAAATGTGAACACCGTTACTGGGTTAGAAGCACTGTATGATTGGTTCAACACGACTTGGTCAGTGTTCGTTCTAACGGATTTCCGTATTAGTTGCTTCACTTGTTTTGTAGAAACAACTGTTTAGTGGACTCTTCCCTTCCTGGAACCATGAATTGAAAAGATGCATTCTTTTAAAATGTTAGAAGTACTTGTTTGCGCAGTTTATTCAATAAACAATCATGCTTCCTTGCCCACTAGTTTGTAGGTCAAAGAATCGTGTCGGCGGAAAAATCGAGGAGTCGATTTCGGATTCAAGGTCGCTACAGCTGCCTGTAATCGATAATCTGTCATCTAACGATATTTTCGGAATCGGTATCTGCGAGAGAAAGACAAGACTTGGCTATCCAATGAAAAGAGTCTGTGTGCTACACACCTGGACCAGGCAGTCCCCTCAGAATGAAAAATTCTAATAATATTTGGTTAAGATTACAAATTTTGAAGTATCTGATTGATGATTTTTCTCCATACTGGTCTTAGTTCCCCACATTAAAACTACACTGAATTGTCAGCAACTCGTTTTGAAACAACCTCATATTATGATCTGCCCCTCGCGCGAGAGACAAAGTGTTACATTCGTATAAAAGGTGAATTTGCAGTTTACCCTTTAACAAGCCATGAAGGCTAGGAGGAGGAGTAGATGCATAGCTCTACTCTTTCTATAACCTTAGCCCTAGTTGCTGATGGGTGGTCATCGTCACTCCCGGGCGCTTTACCCCGTGAAAGAGACCCGGTACCCATTGTACAGGAAGCTGATTGGGCCTCACGGCCGGTCTGAACGGGTGCGGAAAATCTTACCCCAACCGGGATTCGTTTCCTAGACCGTCCAGCCCTTATCGAGTCGCTATACCGTCTACGCTATCCTGGCCTTCTTTACCTTCGTACAAAACAGGCGAAACTGTGATTCTGTATTTTTTTTATTGTAACGTTTTTAAGAGACTGCAAGTTGGTATAACAGAGTTAGGTATAAAAACTGTGCTATATGTGGATCTGGAGAATAAGGAATGTGTGAAGAACTGTTGTGGGGATGTTTGATAAACCGACAAGGAGATGCGCATGGGACGTTAAGATGGATCATACGGTAATAAATTAGGATAAGGCTTGTTTTCATTTGCGGGTACTGGAGCTGGCGGTTTTGAATTACAGTTCTGCTGCCAGGCCTACTGCACTTATTTTTGTACCTGGTTGGATAGATTCATTAGGTTCTGGGTGGAAAACGGAAATGTATTCGAGTTTACGCGGTCTTTGGAAAGTAGTACAGATGTCAGCATGATGTAAACTGTCCGCCTGGTGTAGCTTACTAAACCGTTTCCGTTTATTTTCGGTTATGCTGCTATTTACAATTTAGAAATGGAGTGTTTAGGACTATCAGCTATTGCCTGTGACAGGAAATTAAAAATAAAGTTCACAAATTCTGCTAAATGGCTTGAAGTATTTTATTTAGCGTGCTCCTCTCCTACTCTTTCTTACGCATATGCGAGCCGCGCTTTTTATTAAGGGGTATTTTGGGCGGGACTTGAAAGAGAATGTAGCGGAATTCCTGTTCGTTTCATAGGATGTTCATAAAATGCTGATTACCCTGTTTTTTTATATTAAGTCCTATAATATACTCTACCAAATGTGTGCCAGGTACACTACTTAAAGGAAAACAGATATTTTGGCATTGAGGAAAAATATGGGTTAATTTGAGTTGGGTTTAATGAATGTTGCATATAGTAACGGAATTGAAGTAGCGCTTGTATGCCTATTAAGTTATTGTGCAAGAGGACCTGCTATATCTGCAAGGGGCAGTGATAATAATTATTGCTCTACAGTCTTTGTAGCAGAGATACTGAAGGGAAGTGTCCATATTTAATTTTAATATATCGATAGGAGAATGCAACACAGGAAAACGAACGAATATCGCAGTACCGCAGTTGGAAATTCTGCTTAGTATTCGGGAGGTCCCGGATTCAATTTGTGGCCCTTAGGCTAGCTGCTTTTAAGGTTTCTCGACATTTTTCGTCCACTCCAACTTGTGAGATAGTGATTCAAATCTTATACATACTTTCCAATTTATTATTTCTTAATTACCTGAAGCAACAAAATTTTAGTAGGTGAAGGCGTCGTTAAATAAAATAAGAATAGATAGAACACGTGAAAGGAAAGCACTTTTCAACTTTATAATTTTTTCCAATTGTTGTTGTTTCTTTCCTTTTAACATAAAGAAATTTTGGTTATTTGGAGAGCAGATAAGGAAATTGACTCCCTTTTTATTGATAAAAATATTATTTATTAAAATAACATAATGTTCAATTTCAACATGCCATAATTATTCTCGATTAAATTTGATGTAGAGACTCTACATTGTATATTTTTTGGAGAATTCAATTAAGTTTTCTCTTGGTTCAACATATTCACTTCTCGTTAAGAAGATCAAAATTAACATCGTTCGTTACCCCAGAAGAAGTCCCTCTCTGAGATAAGAACATGGCAAATAATATGAATTATGGCGAATATCTCACGACATTGTACAGTTTTATCTCCAACCTTATCGGATACGACATATTTTTGACACAACAAGAGGAAAATACGCGTACTTTGCACTGCGGTCCTTTAACCTGATAAGCAGGTTAGAGCATTCCAGAGGAACCTGCTTAATCGTTAAGATTGGAAAAGTGTAACCCCCGTACCAGACGATTACATGATGTAATATCCCAGCAGATTAAAATTTCGCAGCCGTAAAATGTCTTATCTTACACCAGAAAGATTTACTTGCCATTACACTCGATGTGGTAACTGTCAGGTGGCTTTTATTTACATATCCGACCTCCAGTATTCACTTTCGCTTGCCTCAATAAAAAAAAAAAAATAGCACAGTTAGCTTATGGACCTGAGGCAGAGTTGCTGCTTTTGGAAAGGAATATTCTTTAACATTTCTTGCAGTGAAATCTGGATGCAAACTCACGATGCTGCAATTGAAGCAATAGAGTCAAACCGAAGTATCATTTTGCGACTACCCTGCACGTTGCACCGGACTGCTTCACCTGCCACTCTCTCTCCCTCACCATGCATGACGAAACCTGTATTTACACGGGGTGGGGACCGATGCCAGTACGTATTACCCTAGTTAATATATCGCATCCCTTCGCTTCCCGGAACTGCTCTGTAGGAATGCCCTTTTTAAAAGAGATTTGCATGATAACGAGGCCCACCCTAGGCGAGGTGCTTCTTTTTTTTATGCTTATGATTTCGATTTCCGGTCCGTGTGACGAGGAATTTTCGTACTCATAGTGCTGACAAGAATATTTAGAATTTGAGATGAACAAAGACAAAGCATAAAATTGTATCAAGAGGAATTTCATAATTTTTTACTTTTTGTCCGATTGAAAAAAGGTAAAACAGTCCCATTACAGGCCCGAGGTGCCCAGAGGGTTCCAGGAAGTTAAGGTTCCCAGATTACGTGACACTGGCCCAGGATGGTGGTGAGGTTGTCAGCCTTACGCACCGGCCGTTTTTTACCCCCAGGAAATACTCCTGGTACTCATTTCTGTTATAGGCTGAGTCGACCCCAGGGCCATAGTGCGATCGGAAAGATTATGTCAATAAAAAAATCCAATGACACCATCTGGAATCGAACCAGCGACCTTCCGATTAGTAGCACAGCACTTTATCCGATAATGTTAGTAAATTACACGAAAAGGGATCAGATGGTCCAAATATTCAGTACGCATGAGTCTAAAGACAAATGTAGTAGGATGGATGGGCCGAAGGCTTTGTAAGTTGACTGGGCAAGCGGGAGAGAGGGGTATGTTTTGAATCATTTGCACTGGCCTTACAGTGTTTCAGTATACTGATTTGAGCAAGCAACAAACAGCAGCAATTAGACAAGGAACTGTGAGGCTGGTTGCTGGAGGAGATTCTGAAGCAGAAGGAGAGGCCATTGTCTCGCCAGCTTTCACTGCTTGATATCTTACCGTCATTTTCAGGGCCGGTGCATTACCACCTGTATTGTTGGACATTGGAGGTAATCCAGACGTTCCGCCTCCAATTCCAGAAGAACTGTTTCTTTCTTAACCCTTAGCCCGCTAACGTGGAAAATATGCTGAACTACTAATAATGCCAGCAGATGGCAGATGGGATTTAACTCGGCGTTTAAGGGGTTAAACCGTCCGTTGTGTATCATTTCATGTTCTTCGTACAGTTATATTAGTATGTCTCTTCTGTGTCAAGACAGATCATGTAGAACCACCACCCCCATTTTAACGTTGTGTTAGAGGCAATGCCTCTCTCGACTTAGTTCGCCGGTCCCTGAGCCACGAATGACGTAACTTCGGAACATGACCGTTATGTCGCTAAAGGAACTAAGTATCAGTAAACTAATCGAGTCAGTTGGTACAGCGATAAAACATTAAACAAGACCGGGTCTTAGTCCCTGTCAGAAAGGTTTCCGACTGACTTTTTGTTGCTGCAACAGCCTCTTCACACCGTGCTTACTGTGCCACTTAAAATAGACCACCTGTGATTTTTCCGATATCTCTTCCATATCATCATTTACATAATGTCATATGCAGTTTAACGTCAACATTTAATATAAAGGTAAAAATGTAAAACAGTCCCTTTAGAGGCCCGGAGGGTTCCAGGAAGTTAAGGTTCCCGGATTTCGTGACAACGGCAGAGGATTGTGATAGGTTGTCAGCTTTACGCACCGACCGCCTTTATCCCCAGGAAAGACTCCTGGTACTCATTTCTGTTAGAGGCTGAGTCGACCCCAGGGCCATTATGCGATCGGAAGGATTTTATGTCAATGAAAAATCCACTGACACCAGCTGGGATCGAACCAGCTTCTTTCCGATTTGTAGCACAGCGCCTTAACCACTGTGCTACCGCGGTCCGCCTCAAAATTTAATAGTCGAACTTTCAAATTAAAATTGAAGTGCCTATTCTAGTTTTCCCTTTCGTTTAATTTAAATAACCGATTGAGAATGTACTTGTTATAATTTGAAAGTATGTTATTATCCCCTTGCAAACCTGAGATTTTTAAAGTGTGAACCGCCACCCACTGATTCTTCGACACTCACGTATTGGACACAAGAGATGTACCTACTTTCTACAACATGCGTGCGCAAACAACAGCGGGACAATAGGGACGACCACGAAGAGAGAGTACAAAGCTCAAGTCTCAGAACCTTTATCATACGAAAGCTCGTACCAAACGATACTGCTAATATCAAAATGCAGCTGGTGTGACCAGATAAAAGCAACGCTTTATAAATGTCGCTAAGTGTCTAGGCACAGAGTCCGCAGAATCTCTACTGGTGTACTCAGCCAGACACCAGACAGCACTCAGTCACAGTCCGTGAGGGTTGCTGTCTTGAGAAATACAGCGACTGGTAAAACAGCGAGAATTATTTTACTTAACAGTGCCTTCTGTTGATAAGATAATATAGCGTCGGTGGTAGGTGAAAATGTTTGAAGGTGGGGTAACTGCTTGGATGATAGTGAGGGAGAAAACCTGAAGCACTCGGAGGAAAACCTCTGCTAGGGTCACTATGAAAATCACATATCCCACATGAATTGGCATGGAATCGAAACCTGGCCTCTTTGGCGAGACGCCGACAACTAATGACCTGTGCTGTGACACGACAGTGGGAAGAATTGCCAAGGGATATATTACGGCAAAGGGTAATTTGAACCGGTGTTAACAAATTGTTCCCTACTTAACGGCACCTCGTCTGATATGTAACTGCCCTGTGACTCCCCTTTACAGACAAATTTTACAAAAAATTCTCTGTTAGGACATCCAGTAGCCTGGTTCCTCGAAACGGATGAATAAAAAGTATCGTCAGTAGTTGATACAGAATTATAAACAACTGAATGTATAATTAGTAGTTATTCCTTTTGCCTGTTTAATGTTCCATAACATATCCCTTTTGTGTTTCCCTTCGGAAGAACAGTCGTCACGACCTTCATACCGACCTTCTGATAGCCGTACGGTGGAGCCACAGATAGCAGATGGTCCCTTGTTTATGACGTAACTTCCTTTTCGCCACAGACTTCTTATTTGACCACAACTCAAAATACCTTATTGTGGTCATTGTGTAATACCTCCTTTGAATTTGCATGAATTATTGTACCGGCCTCTGGTTTTGTTCTTCTTGTACCCACGTGAGCTGTTTTCGCTATTATTTATACAATTAGTGTTGATTTCGTTCGGCATCGAACGCCGAAATGTAGCCCATAATTACAGTTCACTCTATCTTGCACGATTTTGTTCCACAATGCAGAACGACGGAATGCTGGTCAGGGCTGTATCAGTCTTGTGCTGCATGAAAAGTGCAGGCTTTCCATCTGATACTTTCGCTTGACCGCGAGAGGCAAGGCCTTAAGATGAAGTAGCTTATCTTCATATATGTATTTGCTGTATATATGGAAAACAGCGGTTTAATCTTGTACTTATCACAAGTGTAAAGACGCATTCTTAAAACAATATGCCTTAGCTATCTACCTAATTAACTAAGGTAAAAACCATGTAAAATATTCAGTAAACTAGCAAACTAACAGGCTGAATGACTAAACAATTAACCAACCATTAAATTATCTAACCAAACAGCTAATTAAAGATTTGTGTCCCCCCCCTTAAGAAACAAACACATTAAATAGTTTGAGAACAAGGGACCGAGAAAAGACGAGGACACAAGCAAGACGGGTTAAGTCCTAACAGCAGAAAGAGCGAACTACTAGCCTCGCAATCTGTAACATTGCTATGATAAATTTTGACGTTTTGCTGACCGTGCATCTCATTATATTTGTCTCAGTATTTAACCAACTTGATGCACAACATTTTTGTTTTACAATAAGTTTATTTCATGCCTCTACATGTTTCGAGCATATGTGCTCATCATTAGGAGGTCGAAATTGCATTACACAGCCTGTGGTATCATCACACCTATAGGTGTGATGATACCACAGGCTGTGTAATGCAATTTTGACCTCCTGATGATGAGCACGTATGCTCGAAACGTGTAGAGGCATGAAATAAAACTTATTGTGAAACAAATTTTGTGCATCAAGTTGGTTAAATACTGAGATAAATTGCTATGATAGTTACAAAAGCTAGGCGCGGCTGCCGAAACCTGCAGCACGCACGGGAACAACTGTGTGAAATCATATATGTAAGTTTGATTGCGCTAGTTAGTGCTCAATCTGAACTACGCATCTCAAATTCGATATGGCGAGACATCATAAGCTTACCTACAAGCATCACACACCCCGCTTTCTGTGTCTGAATGCTGCAGATTATACCTGAATTAACGCAGCCAGAATCAATACAATACTACTTTATATTGTGTGCAGATTGTATCAACTTTCATAGATATAATTAGGCTATTAAGTAATTAGTTTTGCTACCCTCATCATGTAGAATGAAACATTTGAAGGCCAACAGGGGACATGACCACTTCCCAGCCCTTCCCACATTCTAGTCCTCTATACACAGCTGGGCTACTGTTCACATAGCGTTCTGGTACTGCCGGCTGAACCCTCCAGTTGTCACGAAGCATGGCGTACTGTGTGTTAATAGTCTGCACGAAGGAGTGAATTTCGATTATAATCGAAGCGTACAAAAGTTTTAGGCAAGGCATTTGATAGAGGGGAAAAATTCTAAACTCTCTGGCTCTCATTCCATGTATTTTTAATTACTATTCCTGAATGATTAACAATTCAGAGTGGCACTTGGTAGTTCAGATGGTAGAGTAGGGCTTCTTTGTCCCTCTCATCACGTTACTGAATAGTCTGAAACCATTTCACATTGTGAACTGGCTTTGCTATTTCATGTCTCGAATTTTCATGTTGTCATTTATGGGAGTGTTATGGAATGAAAACTGTCTCTATGGGATAATTCGGGAATGGTATTAGAGGAATTGGTAGTGGCCTGGCCTTATTGTTGATCGTCGTAGTGCCTGAGGAGGTTTAGTCCAAAAACCTTTATAACAAGTGCAGCGGGACTGGTTTTGCCTCCTCAGATTTAGTACATAGGCCTACTGCTGTCTAACTATGAGTCTGTACATGTAAAATATGCACTTCCTTAATACGTGTTGAGTAAGAATATTTCTTTGGCCGTATTTTGGAAGGTACTAAATATTAAAATACTACTCATAAATTCACTATGTAAATACACTCATTAGGTAGCCTGCAGGCAAAATAAGCTGTTAACTCAGTGGTAAAGTATTTTACTGGAGCAGTTCTAGTTGTAGATTTAGATGACTGGATGCTCGTAGGTGCAACTCGTGGCTTACCAGAGACCGCCACTGGGCTCTGTGATGAATTTTTTTAACACGGTCCACTTCCTGGTATTATGTTTTACAAGAACCTTATAATATTGTGATCCAACCAAGGACGTGGAATAAATAATAATAATAATACCCTAAAATTTCATGGTTCATATTTTGCTATAAAGAAGAACCGTAAAATAAGAAACAACTGAAGACACTCCATTCCTGCTAAAATTCTACAAAGTATTTGTGGGGTCTGTGCGGGTACGGAGTTCAGAAACATGATTTCTGAGAGAAATGAGTAGAACTGAAACTGAGATGGGAGAAATAAAATTTTAAAAAGGTCAGCTTCGAAGACCTAGGGGTAGATGGGAGGATAATACTAATTTTACTGTTGAAATAGGAAAGTGGGAAGCTGTAGACCAGATAATTTTGGCTCAGGATAAGAGCCAATATCGACAAGTTGTGCCCGCGGTAATAACATTTTGTTCCATAAACGGCGAAGAATTACTTGAATATCTTACTGGTAATCCAAGGAATAAGACGCCTGTAACTGTAAAGGAGGCGGACTTTTAACAAGATTTTTAATTGATGTAAAAACATGTAACGATTAATGTCAGAAGGAAGAGCATCGTACATAGACAAAATTGGATATGATGTTCAAAACAGGGTTCGATGTTAGCACACTTTACCAACAGTTCAGTATAAGTAGCCGGAAACATCTGAAGCACCCAACATCATACACATATCTTGCTGGGGTTTGCAGAGCTTCACTGTAAACATGCGTGTAGGAAAGAATATCGCAAAGAAATGCTTGGAAACTGCAGTATAATGATGAATATCTTATTTATGCAGTGCATACACGGATAGCTGCTTCAGCGGTTAAAATATCTGTGAATCATATTTCGAGATGTCACTTTTAGGAGTTCTTTGCATAGCGACCCTAATGGTTTAAAGGAGTCTTGACAGGAGGTCAGTCCTCTCCATTTGTCCGATCCTAATCTCATATTTATGTGTATTTAATTTTATTTATGTACGAATTAGATCTTGTTGGATTATTTAAACTAGCTGGTAACCGGGTTTGAATAAAATGAACCCATTCTACAACACTAACATCCCATCACTTTACAATTAATTGTAATATCTTGCTTCCATATAAGCAAGTGACATTCTTTTTTCGGGTTTTCCAATAAAATTTTTGTGCATATGTCTGTCTCACGTGTGAGGCTTATTGCCTTCATCTCGTTCACCTTGATTTTACCACCCTAATAATAATTTGTTTGGTGAAAACTACGAGTTTTAAACCCTCCTCCATTATATCTGGGCATTTTTCCATCTTCCGCCGATTTCTGCTGTCAAAAAAATTAATTATTTATATTTAAAATTAAATTTATGCACAAAGCCTGTCAAAGCCAGGAGAGGTTATTCAGCTTAGTGCCTAGGCGGTAGGCTCGTTGGGTTATGCATCGCGGTTTGATTCCCAGAAGTGCAGGTTTTTTCCTCTACATTCAACACTACGTAGGCCTGTGCTATAGAACTGAGAAAGCGAAAACTGACAAAGTAACAATTCAGGTTAAAGGAACAGACCCGGATATTAGCTAAAGTGGCTGCCAGTGAACGGGCGGAGTTGTCGTTGGACCTAATGTTCTGAGGGCTGTCATAGTCAAGGTGAAACTCTTGATGTGCCTTACAGTGTGTGGGGACAGGCGGACAGCGCTCCTACAGGTGTGCTTGCTATTTGTATGAGCAGAACAAAAAACAATCCGACACACGATCATCAATGACCCACTTCTTCGAGTCCCAAGTTCAAATACCCGCTCCCCTCTATTCTCCTTCCAACCTGCTGTCGCACAAGTCGCAGTCTTAGGGTGTGTGACGTAATTCAGGGGAGTTGAAGCTTTTCTGCTGCCGGCTACTAGGTATGTGGGGAAGGCAATAGGCAAAAAAACAGATAAAAGAGTCCCAGAAGAAGTATGGAGACTACTTACTATGTGCATGAATCCATCTTGAGTTTGGCCCCTGGTATTGCCTCATATTGCATCCGCAATATGAGGCAATGTATTTCGAGAAATATAACCGAACGGTTGGATCTGAAGTTTCCCTGGATGTGAATATTCATGTGATGATCGTCTGTGTAATACAACCCTGTAATCTGGTAAGTGAATGCCAGTGTTTCGGAGGGAAATGCTATACCCATTCTACCCTGAAGATGGAGGCTACATATGTATCTGAAACGCCGGTATCCACATGCCAGACTGCACTTCGGTCTAGAAGACCACAATATGAGTAGCATTCAGGAAATTATCAATTCTAATCTTTCTCCAGTCATTTGCTAGCCTGTTTACCTCCTACATTCTTTCCTACTATACTCGTGGTTATGTTTTTTTCGACTTCTGTAAATTGCGTAGCTGAAATAACATATTTCCGTAAATAAAAAATCAATCAGCGACTCGAGAGTTGTTTTGTTAAAGCTTTCAAGTCATGCTCTATTTCTCTGCTGAAGGGTTGATGGCGCGAAACCGGCAGGTGTTGGACAAATGTGGAGCCACCGATATGACATAATAACGGCACTCGGCTTGCTATATAGGACACAAGACCTTAAAATGTAGGTTAAAATATTTGTAGCGGCATATTCCACCCCTTCGCTACAGAGTTTTTACCCTTCTGGCCTTGTAAAATCCCGTTTCTTGCACCCCTTACACTTTAATCCTTACCCCCATTTCTTATCCACATTATTGTCATAGTAATGCAAGAGTGATCTATGTTGATTGCAATTGTTTTCTGGCTAAACACGTCATTCAGCGACTAAGCCTTGGGCTTTACGGCCCGAGAATCATGGCTCCACTCCCAGCAGAGGTAAGGTCTTTATCTGCAATCTAAAGCACCTTGACCGTCTGCTGCTCCCCCCCCCCCCCCCCCGGGCCCCTTATTTTTGTGTTTTTTGGGGGAGGGGGGGGGGGGGGGGAAAAGAGCC
>Ga0131853_10005763_pt1 | contig 22396 bp, 21 predicted proteins | sample TergutLab28metaG_FD_92764 | JGI IMG/M metagenome (GOLD analysis project Ga0131853, IMG submission 92764) | Labiotermes labralis P1 segment gut microbial communities from Petit-Saut dam, French Guiana - Lab288 P1 (version 2) (version 2) | ecosystem: Host-associated > Arthropoda: Insects >... | reverse complement strand
TTATTATTATTATTATTATTATTATTATAAAACGTAATTCCTCGAAGTCTGGGTTTGTAGCGCCATCAGAAATAATCTCCCACCACAGTTTTAATGAACAATACTTCTCGCTTTGATTCCTCCGTCACATTCCCTCATAAAACTTAGCATTCCGGAAGTGTTCTGTAATAAAAAAAACCCCACGTGACATCAGTGGATGTCCTGAAACTAGAAACTGAGAACCGTGATAGTCTGTTTCTGTGGAAGTAAGGCAGACTATTCTGGGAGGCTGACGTTTCAAAGGGATGAGCATTCCCTTGTTCAGAGTGTTACCTTACACAAACAACCGGCCTTTGACACTGCCAGGAAGTGGAACACAAGCAGACGAGGAACTTCAAGCCACAAACTGTTCTATAGCTTGTTAACTTCGATTCCAGTCCATTGCCACGTCGACCGGAAGTCACGGTGTAGCGGTTAGCGTCCTTGTTTCACATTCGGAAGAATCCGAACTTGGAAGCTGGGCCAGAAACCGGAATACTTGGCATACATATTTGTGCCTTTCTCACTCCCTTAGGCCAGTACTCTTGCAGTAGCTACCGCAGAAGAAGGTTGCTGTCTTGCCGCTGCCAATTTACCATTCACAACCACCCTCAAATTCTACGACGTAAGTCATTGATACAACGCCGTAAAATAAGAAACCAGAACAGTAACTGTATTATACTAATTCTTCTGGAACGGGTGCGTTCGTCTTATCGGGAATTCCGTGAAGACAGGGTCTCACATGTAACGTGTGTAATGGCAGTATTGTAAAATGCTTGCGAACAAATTATTCTGTCAGGACATTGCTTTCACTGGACATTACCAATGCTCTGAATAAAACCAACATGTTCGTGTTGTCTTAGCATTTAACAAGACTGCTTACTGAGGGTCCAATTAAACAAGGCAACCCCTTGTCATTAGAACAGTCTACGACGCGTCTTACACATTGTAAACACACAATAAAAATGTCCAAAAGAACTACATTAAAGGTAGTGTTAAATCATTGTAACAAACCATCAGAACCAGACATGCAGTACACATACCACAAACATGTATCTCTTACAGACCTGAAGTCATTGTCTGAAATATTTTTCACTGACATGTCGTACAGTTAACGAAATAAATGTTTATTTGCATAATTAAGCAAACTGGCAGATGTATTGAAAAAAAAAAGTGTTTGATTTAAAGACGCAACCGACTATTAATATTGTTGATCGTTGATGGCAGATGAATGAAATGAGAGACGATCTTGTAGAATGATGTACGATCAGCCGATATAACTGGTATTAATGTATTTTCAACCAGTTCTAGCAAGTGTGTGACAAACAAAGTCTCATGAACTGTGGCTACGCGTTCACAACACGAATGTCACAACACAGACATGACGAACAAACACTTCATCAATCTGTGTGTGTGTGTGTGTGTGTGTAGAGTAAAATAAAAAATTATTACGAAACATTAACGAACAAAAAAATTGTTTAGGACATGTGACCGTACCTCTCGGTCTAGAGCAAAGCGTTTCTTTTTTTTGTACTGAGGAGTCTCAGGTTTAAACCTCGTTTGGAGACTGGCTAGTGACGGATAGACAGCAAGAGGAAGGCGAAAGTGTTTTATTTAACGACGTTGAAAGCTGCTAAGGTTTACTGTTATCTAGAAACGTACACATTCTAACATACGCAGCCATAATTTTGTCTGTTGCCTTACATGAGTATGAAATTGGTCTCTCACATTAGGGGAGAAAATACGTTGAGAATATCTGAGAACTGAATGACGAGAAAGATACTGGGGCCTCAGGGAACAGAGGTATGTAAAAGCATGGTGGGGGAAAACAGCATAATTATGAACCGCACGACTTTTTCTCTAAATTTAATATAATTCTGGTTACCAAATCCAGGACGATGACGCGGGTAGTGCATGTGGCACGTATTGGGGAGGAATTTCATACAGAAATTTGAAGGATAAACCTGAAGCACAGCGACGGCATCGAAGGCCCAGGCATGTACGGAAGGATTAAATTAAAATGGCTCTCAGAGGGTATGGACCGCATTAATCTGGCTTACGGTACGGACAGATGGGAGGCACTTATAAAGACGGTAACAAAAAGTCGGGTTCCGTAACATGCGGAGAATTTGGTTAGCTGAGGAACTATTAACTTAAGTTAATAGCAAGAAATACATTTGTGTTTACATAATTACTGCCAATTTACTTTAAATTTACCGTGTACAAAGAAATCTTTATACTTAGTCTCATGATGGTCTACTGAAACCGAAACATGTAGCTTTCTTTTACACAAGAAATGCATAGTTGTGTTAATGACACTTTTAATAACCATTCGAAAGTATTAGCATCTCTGGGACTGGCTCCATGAAGTCATATATAAATATACAATGATGTATCAGTCAAACACGACAAAACTTTATTATGTTTATTATTGTATTAGGGAAACATGTTTCGATTCTATAGAATCATCCTCATGCCCTTCTAAGAATACGGATCCTTACTTAGCAATGTTTAAAATGCGCTGTGGGATTGCTAAGTAAGGATCTGTATTCTTATAAGGGCCTAAGGATGATTCTATAAGAATCGAAACATGTTGTCCTAATACAATAATAAACATAAAGTTTTGTTGTGTTTGACTGATACTTCGTTGTATATTTATATATGTGTTAAACACTTCGGAATGGCAAGCATTAAATCCATGAAGTCAGTTTGTCAGTTGCTAATATTATATAGCGTCGGTGGCAGGTGAATGCAGTACGAAGAAGGGGAACAGCTACAATGGTAATGAAACAGTAAAACCGAAGTAGTGATATAAAGAACAGTCACACATCCACTTTTCCTATCAAAATCCCACATGATTTAGCCTGAGGTCGAACCCGAGCATCTGCGACGAGGAGCCGGTGACTAACCGTCTGACCCACGACAGGGCCCTTTTGAGACGCACTTCAATTTAGAGTACCGAGCTCACACCTCTTGGGTCTTTATGTCTGCACGGCGTACTTAGCCGATGCGTTAGGACGACTATTTTCATAGCATTATCCTGTCTCCCAATGCGAATTTTGGGCAGCACATAAAATCAGGCCGCGAATGGTTCGTTTCACATGTTTTAAAATTCGTCATTCACTACTGATCCTGCAATTGGACACTATATAGTCTGAGACACTATTAACTTTGTTATACGGACGTCGTCAAAAGAGCAAAACCCATTAAATCTGTACAATATATTATGCACCGTCAATACACAACATACATCAAACAAGATGCAATAATTACAATTAGGTGATATTTGGCTACATGTTTCGGCCGTGGCCGGCCATCTTCAGGCCAACTAAGAACAACAATTAAGGTACAGTAAAAATGTTACTCATTTCGTTCACATTAAACCTAGGTTTAATGTGAACGAAATGGGATCCCATTGAGTAACATTTTTACTGTACCTTACTCATTTCGTTCACATTAAACCTAGGTTTAATGTGAACGAAATGGGATCCCATTGAGTAACATTTTTACTGTACCTTAATTGTTGTTCTTAGTTGGCCTGAAGATGGCCGGCCACGGCCGAAACATGTAGCCAAATATCACCTAATTTTAATTATTGCATCTTGTTTGATGTATGTTGTGTATTGACGGTGCATAATATATTATACAGATTTGACAATACACAACGGGATGGCCCCTCTAAAATACACCCCCATTAATAAACACACACACGTCTCCAAAAGCATGAGAAGTGTACGATTCAGAACTTGCTGTCCATATGATTTGAAACAGACTGTATTATAATAAAATTAATGTGAATAACAGGAACTTTAAGGCACACAAAATTCATTACCTCTCTCTCTCTCTCTCGTTCCCTCTTTTTCCTCTTCTATTCCTACAATCCCAGCCTGAAACCTGTATCTAAAAAATTAGGTCACAGTAATCATTAATTTCTTCCACCAAGTCATTCCACTGTTTCTCCAAGCAACTCTATGTTTTATATGTCCAAATATCAGCCTTACAGAGCTGTGTCCTCGTTTGCCAAAAATCATAAAAGAATACAACCGAGGATGAAGAAATTGTACGTAAGTTGGTTGAATGTTACCACTTTCAAATAAACGAAATTCGGACGTGTAATAAAAAGTGTAATGACTATACTATGTTAGTTCTTGACAGTAATCAAGACTATGAGCTTAGCTGCGTGGTATCTTAAACGAAAATACGAAATTAATATATGTGCCCTGCGAAGCCATCATGTCTGTATCCTTACGCCTCTTTATTTCAGCTTATAAACCACAATTTTGCCATTACGCTTCAGTAGCCAATGGCTGACATAACGGGACCGGGATATCGTAGTCAGTGTAGTAACTGCGCTACAAGCTGGACGATTCGGTATTCGAATCCCGGAAGGGGCAAGAGATTTTCTCTTCTGCAAGATGTCCAGACTGGGTGTGGAGCCAACCCAGCATCCCATTTAATGGGTATTTGATGTTATTTTGCCCAGGGGTAAAGCGGCCGGGAAGGGGTGAAGTTTACCACTTGCCTTCATCTAGTGCCGTCTTTAGAATGAGCGGAACTATACCTCAACTCCTATATGCCCTCATGGCGTGGACAGTAACAACATTACTTTTATGGCTGACATAACACTAAGGCTGTTAACTGTTTCGTTCGTTGACAGATCTACAGTCACATGCACTGTTGACACACAGCATCTCCGATCAGCAGAGCTCTGGTAAGTCAATATTCCATCGTAGAGTCGAAAACTGGTTGACATGATATTCAGTTTCATGTAATAATGACACATTTTACAAACACTTTGCATGCCGTAAATTCAATTACCTCATTTGAAGAGCATTACTATTTTCCTCCTTTACTTCGGAAGACAATATCTTCATTTTACGAATTAACAGCACTTAAGAATATGATGTGAAATGGACACTCAATGTCGTAATTACACAACCACCTGCACAAACACAAATGCATGGACACAGTAACTCGACGAATAGTGTAATAACACGTATTTTCTCTCATAAATCTGATGAAGGTTTCTTAACATTTGTACGTACACAATTAGCGTCCACACCTTCTATGCATAAAATGTAATTAAAACTCTAGACACGTGTTCAGCATCCAGGGACGTAAACAAGAGTTTAAATGCATAAGTAATTACTGAAAGCATTTCATTAAACGCCAGCCCAATTAAAGAGTAGAAATGTTGTGCTATTAGCCAAGAATATGAAGTCACATTTGCTTCTACCCGTGTATTACAATCTGTCACAATGTACAACTCACAAATGCACTCCCTCGGCGATTTTCACTACGGTTACTTTGCCTTTCCGACCAATGATATGAATTATTAGCCTATTACTAGCAGTAAGTAACATCAGGAGCAGCAATAGCAGTGGCCTAGTAGTACTAGTAACAATAGAGCATCCCTTCCATTAACTCCGACTGTAGTCTACTAGTACTAGTAGCAACAGACCATCCCTTCCCATAGCTCCAATTAACTGTAATCCTTGCAGCCTTCCTATATACTCGACAAATTTCCTCCTCTTCAGCATCTGTTCGAGCCAAAGTAATTTTAAAGATGGAAGTCGCACGTTCCTTCGACACATCGGAACAAACGTGTTATCCCATACAGTGCTAACAAACAAGAAGACCATCATTTGAGCAACACACGCCGCAGAAGCCTGAAAATTAAATCATCGATGGTAGAAGGCTTGTAGCATGAAAGGCGAAAGAGTCTTCGCTACAATTTCGTTAGCCAACGAATAGACATCAGTCTCCCTGTACGGTATTAACCGCAATTCGGAACATATGTAAGGGTATGGAAATTCTCGAAGGGACTGATGAAGATTCGGAATGGTTCTAGAAAAATACAGCTCGTAATACAGCCATACAACTGTAATAATTGTAAAAGTGTCCAACACAACCACTTCCACCACCACCGCCGCCGCCGCCGCCACCACCACCACCACCACCCCGCCGCTACCGCCACCACCATCACCACCACCACCGCCCCGCCGCCGCTACCGCCACCACCACCACCACCACCACCACCACCACTACTACTACTACTACTACAATTAAATACATGTTTATTAACGCGCTGGTTCAACAGAAATAATAATAATAATTTATTTATCCCTGTGGACACATATCAAGCCATATAGGAATTGGTCGGAGTGTCGGTACAGTTCAACGCATTCTTAACCCTGGCATTAGACAGAGGTGTGTGATCAACTTCAGGCCTCAGCCGCTGTAATGCCTTTGAAACAGCCCACAGTGATCACTGAACAGGAAACTGGCTGAGCCCCAGAGACTGTCGGAACGCTTTAAAGAGGAGAACATTTCTTACATTTGCCGGGAATCGAACCACGATTCCTCGGTAGTCAAGCCCGTTACCTACTCACTATAAATAATGGCTCATAGCGGATCACAACACAACGATGACAACGACGACGAAGACGACGACGATGATGATGATGATGGATCTAGCAAATTTAGGCAATATAGTGCCCGACTAAGAATAAAAGTCCGGAATTACATTCTCTGAACAAACAGGAATTTTTTGTTGCGACAAAAACAACGGATGGACAAGCCCATTCACGTATGGGAAACAGGACTCTCTCTCCCCGGGAGCTGAGAGTAAGGCAGTATTACCCTCCTACTGACAAACCTCAAGATTACACACAGCCTTCCCGTCACGATCTCTACATGGATTCAGGGCATAACGCACAGACACCCGCACCACTTTAATTACAGCCGTGAATACACTAAGCAAAGTTGTGATATGAACATGGCTTCATTTTCTTATGTAACGAGAAAATTAATTTAAACGCAATATCTTCATTAACTGCATAAACCAACACAACGGCCTACGACGTACTACGCAAAACGCTGGCAGGTGGTGTGTTGTGGAACCGGAGAAATACGGATGAAATGATGGCGTGTCCCCAAGTACCGAATTGCTAACCTTGTGCAAAGTGACCCAAATACTTTCACATCTGTTGTTTTGGCGACGGAACCTCCCCGACAACAAGACGGGAAGAAAACAGGTCTAGCATCAAAATTTATTACAACACTTGGCAAAACTTCGAACACACGTAAACAAATGGAAAAGCGGAGACACAACTATCCGTACAATAAATTCCACCAGCCCGAGTAGACGGTTCTATTGAACAAAGTTCTGGAGGTCATTTATTTTTTTGCAGTCCCCGATTGTAACCCTTTGAATTTATCCTTAGTCTGCAATTGTTGTACACAATAAACACTTGCATAACACTGGGAAAACTGTAACAAATGTATAACGTAATATTATGAGCATTCAACGGGGTGGAGTATTGGGTATTACGAACAGACTATGGCCTACACGTCCCAGTTACCCAGCATGCTATGCGATGCGCCATATTGTCATCTGTGGCCTGTACGGCTCTAAACTTTTTTTATGCATTACATCACAAACGGCACGATTTTCGAAAAATAAATTATTGAATATAAAATGAGCGTTTTGATTGTCTGTACAAACATTCTTCTTTCTAAGAATTGAGCGAGACATATTATAAATGTATGTCGGTCTTCAAGTAAATTATCCGTTATTCTTGTCAAATATTAAATAAGTTTTAATTTTCTCGATAGGTTTTGCAAAAATATATAAATATCAAATTTCATGAACATCCTAATGTGCGTCATCCCCGTTGTGTTTTGCACAATAGCAGGAGTTAAGTATGTTAACACTTACAGTCGAACACAGCTATATTTGTTTCTAAATATAAAGGAGTTAACAACAACGACATGTTTCGGCCCTATATGTGGGCCATCATCAGGTTTGGTTGGGCTTTCAGCTTAGGCTACACTAGCATGCGTATAGTGGTCTTGGGGTGTAATGGGGCGGGTTCAAGATCTCATTATGTCACGGGGTACCATGGACCCGGGTGTAGCTGGTTGAATATCGTTTTTTTTTCCCATAGGGATTACTTTCTTACGCTAGGAGGTATAATATAATATATAAGTACAATTACTTAGGCTACAATACGTACAATCAGTGAGAATAATATAGGTTATGGCTGGACCCTTTCTCAGCTACTTAGCGCTTCAACACAAGGCGTAAACTATATTATTCTCACTGATTGTACAAATTGTAACCTAAGTAATTATACTTATATATTATATTATACCCCCTAGCGTAAGAAAGTAATCCCTATGGGAGAAAAAACTATATCCAACCAGATACACCCGGGACCATGGTACCCCATGACATAATGAGATCTTGAACCCACCCCATTACACCCCAAAACCACTATACGCATGCTAGTATAGCCTAAGCTGAACGTCCAACCACAACCTGATAATGACCCACATACAGGGCCGAAACATGTCGTTGTTAACTCCTGTATATTTAAAAACAAATATAGTCGTGTTCGACTGTAAGTGTTAACATACCTAACTCCTTACTATTCATGAACATCCGTCCAATGGCAGCCAAGTTGTTTCATGCGAACCGAAGGACGGACAGACATGACGAAGCTAACAGTAGCTTTTCGCAATTTTGCGAAAGCTCTTGAAAATGAATGTAGTCACACATTCACTCGCCTTTATCCTTTCGTGGTGTGCGGAGAAACATCAACTTCGCCTTCATTCGCAAAACAATATCAAGCCAGGAACATAAAACGCATTACGGGTCACGTTCGAATAGTTCTCTGATTAAACTGTACACAGCAAGTACCAGATAAATTTTACTGAACACTGTCTCCTTCGAAATAGTTCCCCCTGGCACTGAGACAACGACACCAACGACTTTTCATCTTTCCCAGCATTCCCATTTACTTAGAGGCCGCTGTGTTGTTGCTGCGGTGTTTCTTTTGTATTTTACCTATCGATTCAAATCGACATGCTTTTAAGCCAAAGCTCAATTTTCGGGAAGAGTAAAAATTCTGCTGGTGAGCGATCAGAGCTGTAGAGTAGCTATGGAACCACCGGTGTTTTGTTTTACACGATAAAGTCGAGGAAGAAGGCCGCTGCATGCGAGGAACTTTGCCGAGGTGAAGAAGCCAGCCGTGTTCCCCCGAAGTTACGGCCGTTTCTGTCCCAGAATCTCTTGCTAACGCCACACAGCAGTCAGGTAGGAACCCCGTTTCACTGTCTGATGTACCGATATTCTAAAATATGCTAATGCATACGTTTTTAATCAAATAATAGTCTTTACTGGACACGACCCAACATGTGACGACTGAATGAAAAACAGCAAGACGATCCAGACAAGTCTACTGAACCATGCCCACTCATCACGTGGCCGTCACGTGATTCTCCAGGGAGACTGCGCGCGCAGTCCCAGAACTTTCTGAACAGCCTTCGTACGTTATCTTTGGTTAATTAACAGTGCATATTCAATAAGGTACACGGTAAGGGGCTTTCGGGATCCACTAAAAAGGAAATTCCTCGTACCGAGCACGTAAAGTATATACAAGTTTAAACGTTAAACTGCATGTTCGACGGCTACTGGAAAACATTCGAGACTTTGAAATTCTGAATTAGGGTGTCGAAGTCAATTTTTTTTTTTTTACCAGAGTCAAGGCGGGAACATCAGATCACACGATCGAAGTCTTCAGCTGTAATTATTGTGAAGGCGGCCAGTGATAGAGACTGACAGCAATAACTACTGTTTTCGGCCGGGCCATGTGATTGATGGTGAGTATGTTCGATTGAGGCGTGTCATTCCATCATCCGATGTCACTGCCACATCTCCACTAAGAAGGTGCGAGCAAGCTTCTATCGCCTCTTTCTACATCCTGAGATATTGACTTTCGGACGATCAATTTTTCATTTTGAGATCCGCATTGCCGTCAGCACTTTTCTTTGCCTCCATTCCACTAGGAAGATGGAAACTCACGGAATTAAAACTGCATTATGTTGACAATAGTACACGTCAGGTTCAGTTCTGTGCGTAACCTTGAGCGCTTGCTGAGAAAGAAGTAATCGGACAGAAATGCAAAAGAGAAAGTAACATGGGAGCTGAAACTCTCGATGACAACTTCTGGCGTCATGCATAAAATCAGTAACATAATTGAAAACTGCTGGCTACAGTCACCCGCATAATTAACCCTTTAAACGCTGAGTTAAATTCCATCTGCCATCTGCTGATATTATTAGGAACTCACCCTATTTTCCACGTTAGCAGGATAAGGGTTAATCCCCCGAAGTGTTCCTTCAATATGGATGATATTTGGTATGGAAGGCCTACAAGAATTTCGAGACTGACTTTCATCCGGTCCAAACCTTTTCATTAAAACATATACTTTACCGCATAAAAAAGAGTTCTTCCTATATGTGAAAGGTAAAAGTTGCGTTGTTACATGCCAAGCAGGCAGAGAGGGGAGCAGAAGTAGGCTCTAGCCCTCCTCATACTCTACCCTGGCGCTAGAAGAGGGTGGCTGGTAAGCCCCACGCCACGGCCACTTTACCCCCAGGACACAGAACAAGTATTCATTACAGAGGAGCCTGGGTGGAAATCGGGGAGGGTGTGGATGGGTCCGGAAAATCACGCCCCCCACCGGGGTTCATAACCAGGACCGTCCAGCCCGTAGTGAGTCGCTGTATCGACTACGTTACCAAGTCTCTTCGATAACGTACCTGACGAAATACAGGTTATGCACACATAAGAACATACTGTATTACATTTCTTACATTATCCATTTGAATGCTGCGTCAGCAATGCACATTCTGCTCGTATATTCACGTCCAGGGTTCCGTAAATGGGGTCGTTCATACACTTAGAACGAGTTAACGGAGAAAGGTCGTTAGTACATCGTATCTGCATGAAGTACAAGAGTTACGTACTCTCATGTAGGTTTAAATTAAATACAGGCTTTCCTGTTTACGTTCGTGGTTATAAACAATGTTCTCTGTCAAATGATGGACCTTCTCATTTCGCGACAGACTATTCTGAAAATAGAACTCCATGTTCTTACGGCTGCAACTACGAAAGCTGCCTTCTGTAATGTAAGGTGGTGGTGTCTGATAAATATCGTAGGCCGCGGCTTCCTCTCCTTTTTCATTTTCTCACCACGAAGATAAAGGTAGGAGATCCTCCGGGAGGTCCGCGGCACGTCCCAGAAAGCAGTATCTTCTCTGCTACCGAAATTTCAACATTTTCTACACAAATAAGTTTATAAAATAACGCTTAACGTATGTTAAATATACGTTACAAGTATACTTATACACCACGCTGATTAATGCAGCAGTAAAACACCTACATTACGAGCAAAAATTTGCCTGAACAGACCGTTTAAATACGTCATGATCTCCTCGTTCGAAACCTTCACACACTCGGAATTCATGACAAACGCCTGAAGTAAATCGCTGTTATAACCCCTTAAGATTACAGATCGCCAGTACTCTACATAATTAAGAAACAACACGAGATGAGGTGAACTCGTAATGAGTTAAGGGTACAAATCCCACGTGAGCTTTTCACTCGTTACAGTTGACACTACTTTGAATGTTACCGTAATCCACAACCACAAAAAGAAAAGGGGGAAAGTGCAATTTGAAGTGCCAACAATGCTAAAATTCTCTCTTTCGCGAGCACATGCGGAATAATGAAGAAGAGAAAAATAAATTTAACACCCCCACAATTCTGTCAAGATGATTTATGTTTGGCGAGGAAATATCGTCCTGCATTTCCTCTGTTCTGTACTGTTATTATTCAGGGTCTGTGTAACTTACTGCCCTCAGGTGTAATTTTTACGATTTGTAATCACCACTGTCTACACCACAAACGATTCATTATTTGGTTTAATTTCAAATTAAGGTTACATTTCTACTGAAACCTGTTATAATCGCATTATGCCTTTGTCCAGCAGGGTAACTGTTCCCCAGTCCACCGACCTGTGTATCGCCGTCATCGATGTGATGATAGGCGTCAATAGCATTTCTTACATTATTCGATACTGCACCTGAATTGTGAGTGTGGGGTGATTCGTAGGATTTTTTTGCTGCAGCACCCGACTAGCTGGGAAAGTGGTAAAGCCAAACAGTCAAACTCAGAAGACTTCCGGTTTGCCGGTTCGGAAGGTGTGTCACAGCAGGCAGTAACACAAAATCGGTGAAATTAAATGAACTGGTACCGTTAATTATCTGGGTATTTTTATATGCAACTCGTCACTTTAACTCTTACAGGGTGTTTCATAGTGTACTCCGGGACTACAAAAATTTATTATAGGAAAACCGCAGGCAGGTATTTACGAAACCTGTACAGATAGAAGGAACAACTCAAAAATTTTCTTCCCATTAAGTTGTTTTTCATCGTAGTTCACATTTCTGCCGCTAGGCGATGCGAGTGTATGTAGTGAGAAAATGGCCACTCCGGGGGAGAAATCGTTTTACGTGTTGGAATATCACACGAGTGAGTCTGTGGTTACTGTGCAACTTGCACTTCGTGCAAAGCACGCAAAGGAATTCGCCCCACCATTGTCATGTGACCTCGCTGACCTAAAGGAACGGATCACTGCAGCAGCGAATAATATCCATACACTCATGTTGCCGCATGTGTGGCAAGAACTTGAATATCGTATCGATGTGTGCCGTGTCACCCGTGGTGCACACATCGAACGTCTCTAATTGTAAAAAAAAAACAGTTTTCTTGTGACTGTGAACAATTCCATTAAGGTAGTTCCTTTGGTTTTCTTATTATAAATGTTTGTAATCACGAAGAACATTATGAAAAGCCCTGTAAGTTAAAACACACACTATAAGAAATTTAGGTAGGTTATTATATATGTTTGTTTATTATGCTAATTTATGTTATTGCGATTCTTAGACAAAATTTAATTATTAACAAAACTCTTACTGTAATATGCTACCACTTAAGTATACATAATGAAGTAACTGTGATAAACTATTTAAGTCCAAAGCAACTTAATCGCCTGTTCTTTCTTATGTAAATATAAGCACATTCTTATGCAACCTAAATTAAATTAAAGATAGTCCCTTCAATTGGGTGTATATAAATTTATGTGCTATAAATCACTGTGTACATACATACTGTATCTGAAAATAGCAAACAGAAAGTGTGTCATGTCTTGATGGCTTCCAATACCCGAAGTCCTAGCGCTAAGAACCTGCACTAGCTTCACAGAGCGACAGTTCTGGTTCTATACAAATTTAACCAGAGGCATTCCGTAGTGTAGTTGGTTGAGGTACTGCGCTACAAGCCGGAAGGTCATGGGATCGATTCCCTATGTCGACAATGGAATTTGTCATTGGCATCTCCTTTCGGTTCCACTATGGTCCTGGGGTCGACTTAGCCTCAAACAGAAATGAGTACCAGGAATATTTCCTATCTGACAACCTTACCACCTTTCAATCTACGAGCCTGTCTTCTGGAACCCTCAAGGCCTGTCTAGGCCCGTACAGGGATTGAGGGGGAGGGGGGATACATGTATATTTCAAATCAAGTACACAGCACTCATTGGGTGGTCTCAGTAGAGTTCTATCGCTTTCCGAAAGGCCGGTCAGTTTAAAAAGGAATATTTAAATAGTGTTGGACATGCTGACTAGCGGACACATCTCCAGGTTCTGATGTACTCTGCGTTGGTTTCGACAGACCATCTTGTAGGGGGGTTCGAACGGTAACTCCCAAACGACAAGCAATCGCCACTTACAACTGTCAAGCAGCGAAGTCTGACTTACTGGGGTACGGAAAACAACTTGAAAGAAGGCATCACGAAGTGCTAGAATGAACACATGATGAACACAATTATATACGTCAGCACTACTTATTTATTAAAACATAGGCAAGTAAGTGGTGCTGACGTATATGATTGTGTTCATTATATATACGGAAAACAAGCTGTCCAGAGGGGAATTATAAATGTGAAAACGGCCAGTTCAGCTTCTTGAAAGAAGTCGCTGTGCTGCGAACTGAAATGGGTTCGCCGTTGAAACAAAACCTCAAAGCTTTTGATTGCCTCTCAGTGACACAACTCCGATTAATAATACTAACTGCCACGTGGTTTTCATTACATTATGCTGCGTAAGGGTCGGTGTCAGCGCTGAACTAGTCTAGGCTAGTGCGCTTTTACAAGTATGTTCGTAGCGTCACGATTTTAAAACGGTGCAAGGAACGAACATCCAAATAAAAGTTATCTTAGGGTAACAAATCCGGGATTCGAAGTAGGGTTCGCCCTGCTACAGCCTATAGCAAGTGACAGCGCGATGCACTTATGGTTAGGGCGACCCCACAGTCCATGCATTATTAAACACAGAAACACTCTACATTAATTACAGAAACACGGGTATATATTTTAGCTTTTATAAATCCTTCACTTATCAGACACGCACTGTGGTCAAAGGATCGTGTAAACTACTCTTTCACGTCGTTTATACGAATGAAAGAACAAAATTCAAAGCGCAATAAAATCGCACCCGTAATCACGAAACTGCTAAATGTGGGTTGCAGAAAATGCAAATACCAAAAGTAAGTGCCTTGTTTTATGACTGGGAATAAATTTCATGACTAATGTGTCCGCATCGCTGTGTTACGGAACTAAGAGAGCGGAAATTCCTGGATCATCATTGCGTTCAAGGGATATGTAATTTCGCAGTTCCCAAAGCACCTGTATTTCGCAGAGTGGTTTACGTAAACTACGATAAAGTTACATATTACTGCAGTATCTTGAATACAAAATGGAAGCATTTACATAGTTGAAATTTTAAATACCCTTTCTTAATATCTTCGATCTTCTGGGATGTTACACAGCGTAGACTGGTAGCTATAGACGTTTCGGGGTAAACTATCTATCCCATCTTCAAGGGTCTAATAGTCAAAGAAGAAGACCCTTGAAGATGGGACCAATAGGTTGTACCGAAACGTCGTTAAGTACTAATCTACGATGAGTTACACCCCAGAAAAGCGAATAGCCCATTTACATCGCGGAGGAAGCCTGAAATTACCGCTTCTTGACACTTCGAATCGTGACAGTCAGCTAAGTAATATTCACACCGCCGGTTTCTTTCAGAAAACACACTTTCTCCACTACAAAGACAAACCGTTTAATGCTGCTTATAGTGAGAAGTGTAAGAAAATGAGAAATATATTCTGTAAGCAATCTGCAGCTTTTTAAAGTTCAGAACATGTCGCACACATCGTCACCAATTTGCTTGTACCTGCAAAATAAAACACTTTACATTTGCCTGGTGACGACAAGGCGCTTGGTACACTGAACTTCCACGGACGCCTAACGATTCTCATCTCAGCCCTAGTACAATTAGAAATAGCTGGCAATGGCCTAAACAGCATACGTTAACAGAAGATTACATTAAAACGACAGTATATGGTAGGCCTAAACAACTACTGCAAGAACCGGTAGAAATACAGCGGGAAAACTTCTTCAGCACCTTCATCCCTTTCATTTTAAAATTAATCTTTTTTTACGAACATAAATAAACCCGCCGAAATTATCCAACAAAACAGCGAACTAAGTTACATTGTTACTGTCGATATGGCATTGTTCTGAACAATCTTCATGTGAAAGCCACAACGACGTGGTAACCATGTAACACACACCCATAGCCAAAAAGTACGATCTTATTGCCACCTACTATGTATAATGTGGTCATATACAGTGGCGTACCGAGGGGGGTGGTTTGGGGGGTTCAAATCCCCCCCCCCCGAAATTCTGAAGGCCCTTCAAAATCGTGCCAAAGTCAACCCGATTTGTAAACTGTTAAAAATTGCTAAATTTAGGACGCCAACACCCCAAGATGTTCGGAAAAAAGGCAGTAAAATTCTAAAATTAACTAGGGTCGAAATTGTTTTACATTATCAATGACAAATACATTGGTTGTCATCATAAATAGTCTTAAATTACCAAAAATTAAGAACATTTTACCATATGAAATGAAAGTTCTTGTACCAAATTACAGCTGCCTCCAGAACCCCTTACTAGGGGGCTACTGCCCTCAGATCCCCGTTCTCTCTGTCCTCTGTCCTCAACTGAATTTGTTGAAACCCCCCCCCACCCGAAAAAAATTCCTAGGTGCGCCACTGGTCATACATTACTGCTGTACAGACGTGCCGAAACGAGAAGTCAATAAACGTGTTCGGTCTCCTAAACTGGACAATTTCTTGGAATTAATTATATTAGAGCTTACCATCGTTTATCATACTGTCATACTATTTGAAAGTCACATCGGCCATCGAAGGAAGTAATTTCGTAGCCGCTTATATGGACACACGTCTTAAATTCATCACAGTGCGGCCTGTATTGCTTGGCGACATGATCTGCATGAAAATGAACTATTCAATGTTGTTAATGTCCTTTGTAACAAATGTGCTTCTGGTCACATAAGACTCTGTACACACCCACTTTTGAATGTGTAGTCGGTTTGAAATTAGTCGAATCGACTTTCGACAGTGAAGTAGAACTATAAAGCACAGACGATACCGAGATACTATACAGTATTCCTGTTGCGATAAATATACACTGACTATAAATTATATATGAATTTATTGGATAAATCTATGGCGCAAATAACTAATATTTATTACCTCAACTGATCGGGGCTGTGCTAGATTCACCATCCCTTTCATGTCGTATCACGAATGCGTCAGTCGATGTGTAAGGGATGATAACAATCAATGCTCGCACATGACCTACATGCCCAGAAAGGATTAGTGACCCGGAATCACGTAAACAAAAGCTCCCTCTACTTGTTTTATCATTCTAATAAAATTCAGCAAACCAATGGTTAAATGTACCGTGAAATGATTAATGCGTAGGATAATTAAAGTCTTGCACGAAAAATAAAATGAATTATTTCAATACCATCAAACACAGCAACTTTCCAGTAAAATTTAATATAATTTAGGCACTTTATCACTAATTGACCATTCCATTTAATGCATGAAATTCATGCGACACTCATCATTGCACTTACAGACACTGCACGTTTAAATTAACGATAATCCCATTACGGGTTTCGTGAAATGTTCACTTTGAATTCTTTTACGTGGCTTCTCTTCGCTTCATACACAATTCGTCACTCGTGTGTTATTTACAACAGAGGTCAGGCAGACACCGAAATGTAATGCGAATACCAAGTTCATTAAGAAGTTCCCTAGTGTAATAAAAAGCATTCCCATTACAGGCCTGGACAAGGCCCTGAGGGTTCCAGGAGGTTGAGGCTCCCAGATTTCAAGAAAATCGGCACATGAAGGTGGTACGTTTGTCAGTCCTACGCACCGGCCGCCCTTACACCCCTGGAAATATTCCTGGTACTCATTTCTGTTACAGGCTGAGTCAACCCCAAGGCCATTGTGCGGCCGGCAGGATTATGTCAATGAAAAATTCCAATGACACCATCGGGAATCGAACCCGCGACCTTCCGGTTTGTAGCGCAGTGCCTCAACCAACTGCGCCACCGCGTACCCCCACCCTAGAGTAATACCAACTTCAAATTCACGTGGTAAGAACTGATTTAAAAAAGAAAGCTCTGCTGACCGAGCCTACCAAACGCATCTTGTTTGGAAGAAATGTATATTTGAATACAAGGATACAAGGTTGCAAGGTTTCGTCTTTACGTTCCCTTACGAAAAGGGACGAAAAGACGAAATCTTGCAACCTTGTATCCTGCAATTTCCTACAGCAAGTGTCGTCGATATTATTAAAATGTAAAACTGTAAGAAATGAGCAACACTGGTCTCAGGGTCCTGAAGCGATATATGGTCAGGGATCTTCGAAGAAAAGTATACAACTTTTCAAGGTAATGTCTCCAGAGAGCGTAGAACCACGTAGCGGCCGTGACAAAAGATTCTTTAGCTACCAGTTTAGTAGAGCAGATAATCAGTGCAACACTACAGTAACGCTTAAAGAATTTGGTATGTAAATAGATCACAAACCTGTTTACAAACTGTGCGTTAAACACTGTTGTCAAATTCAAAACCACACGCATGGTAACAGTCAGAGGTTTTGAAGTCAAACTGCACAACTGTGACGTTGGTAAACGAATTTTCAAGTGAGACATTTCCGTCGTGTTGAATATGCTAAAATATGATATAAAATAAAGTCATACACAACTTTATATTTTATTAGATATATTAGGTTATAATTCCAGCTATAAGTTTCGGCCCAATTGTAGGGCAATCTTTAGGCTGATCTTTGAGTAGGTGGAGTGTGCAATTGATAATGCTTTCAATTTACGAGATCTGATATTACAAGAATTGGTTAAAATATTTGTGGTATGTTATATAAAAAAATTTTGGTATACGAAATTTATAAGTCGTACTTTTTTACTCAACAAGAAGATTTTTTTTTTAATCTTTGAAATAAAATGATAATAATAAAGGAGTAAGAACTCCGCCTGACAAAGAATCTTTGCAAGAAGATAGTAGCCCTTACGAATTTTGCCCCAAACGTCTTGATCGTTAAGGCTTTAAGTTGTTTTACTTACGAGTTACATGTTTCGACCTGAACAAGACCATCAGCAAGTAGGATAATATAAAATGCTCTAAGAAACTTAAAACACAACAGAGTTCATAATAAAACCATATTTCATTTTTGTAGTGAAAATAAGTTTTTTTACACTATTTCTTGTTGATGCCTGATGTAAAGAATGTCAAAAATATACGCCTACAGCCCTATTTAAAATTTTGAAATATTACTAAAAATATAATCAGTACTCTCACATAAAGTAATAATAAGTTACGAAAAGTTTTAGATTTAATCTTGATTTCTATGGTGTGAAATGTTAAGCCCAGCCCCACGCACGACGACAAATTGAACGAACACTCTTTCCCCGGCATTGCTCGTTTTAAAATCATCTGTCGTTATCATCCTTATCTGGAGGCAGTCTGTTCCATCTGCAGCCCAAGTCATATTCTAGCCATAGAGAACATCTTAACAAAATTTAATTTGAACACTATTACCACCTCTTAGTATCGTCAATCTGCGCCTACGCATCTGTCACAATTAACACCACAGCTCGAATTGCAAAATTACTGTCTAGCCATTTAGACAAGTGACTTAATAAATCATAACTTGGGTACTTCCATATTTTCAGAACAAAGTGACCCAGTCTGACAAAACAGTAATAAAAAAAACTGACAGACTGCAAATATTTGAGGATTCTAACATAAATCTCTTAGGGAATTCAGGAAATACCATCTATCATGTTTAGAATTCCACAGTGCATAACACAGTCTTCCTTTCCTCAATGTGCAAATACAACGCCAGCTCTAAGTCTATTATTAAGTCAACCGAACTGCTGTTATTCCCGGTTAAAAACAACGAACGGAAATCGTGGCAGACGATGCGCCCTCTCTAAACAGGAAGGCACAAATTTGTGACTCAATGCATACAACACTGGAAAATAAGAAGCAGATTTCTCTTTATAAAAACACTACAGGCACACCAGGTGTTCACCATGTACCTTACCCCAGTTAAAAAAGACTACCAGGTTTATTTGGTTAGTGAATTTTTTACAGCCAAGGCCAAAACGCAATATTACGAATGATGACGGCTTAACCGATTAACCTGGAAACACGAAACATGCAGGTGAAATATATTTTGGGCTGTTTTCAGTACTTCGATAAAGAATTTCAAATATGTGTTAAAACATAATCTGATTTTCCACACATTTCAAAACGAATTCTTTTACGAACTGTATGGGCTCGATGAGTGGTTCTCGAACAAAAATTTTGTTGTGCCCTCCAGTAAAGGTTAACAAGATGTTTTGTGGCCAAACAAATTAGAACTTTGTAAACGCTGGAAAATTATTAAACAAGAGAGGCAATACTCGCACGGCACCATCCGCACCGCACACACGACCCACGCAGTGGCTCTCAAGACCACCACTCATCCACAAACACGGTGCAGAAAACCATATGCTGTAACTCAACATCCAATGCTCCTGATGATGAGCGTATGTACCCGAAACATGTCGAGCTAAGAATACATTAATAAAATTACCTAGTTGCATCAAGTTGGCATTTCACTTTATTTCATGTATTACATATTTGGAGTGTGTGTTTTTAGCCTTAGGCATCAGCACACAATGGGCATCCGCTGTATTGTCATCTGTGGCCCATACTGCTCTACAACATTTTTCCACAATATCTCATAAACAGCACGATTTTCGGGGAAAAAATATTGAACATAAAATGTGTGTTTTGATTTTCTTTATAACTTTTGTCAGAATATTTCCCACTCTGAGAAAAACTGGAAGATATATGATCACAAATATGCATAGGGCTTCATGTATAGTACCCTTTATTGTTGTCAGATTTTAATGAAACACTGGGAAAATATTCAAATATATAATTTCACGAAAATCTGTCCAGAAGGAGCCGAGTTGTTCCATCCGGACGAACGGACAGACAGACATGAAGCTTACGATCGCTTATTGCAATTTTACGAATGCACCCAATAAAAACTGTCACTGATTTAAAAATAAAAGTACAGCGTGAGGAAAATATAATTTTCGTCAATTTACAGGCCTCCCCTCCCCTCCTCCCCATGGCCCAATAGCCACTAGTGGGCCAGGGCCTCCTCATCACCGAGGCTTCAAAATTGCATTCAGACACACCACATTCGGTAGGACTCCTCTGGACAAGTGATCGGCCTTTCGCAGAGATCTTTGACAACACACAACATTCACAAGAGACAGACATCCATGCCCTCGGCGGGATTCGAAACCACAATCGCAGCTTGTGATCGGCCGCAGACCTACGCCCTAAACCGCGCTGCCAGTGGGATCTGCATTTACAGTAGCGTCGTGAACTGAAACGTGCTCAATGGGCGCTTGTGTACAACTACGCAACAAACTGCAGAACATCATTATTCACGTTGTAACCCAGGCGATAAAGCAGAATGGAAGGTGAAAGTTTACAGCCATGTGACCCAGGCCCACAACACCAGCCTTAAAACAGCCTGTTAATGTACAGAACGTACAAACGAACCTCGTCTCAATGATGGGAAAGGAATTTCAACAACAGGGCTACGTACTGATCACGAAAACAACCTACGGACACACTGCAAAATTCCTGCGCCAGATCCAAGACGCAACGACAGTGAAAACGAGTAATTTTTGTCTGGAAAAACGTAACGGGCGTCGGTTATGTACGGGTCAGCTAATCTCTCCGGTAAGAGTAGTTCATCATTGTTTTCAACCAGGAGTGGTAGTTGACATTTAGGTTCGTACTATATAGATACGTGGGGGGATGCGGTAGCACAGTGGTTAAGGTGCTGTGCTACAAATCGGAAGGTCGCTGGTTCGATTCCAGATGGTGTCACTTGAATTTTGCATTGACATAATCCTTCTGACCGCACTATGGCCTTGGGGTCGACTCATCCTCTAACAGAAATGAGTACCAGGAGAATTTCTAGGGGGTAAAAAGCGGCCGGTGCGAAAGGCTGACAACCTTCCCACCATCCTGGGCCAATATCACGTAATCTGAGAACGTCGGGCCTGTAATGGGACTGATTTACCTTACCATATATAAATACGTGAAATTTAGGGGGACAAAAAGGACTGGAAAGAACTTGTAACGTCTGTATAATTCCAAATATATTTGAATATAAGGAGAAGCTATTATGAAACTGTAAAAATTAGTGATCTATTCTCTGTATTAACAGCCACCAAGTTAAATGTCACTGATATAATTTTAAAGTTCCAAACTTCACCACGTTTGTAATCTGGAAGATGCAAAAAGTTTCACACGTAATTTGTGGACAATTTTGAAACACGATGTAACTCCGTAAAGAATTTCAACTGTTATTCATCGTTAAAGCTAACTAAGTGTTTTAAGTTTCGCGCGATCACAAAATTCTGCACCTCGCATTCTACAAAAACGACTGCTTTTTCAAAAGCTGCTGCACAATATTCAGAGGTATTATCACAAAAAAAAATTTAAGCACCCTGTATTATTTTTGGGCACTAGCTTCACTCTCGCCTCAGAATTCTGAATCGCTAAAATGATCGTCACACTGAAGGCAGGAAATTACGAATTACATATGTGACACGTGTTCTCAACCACGTGTCAAAAAGTACAAATTACTGTGGTGCCGATGACACGGTGTTTACAACATACAACTAAAAAATTTGAAAATAAAATGGTGACGTGCCCTCTCTCTAGTGTCACGACGTTCACTATACATGACTCAAACATTTGAAACTAATTTTTTTTATTTTCGTTGTTACACCGTGCATGTTGTTGAGATACTCAATTATTATACCAACCACTGCACATATATAAAATTTATAAACGTTACACATTAAAACATTAAAACGCTCCGACATGTTTCGGTCCTAAGACCATCATCAGGGAGCCATATCGTCCTTGCTAAAGTCACACTATAAAAAGTCACATTAATTTCGCTGTACCAGTTGGGTATTGTGGCAG
>Ga0131853_10005762_pt1 | contig 22396 bp, 11 predicted proteins | sample TergutLab28metaG_FD_92764 | JGI IMG/M metagenome (GOLD analysis project Ga0131853, IMG submission 92764) | Labiotermes labralis P1 segment gut microbial communities from Petit-Saut dam, French Guiana - Lab288 P1 (version 2) (version 2) | ecosystem: Host-associated > Arthropoda: Insects >... | reverse complement strand
TATGTTCTTCACCTGTATTTTAACCATTTTTAACATATATTTTAGAACTAACTTACTGTAATACCACGGGATCCCGTAGGTAACTACTTCAGAAGTACCTTGTATGTTTCAAATTTTATAAGCATGAGGATGACCCCAAGGGGTTGAAACATGTAGCTACATTAATTGTTTACAGCTTAACTTTACAACACATTGTTGTGTAAGACGGACAATAAACAACATTAATATGGGGAATTTTTGGTGGCGGAGACAAACTTTCCGAAAAAACTTTCTTCGCCATTTGAATGACTATCAGTAATTGAACGAAGGGTGAAATCAAGACAAGTTGTGAAGGTTAATCTCCTGCCACCAATAGTATGACTGTCCTGGCCGTGGAAATTGAGGTAGGCGGAAAATTAATGCCACTTAATGTACGGTGCTCTAATTTTGTTTTGCAAAATATTACGAAACTGTGCGCCATTTTGAGGACAATTTTGTTGAAAATGTAAAGAGATATGAGAGCGGAAGACAATTTTACAGGGTTTTCAAAAAAAGTGTTACGAGCTTTAAAAGTGTATAGTAATCGCTAACATAAGCAAGAACTTCCCAGTCAACTTATGACTAAATACCAGTGCCTGCTGATACATGTGACGTTCGTATTACTGCTACAGTAGGTGTTATGTGTGGTCCTTATGTACATCAATATAACTTCCAGCTTTTCGTCTCACGGAAGTGCGTACTCTTTAAAAAACAAATCTGCTGAGGAGCTTTCTATACTCCTTTCTTTAGTAGGTCTGATTTATTTATCGGCTCTGAATACACAATAGTCCATACGCGTCCCACAGCAAAAGCAGACCAATTGGCTGGAACTCTTCGTCCTATCCATCGCCCACATATATTAGAGAAATCTAAACAAAAATATACATGACGCTACCGACCTTCTCTTAAAGCGTAATTTTCTGTCATTCTTGGATCCAGTCAAATAAAAACATCACCCATATTCCGGAAGGTATTTATGTTTGGACACGTTGAGTTGGGCTTCGTTGTTCGGTTGAGCACTACAAACCGTTAAATTATGTAAATTTAAAAAAAAGGTACTTTGCTTTCCATGTGATTGTAGAAACTAATTAAAACTTGGAATAAAGCCAAAATTAAACATAAATACAGTGTACAATACGTTCCTATTTTATTACAAAATAGATACGGCAACAGTTCTTTTTAAGATTGAATGCTGTAGGAATATATGCCAGTCATAATTATGCACAGATATTGAACACTATGTGACGTGGTTGTGAATGTGCTATTGCTGTACACACAGCATGGGACCTACAGTTTGCAAAATTTGAGGGAAACCAAGCATTATAAATTCTCTAAGTATTCATGTTTATCTGACGCAGCAGTTAATGTTACAATGGTTAAAAAGTTGTACGTAGACAAAACACTACAGCTGCTGTCAATTTCTCTGGTCTCCCATTATCAGCACGTAGATATCAAGATGCCAGCTCCTTCCATTACGTGCTTAATTTCGATAGACAATTTCAACACATTAGTACTTATGTCTCTCTTGCTGTGGCCAAAGCCAGCATGTAGAATCATTCACCTCGCGACCGGATGGATAAAAGAGGAGAAACCGACTATTCTGTACAACAGGTTCACCAAAATTTGATACAGGTGAATCCATTCAACCACAAGCAGTAAATGTACCACTTTCATAGCTCAGTGGTTGTTTTATTAACAACCAGGTTATTATGCAAAAATTCTATGTTCTATTCACAGAGCGCGTTTATGTATTCTGTGTAGACTCAGAACAAATATTTTTTTTTTAATGTTTGCCATCCCGAAGTGTTAAACGCATATATAAATATACAGTGATGTATCAGTCAAACACAACAAAACTTTATTATGTATATTATTGTATTAGGGCAACATGTTTCGACTCTTATAGAATCATCTTCAGGCCCATCTAAGAAAACAGATCTTTACTTAGCAATGTTTAAAATACGCTGTGGGATCAAGAATGTAAGCGTTTGGGATCCCACAGCGCATTTTAAACATTGCTAAGTAAGGATCTGTATTCTTAGAGGGGCCTGAAGATGATTCTATAAGAATCGAAACATGTTGTCCTAATACAATAATATACTTAATAAAGTTTTGTTGTGTTTGACTGATACAGCATTGTATATTTATATATCGATTATTTTCCTCTACAGCATTTGCTGCGTGGTATGAAATTAGTTTTGAAATATATTTTAGGTTAATTTTCTTCTTTGAAATTTAGAGGCAGAAATGATCGTGCTAAGGGTTGTCACGATTAATCGATAAATTAATACATTTAGTCGACCGTTTGGATTAATTCTTGAAGATTCCCATCTTCTCATTCATTGCTGTAGGACAGTCATATTTCGGCAGTGAATAAGGAGAATAATGAGACCGAAACTAGAGAGAAATTACTGCATTGTTTCAAAAAATAACCAACACGATGACACTTGTGGACTATCCTTTATTTTCAGGGGTAGTCGTCATTCACTCTCTACATGTTTCGAGCTTTAGGGAAGCTCATCATCAGGAGTTCATTTTTCCTGTACAGTCAGCCTCTGGTATAGTGTATAATCTTTTGCTGTAACCTTCCCGTTCTCCTACGTGTTCTGTTGAAACAATTATAATGATGCACGGAACAATGAATGTAAAAATTACTGCAGTCATGTTGAAAGTTTGAAAAGTCGTCAGAAACCGAAGTAATGTAAGCGCGAGTCTTAAGCTGTTAAGACTTCTGGTTTCAGCACGATTATTTCAGCATTTAGTTAATATATTTTCAAACGTGCTTGAGACAAGAAGTGTGGGAATCCTTAGTACACTTGAACCAATAAATTCTGCGAGACTTCGCGTTGCTTTAAACTGGTTGACAGTAAAAGGAAAACTTGCTGTAAAATTAAACAGACGTTTTCTTCTTGAACGTCCATTAAAGTTGTGTTTCCTTTCAGTACAAAATTCTAATTTTACTGCAACCAAACAGGCAACATACTCTTTTTTTTATATATATACCAGTAAGGTGCAAATATGTCAGTAGCTAGAGATAAAGCAGCATTGGGCTTGAGAACAGCAACATAAGAGCTGATGTGTCCTTATAGAGAAAAGACCAGTCATGAGAAGCCATCGTTATATAACGCTAAGTGCGACCGTGCAGAATACATTTTAACTAGTGTACTAGAGAATGGTTTGGAGCGTCTAATTGGCGTGATTAGGCCACTGACAAAAGGGGGATGATTAACGATCGTACTGAAGAAAGCCATATTCGGTAAAATTAGTCCAAAGATCAGCTAGGTTAGAAAAAAACAAGGTCACACGAGGTACTGCCGTCATCAGAACAATTATTGTGACCGAAATATCGAAAGTAAGTGGAGTATTTCAGCCTGGTTTATTAATGGCAGTGGTGAAACGCAATTCTAGGCACCGATTTTCCAAAGCAAAAATATGAAATCCTAGAATACGTAATGTATTTTTATTGTGCATGAGGAAAAGAACACCAGCATCACTTGGAACACTGTGATTGCCAGTGAGCACGTTGGATGTATCGGAGGGAGAAAGATTGAAGGATAGAGTCAGGAGAGCGCAGGAGCACCTGGCCCAAATTATATGACGAAGATTAGGATGATGATGGTGATGATGATGATGATGATGATAATAATAATAATAATTCCTTATTCTTTGTGCTTTACGTACTGACACAACAGTCGCAAGGTCAATACGAGAGACAGTACAGGAACGTAAGAAAAATACACAAGATACAAGCAACAAACCAAAATACACAGACAAGATGTAATAAAAATCACGCTAAAAAAACAGCATAAATAATATTGTAACTGTTGAAGCAGAAATTTGTGAAATAATCTTTTTCCTGAGTATTTACTGTAGATAGTGCTGTTCCGTTTAATTCCATTTATGAAAGAAGAGACCATTTGCTAAATAAACAGTCGAATAAACGGTACACAAATACATAGATACTGCGCAGTTGCTTAACAAAGGATTACAAATCATAATTCAGTAATAATAATAATAATATTGTGAATGCTGTAATGGCAATTCAATTGCTATAAATTACCAGAACTTTCCTGACTAGTTTAGAAATTATTAGCTCTTCAATAATGGCTGTGGTGTAAGGAACTGTTTAGTTGGTTTTCTGCGAATATGCATAGAATTTAAGAATGATCTCTTTCCAAAACTTTTCCTTGAAATTTTTGTGTTGCACTTCCCTTTTCTACGTTAAACGTTAAAAACCCCTAATTTAGTATTGTAAAATAACATACGTTCATAATATTTTAATTTGTAGTATTATTGTTATCTAGCTTCGACTTACAATACTCCACTTTTGTAAAGCTGAAATCTGAGCTATTTAAAAATATTTTTATTTAAATTGCCTTGTAATGGATTTTCCTAAATCCGAAACGTTTAACTAGCAATATAACTGATAAAAAATAATATTTATCTCAGTAATTAACCAACTTGATGCACAAGATTTTTGTTTTACAATAAGTTTATTTCATGCCTCTACATGTTTCGAGCACATGTGCTCGAAACATGTAGAGGCATGAAGTAAACTTATTGTAAAACAAAAATGTTGTGCATCAAGTTGGTTAATTGCTGAGATAAATATACTGAGATGCACGGTCAGCAAAGCGTCAAAATTTGATAAAAAATAAATTACGTCTGTGCTTCTTCCCTGATGTTAAAAGCCTTGTCCTTCTGGTATTCCTTCATTTAACTGTCTGAACGACAGTGGGCGAGAAAACATTGTGAAACTCTGCGTGCTTTCAAAACGCGAACAGCGTAATTTGCTAGATGCGTACCAGCATCGAAGAAACGTCTTTTCGTCCGCTTAAGATAACATAAATGAATATGGAAGCAGCATTTCCTCCGAAACTTTGTAACTACTCAAATAAACTAAACGGGATCACAGCCTTGGATAACCGAGTCTTTATATTCGCCGCTTTGAGATTCCTAACTGTCACAAATTCTGAATATCCTCGTTGTGTAAATTTCTCCAGTCTTTCCTGTCGACACTCAGCGCAGTTTTACTTACGTGCTGTTCCAACCGATCACTCTATCTCTCCTTTCCTCAGCTCATCGCCATGTAAATATTAAGCCGAAAGCTTTGAAATTTTCACCCATTTCCTTCTAGTTCTCTCTGCCATTTCAGCGAACAAGGGTAATACATGGTGCGTATAAATTATCGGATGATTTTGCAAGACCATATTTTCACAAATACTGAACAGAAATACATGATGTTACTACCATTTGAAAGCGGAATGCTTGCAGTTTCATAGCGACCTTAAATGCATTCGATGTGCGCCTCTCGTGTGACACGGCAGATGTCCAGGCGATACTCCCATTCCCGCCAAACCCTCTCAAGCATGTTTTGTGTGACGTTCCCGATTGTGATGTTGATGCGCTCTCTCAATTCTGGTAGTTTCTTTGGAAGTGTTGGGACGTAAACATTGTCCTTGACGAAACCTCACAGGAAGAAATCACACACTGTCAGGTCTGGTGACCGGGGTGGCCAGGTACAGAAGGTGTTGTCTGTGTCCGCTGCCGTATCACACGAGGGGCGCACATCGAATGCATTTAAGGTCACTATGAAACTGCAAACATTCATCTTTCAAATGGTAGTAACATCATGTATTTCTATTCAGTATTTGTGAAAATATGATTTTGTAAAATCCTCCGATAATTTATACGCACCCTGTATTATGAAAGGTATGTGCTCTTTATGACACTCTTCCACTGACGTATGTAATCATTTTAAGGAGTAATTTCTTGGCTTGCATGAGTAGTCAGTCACAGGTTGCTCTTAAATGTCAGAAAGTAACAACAGCAACCACCAAATAGACTGCCTACCGGATGTCGATCATTGTTGGACGTGCGCGGTACACTCGGCGCAGGTCAACATGGCCCCTGCCATTTACATACTGAAACATCTACGTGATTTGGGAATTAAGATGAAACTGACAACCGGAATAAACTGATATTGGAAACGCTTTTCGGGTTAGTCTTTATTACACTAACACCTACATCAGCTTCCGAAAGTGTGTTTACGTAGATCAGACAACAAGTAGAATATCAAGTTAAACTTCATTGCTTTTTGTAATGCAATCTATGTGATAAACCCCATGTTGAAAAGAACCAAAGAAGTTCGAAGGTGTGCAATTTATTTCGTGTCTTTATCCTTTACCATTTTATTCTTTGCTTTATTCCTTTCACAATCTGAAATCCTGCCATTTATTCTTCATTAAAACTGTGAATCATGGTACATCATATCCTGCATTACAGAACATAGAGTTTTCACGTATGCAAGTCCACAAAACCCGCACGTTTCTATAAAAAAGGCGCCTAAAATCTGTAACACAAACACATAGTCGTATAAACTAATATCTATTTTAAAAAAATTCTTTCATTCATGCCGTCTTTCCGTGGTAATTTATTCTATTGCTTGTTTCTGCCCTCCTTCAATCTCCCGTCTTTTATTTTTTTTCTGGGCTTATTCTCGGTCACCGTTTGGCATTTCTGCTGTGTCACCAACAATTTTCAGAGCCTATACCGCCTTCACGCTGACTTATAAAAATGAGGTGACTGTAGCGATCCAATTGCAGCGATCCAAATGTCCGTAAATAAATGACTGTCTCTTACAACATACTGGAATATTCGTTCTCAGCTGGATTTCCGTGGGTGAAAATTATATCATTATTCATGATCATGTTTCACGGTATTTAACGTATTTTTACATGTTATATAACACTTATCTCCTCTACTTTTGAATACGTTGAAGAAAAGGCTGTAGGCATAGAAGTAAATAATTCTGACACTCATTTCGTAATTCTGAGGTGTGTCATCCCCGCTGTGTGTTTAAACTATATGGTGAGGTAAATTCACTCAAAAACACAACTATAAATATATGGCTAAATGATGGTGCTTATTAGCAATGGAAAAACTACATGTTTCGGCCTATAGCGGCCATTTTCAGGTTTTGACAACTTTCTTTGCTAAAACCCTACACCTACCCAACCGGAAAGATCCACACCAGCTACCTACAAATTTATTGACCCAACAGACATCCCACCAAATTTAGCTTAACAAGAGCACGTAAAATCATGAGATCTCAATATCACTACGCGGCTTAGGCATATTATATAAAACTCTTTTAGCAAGAAATTTGTCAAAACCTGAAGATGGCTGCTATAGGCCGAAACGTGTAGTTTATCCATTGCTAATAAACACCATCATTTAGCCATATATTTATAGTTGTGTATTTGACTGAATTTACCTCACCATATACTCATTTCGTATGAGCATGAAAAGTTACTTTTAAAAACACGTCGTCTAGGTTCATGGCGGTAGTTCATTCTACGGAAAGGTAAATAAATAAATAAGGGTGTCTTAGGTGATGGTAATGAAATTTGTGTAGGTGTCAAAGCAGAGAAAATTAAATATTCGCAGAGTAAAGCCAACAAGATGCGACGTTTCTCAAATTTATTTATTTCTGTAAGACGCTGTACTTATTTCAGACGGTTTATCCGTCCATCATCAGGAGCTCAAAACTGCACATACAGTGTCAGGTATCTGTCAGAACTTTATTGCTACCTGCTGCTAGCAAACAGCAGTATTGGTCTGACAAACGCCTGACGCTGTATGTGCAGTTTTGAGTTCCTGATGATGGACGAAAAAACCGTCTGAAACATGTAGAGCATCTTACAACAATAAATAAATTTCAGAAATGTTGCATCTTGTTGGTTTATACTCTGAGAATATATTAGCGAAGCACGGACCTATGAATGTTAAAAAAGGTAATTGATTTTGCTGTATCTAGGATTTATTTTCGACTGGCTGATATTTAAGTACTCGGTCATTAAACACATGAACCACACGAAATAAATATCGATCTAATGGTAACTAATAGTTTTATTTATTCGATTCAGACTTTCCATAGTTTTCTTAGGTCCTAGAGCAAATACTGAGTTTATACAAAAATTATGCTTTGTACCGCATGTTTCTCATGCCACCATCCAATAACAACTTCTAAATTTCCGCCCAAAAGAGCACCCCCCCCTCCCTAACGTCATTAAAATTCTACCATGCAGCTCGGTTAGTACAACAATCAGCCAAATGCTGGCCTTCTTTTGTCCGTTGGATACTCGAACAATCAACACAACTTCTCCTTACCCTCTTCACACTCAAAGTCTATAATTTTCCTCTTGCCTACCTCTGTCAGAAGGACGGGCGGGCGGGAGTTACCTGCAAAATTTAAAATCAGTAAATTCCTTCCCGCCTCACAACTAATGTAAAGCCTCTCACTACACTCCCTTCCCCCACTTTTTGATGCGTCATAGATTTCAGGCTTCTAATAGTTAATTTTGAATATACACCTGCACACCTTTCTTCCTTCCACAGCCAGTAATTCAGCAGATTTTGCACATCATCTGGTTCCACTCCTCCTTCATCGCTTCTAGAATTCATTCTTTCCATTCGTTTTTCGTCCTTACTTGTTTCCTGGTAGGATGCAATTTGTATTCTCTTTGGCCATCTATCTTCTTGCATTCTGTTTTTCTTTTAGACCATGCCTTTTTTCAGGCCTTTAGTCACCGTCTTCACAGCGTAGAGACCCAGTTTCAATCCCAAGCAAGTCCATGTGGGATATGTGTCAGGCATAGTGTAAGTGGGACGGAGTTTTCCTTCAAGTACTTCCATTTCGTCTTGCCGATATCATTCCAGCAATGTTCCACTCGCATTTACTGACGTATCACCGACACTATGTCATCTTAGCTATTTAGAATGGAGTATATCGTAGTATATCATCCGGTTACTTCAAAATAACTAAGTCCATTCATTTCAATTGCTCAGATTATGTCTTCAGCATTCATTCTTGCTGTTAAATAATTTAGGAGTCTAAACACTATCTCTCACTTTACAACACTCAAATCATCCAATTCCGTATCGAGTAACTGATGCTTTTCCGCATCATATACAATCGAAATTTCACATGCAATTTTATCGTAATTCAAAACACACGACGAAACGGAGCAAGCAATTGTTTTCATGCTTTTGATGTAAGTGTACTTATGTTCAGGAAAATAACATCCTGTTTGACATGTGCCATTCATGGCTTTACCCTATTTTAGCTGTATTGAATCGGACAGGCCACTGTGTTTGAGAAACATGTGGTTATTAACTGATTATTTTGAAACTTGAGAGAGAGGTGTGCGGGAATGAGGCACTCACTATGACTACGGAATTGGGGTGGAGTGGGGGGGGGGGGAGCAATCCGCCTCAAGCATTGTCTACGTGTTATAATAGTTGGGGAGAACCGATGAAGCGTAACCCGTTACGCTGTTTCGAATGCGCTGATTGGAGTGGGGAGGAGGAAAGATGCAAGCGAACCTATTACCGATTTCAAAAGCATTCACCCACCCTCTGTAATCTTAACTTTACCTCGTCTAATAATGATTTTTAGTCGGCTTTCATTTATGTACTTTTTTTCTTTAATTCAGGACTGAAATTAACCAAAACTTGATTTTCAGAAAACTCTGAAACAGCACGCTGTATTACCAGCCCAATTTCAAGAATAATGAGAGCAAGATAATGCATTATTCTTGCCTCATATTTTTAACTGCATATTTGATTTATGTTCCAGGAAAAGGACTATGCCTTATTAAGTGCTGTTTTGAACACAGTTCCCTTTTCTTCTTCCTTCGCGCGTCAGCCCGTTACGAGCTTAAGAACTTAAAAGCTATCCTTCTGGAATACATTTACAAATTACACATTTAGGATTCTTAGTGTGAGACACTGGTATCCAATTTGACATTCAGAGGACCGCGATTCGTGATATGTTATTATAATAAAACCAACTAGATGCACAAATTTCTCAAATTTATTTTTGGAATAAAACTCTACATGTTTCAAACAGTTCCTCTGTCCATCATCAGCAGTTTAGAACTGTACACACAGCAACGGTACATGTCATACAAGTTTGCTGACAGCTTATTCGCAAGCAGTCAGGAAACCTGTATGACATATATCGTTGCTGCGCTTAGAGTGAAAAACTCCTGATGATGGACAGAGGAACTGTCCGAAACATGTAGAGTGTTATTCCAAAATAAATTTGAGAATTTAGTGCATCTCATTGGTTTTATTATAAGTACACTAGTATCCACTACACACACTGAACCTGTATTTCTCACCATTACTGTTGTAATTACCATCTTTACGTACCTCACCCACCTGTTCTGTATACTTGAATTCTATCCTGATAAATTTCATATAAATTTTACTTTTCGCCCATTTTTGTCATACATTCTGCATATAGGCTTCCTTGTTCAGTCCTTTACAAAGAACACGTTTTAATTTCCTTCGCTTTAATTTCTAGGTTTATTAATCCGTGCCTCTAAAGATGAAATGTCTGCTTCATCTTTTTTGCGACGACAATAACGAATCTCATATTCGTAATAACAGCCAGAAATATAGTTGCGTAAATGTGTCAAACCTGCAAGTTTCTAGACAAAAGTGTGAGATCAGATAGTTTGCGAACTGGCCGCGAGATGACGCTACTGTTGCTAGCACGAATATCTACCGCTGGTTGTAGACGGACTAAGATTGTGACGATAGAAAATTATATTACTGACTTATCGACAAAAGTTATAATTTAATGTGAGGCTTTGTTCATCACAGATTTAATGCCTTTTAAGTTTTTTGGAGTCGTTCCGTTGTAAGCCTAATACGAAACCAAAATATCATCGCATTTTAGAAGACCATCAACATAGGCCTACATTTGTCACACTTTTGATAAGGACTGTTTTTTTAAATCATTTATTTATGAAACTCTATATTTACACTACATCTGCGTTAGTCGTAATGGGTTTTATGAGAAATTTATATGTAATGTGAGTTACACAATGCTTTGACCTTTTTCTCTGTTTTCTTCGTCACGTGATTGCCAGTATAGTGACTGATTTCTTGTATCATTTGTCGCAGGAAATTGCAGCTCTCCTAATGATGAATTTTTCCAATGATCATCTTACAGGTTTCTGAAATTCCGGAACTTTGTGTGCCTTAAATGAAACTCGGAGGGTGGAAAGTGTCTAATGCAGTAACGATGCAGTTATGGAGCTGGCGGTCTGCTGTCCGGACTACCAGAGTTCACAACTCGATAATAAAAAATTGGCTGATCGGAAAACAATCAAGACATAATGACTCATCCGCATTGCGAGACATCCTTGAAGTTCAAATTAGTCTTTCCGTTATTCCGTTAAGGTTTTCCATACAGCACGAGAGTCAAGATGAATAGGAGAATTGCATGCTTGAATAGGATCTTGCAGGTTACAGACAACAGTTAACATTCAGAGTCATTCATTCTAAAGTCAGTGCACTTTAGGTAACTCCTTTACAAATTGTGAATCATTTAGTTCAGTGGTTGCTCTGTATATGTCTCCTACTTTAGCATTAGTGGGACTGAAACTCCACTCACACATTGTATTTATTAGTTTTCAGATTGTACAACGGTCGTGTGTTTAAAACAAAAGCAGATTTTTGTTTGTAGCCATAAGAGTTTGTTTCTATACGCCGTAGGAATAAATATTATAAATAAATTTAAAATTCCATAAATTTCGGGTTTAAATGGTTTTGTTGACAGTACATCTCTGTTTAATCTTTTTGAAATGAAGCGAACTGGGTGCACACTACTTTTTAGTGTATTTATTTCAACTTCTGTACATGTTTTGGGCAACTATGTGCCCATCATCGGGAGATCTTACTATGTCTATGCGATACTGGTATTTTTCGTTCTGTATGAGTGGTTGCCTGGTCTGCTGGTTGAAATGAGACAGGAGTCTCATCCCAACCAGCACACCAGACAGCCACCCATACAGAACGAAAAATACCAGTGTCGCATAGATACAGTAAGTTCTCCTGATAATGGGCACATAGTTGCCCGAAACATGTACAGAAGTTGAAATAAATATACTAAGAAGTAATGTGCACCTAGTTGGCTTCATCCGAAAAAGATTAAATTCTTTATTCTTTGCAGTACTTCGGAGATTACTTTCCTTATTCTGAAGTAAAAAACAGGCGCCATATATTTCTAAATTATTACGCTACTTATCCACAGTTCTGTCCTTCTTAATACATGTTTAAATAATGGAATTCTCATGCAGCCACTGCAGGCAGATATCATTTTCCAGATTTATTCCATTCCATAAATGTACGAACATGGCTATTGTGCGCACTTCTGGGGTACCACAGGTACAGGAAATGCTGCCTCCATCTGTCTAACTACAAGACGGTGCTCTCCTCCGCACTCTCTTTCATCTGCACGGAATTTTCTAAATCATTTTCTTCAGGGCTATGAACTGAACAGGACTTGCTAAATTTATGGTCTCCACTTCTTCCTGTACCCGATATTGATACTCTAAATACAGAAAATAAAAACTCGATGACACAATACTTTATTGGCACCTATGTGGACAGGAATTGAATATACACTTCATGGGATATTTTATAACTGAGCCTTGAATATTAAATTATATAGATTAGATACATTAAGTGAGATACGCGCTAAGGTCGAGGAAACATTTGGGCATCGTGCATGTAATACAAAAGACTGGGGGTATTCTTTGCGAAATACAAGCTGAATCCGAAGCAACAGTTGAGCATGGAGCGTAAAGTACAACATAGTACCACCAGATGGCAGTGTGAATATTTTAGCCGTCCGTCATAGCATTATTATGAAATATTAAGCTTCTGTCTTATCTGAGCGGAGGGATGGGTGATTGACCTCACTGGGCAGTTTAAGATATTTTATAGAGAGACAATTCATCATTCATAATGTCGACCAGCATTATCAGGGCAGTGAAATTAACGAGCTTACAGTTGGGTCGGACGACGGGGAAATAAATGCTTCCAAATGTTGGTGAGAATTTTCTTGTAACGTGAACACTTAGAAAAGGCACTTACAAAGTCTTAAACTTAGTACCGAAACAGTATTATGATCTTCTTAAATAAAACATTAATCACAATATGTCCTGTGTGTACGGGTTTGCCCCTCCCCCGTTTCAAGTTATAACCAGTAATTGGACACTAATATGAGTAGCATTTTAAGGATTGGCTTGCCGTAGTGGGGCGTTAACAGCGTTCTTTATATGTACTTATGTGAGGAAGCCGTAAATTAGTTCGAAACGTTCTATAGATGCTAAATTATATCGTGGGTGAAGGATAGGATGCAAAGTTACCAAACCTATTTATTACAATTATAAAATACGTTATGCAGTGATGATATGTTCAAGGTAATTCTTGATTCAGAACAGAATTACCTTCCATAAAGTCACCTGTCTTCATTTCTAGTTTATTTGTTGTCTTATATTCTAGGGTTTACAGTTTATAGGTTATGCATTCTCGTACGTCTTATCTGCCGATCCTTCCATTTCCCTCTCTTCAAATTTATTTCCCCAAAAGCTTTTATAAGTTTTCTTATCATCCATCTTCTTTAGAGATTTTCTTCATTTTTGTATGATACTGGGCAACATGGTGTGGGCTGGGTAGCTCAGTCGGTATAGCGACTGACTACAGGCTGGACGGTCCGGGATCGAATCCCGGTGGGGACGAGATTTTCCGTCCGTAGAGACCGGCCCTGGGGCCCACCTAGTTTCCTGTAAAATGGGTACCGGGTCTTTCCTTGGGGGTTAAGTGCGGCCGGGGCGTGCTGCTGGCTACTCACCCTCTTCTAGTGCCGCGGTCATGGAAGGGTAGAGCTATACCTCTACCCAACCTCTGGGCCACACCGGGCCTGTAACGGGGAAACCTTACCTTTATTGGGCAACATGGCTGAAGTGATAACCCGAACTTTATTCATTAGATATTGGTTAGAATTTGTATTGAGATTTTTAGTCTCGTGACTAATGTCTTTGTGCTTGCTCTTAGACTCCACAGGCAAATACAAGGATGGTACCTAAAAGTAGATCACTGTTACTGCCTTCCATGTCCTATCGACACATTCCTGCAAAATATAAAATATAAGGCATGCTATTGACACCATCTTTAGAGTGCAAATAAACAGATCCGTAGATTTTACATTCTCATCCTCCATGAAGGTAAAGTTGAAATTGTCCCTCCCACACCACGCAGGCGTATAGGTTGAGTAGAGGTATAGCTCCACTCATTCTTAATCTCGGCTCTGGAGAGAGATGAGTTATTAAATTCACGCCCCATCTTCTCTACTGCCGGGAAAGAACGCCGCTACCTACTTTACAGCGGGCTGGGTGGGCTCCAGAGCCTGTCTGGGCGGTTGTGGAGTACAACAAATCTCTTGCCTGTCCCAGGACTTAAACCCCGGACCCTCGAGCCTGTACCTAATCTCTATACCGATTACAATATTTCAGGTCCCTATCTTGTTCTGTAACCTTTTCACGTTCCATGATTTTATGTTTATTTCAACGACCTCTCAACATTTTCCAGTTTATCTATAGTGAACTATTTACTTTTCCATCTACCTAAACTTCCCTTTAAATATGTCAATATCACCGCAAAATTTTTATGTTTTCTGTGCCCAAATCCTTTTTCTCTCACTGTTCTTTTTTTTAATTACATATCTGTTTCTGTCCGGTCAAGCCCACAAATACCTGCATATTTTTAAATTTTTTTTTATTTTATACTAACATACGCATAAATAAATAGTGAAAATTTATATTAAATTAAGTTACTCCGACATGTTTCGATGTTAATACACCATCTTCTGGGACTTTGCAAGTTGTGTTATCGAAAGTTATGAATTATTAAAATGATAAAATAAGGTACAGCAATCTTTTTCAAATGAAGCCAACTAGGTGCACACTACTTCTTAGTATATTTATTACAACTTCTCTACATGTTTCGGGCAACTGTGTGACCATCATCAAGAGAACTTATTGTATCTATGTGACACTGGTACTTTTCGTTCTGGTCTGCTGGTTGGGATGAGACATGAGTCTCATCCCAACCAGCAGACCAGACAGCCACCCATACAGGACGAAAAATAAAAGTGTCGCATAGATACAATAAGTTCTCGTGATGATGGGCACATAGTTGCCCGAAACATGTAGAGAAGTTGAAATAAATATACTAAGAAGTAGTGTGCATCTAGTTGGCTTCATTTGAAAAAGATTATACAAGGATGCACGGTCAACAAAACATAAAATACGATATAGTAATGTGTCCTAATGATAAAATCTTGGTAAATGTGGCCGCGTATGTAATTCCTGGTTAGGTGTGTGTGTGTGTGTGTGTGTGTGTGTGTGTGGCGCGGAGTAAATTTCTTTATGCTGATTTCAGCCATCGTATGGACACTACGATTCTTTAGAGCCTTGAAATTTTTTATCATACAGGGTGTCTCAAATGTATTCACACTGACAGTGAAAATTCTGAGATTTTGGATAAACCCAGGCTGATATGTCTGCTGCCACCGGAAGAAACCGCAAGGAAAGTGGATTTGTTATCAAAATACGAGATTTTCTAGAGCCAAATATCTTATGTGCCTTAGAGTGGGAGGTCGCTGTACTTGGTGGCAGCAGTTCTTATGATAGATCTTGCTATGAACGAAATGTAATTAATTAATTAATTGAGTGTTATTGGACTGCTCTAAAGGACTAAGCTCCTTTAAACAATACATAAAAATCCGGTTAGCACTTCTAACAGGATATATTATGATTTATAGGAAGCTCTGTCCCTTGAAGATGCTTACTAGCACATTATACAGAGTAGCGCAGACGTCACAAGGCACTAGATGTTTGACATGTTTCGTCTTGTGGCAAGTGACCTTTGCGCCACCGCACATGTACTGACAGTCAAACTACACTCTAACTTAAAAAACAACAGACTCTCGAGAAATTCAGCAGGTTATGTATGTGTCATTGCAAAACTGAGATTTGCCTAATAACTCCGGTAAATAGAATGAGTATAATAATAAGACTAGGTTGTTAACTGACTGCATGAGGTGTAGAAATTAACTGGTAGGATTTAAAGACAAATAGCTAAATTGGATCCCGCCCATAGAAGTGTTTCTCTGATTATTAAAATGCTATGAAGGCTTTCCTTACGAGTGAGCTATTAGTAAGTTATTACTAAAACAAAGTCTGTTGATCAGGTTTTGTTACTAAAATGGTACGGTTACTTTCACATTCGCTAATTGTCTGGCACTTCCATTACCACATGAGCCACTAGAGGATAATGAGTTCATAAATCTAAGTGTAATATTACTTCAGCTTCTACAGAGTAAGATGCCAGGATACAAATTACTTTGGTCGAAAAGTCTGAAGGAAAGAAAAAAACTAGGAAGAACTACGTTTAGATGGGACTGTGTTATTGAAGTGGTTCTTTAAGAAATAAGATTTGTTGTTGACTGAATTTATAAGGCTTGTAGGAAGTTTCTACTGATAACGGTAACCAGCTTTCGCATTACAATACGGAGAATTTTCAACCACGTTAAATACTCTTAGCTTTTGAAAGGGTGCCGTCATGAATGTGTGGAATTATAGAGGTATTTGCAAGCTTTAGGTATTTGATTTGTTGCATGAGTAACATAACAGCAACACTTCCTTACGTTCTGAACATTCTCTACAAATAAAAGTCAATAATTCTGACTGTTATTTTGTGTGGTCATGAAACGAAGTGTCTTATATTGAGAGAACATTAAATTATAAATATCGAATACGAAGAGTTCGGAAATACAATTTTTATATAAATTTGACAGATGGGGGTTTTAAAAAGTAGCAAGTTACTAATTCATGCAAGTCACCTATTGTTATAGGCAATTTAAAATTGCATAGTATCGAAGTGGTTGAATCTGTTGGAAAATGACCAACCCAGAAATTGAGAATTAGATGCAAGGATAATATTAATGCTGATCTTAGGTAAGCATATCGTGAGAATGGAATGTAAATAAATTAGCTCATGAACGTGTCCTAAGACGTTAATGGTAATGCACCCTCGGGTTGTAATATTACAGATTTATCTTTAACACTCATGACACCACAAACAACAGATTTTCTGTTGTATTTGTTCCAACAGCTAATTATGGATAATAGAAAGTTATATTGTACAGCTACAATTAATCATTTTGACATTACCATTTAACTGTACGGAAGGCAGATCAAGGACAAACACGTACAAAGTAGATTAACTTGCACTGTTCTTGTACAGTTAACATTTCACAGTCGACAAGCCAAGCACTCCAATGGCACTTGAACCGTTTTTGTACACAGGTGTCTCATAGCGTACAACAAAGATAGCGAATGAACAGTAGCTACAATGACTTAGACTTGATGGCCAGTCTCTGTGACCAGTGGTTCGAAAAGTTTCCAGAGTAGACGTTATACCAGTATTTTTTTGACGTTTTGCTGACCGTGCATCTCAGTATATTTATCTCAGTAATTAACCAACTTGATGCACAAAATTTTTGTTTTAAAATAAGTTTATTTTATGCCTCTACATGTTTCGAGCACTATGTGCTCATCATCAGGAGGTCAAAATTGCATTACACAGTCTCTGGTATCATAACACTGAAACAAGTGAGTGATCTAAAATTACTAAAATACAATTCTATAAATATGAGCAAATAGTAGTAAAGTTTATGTGTGAAATCACACCCGAAAAATTCACACATAAATTTTACTACTATTTGCTCATATTTACAGAATTTTATTTTAGTAATTTTAGACCACTCACTTGTTTCAGTGTGATGATACCAGAGGCTGTGTAATGCAATTTTAACCCCCTGATGACGAGCACATAATGCTCGAAACATGTAGAGGCATAAAATAAACTTATTGTAAAACAAAAATTTTGTGTATCAAGTTGGTTAATTACTGAGATAGTTGTACCAGTACTTTATTTGTATGTAACCACCGAATACTCTTCAAAGTTATGACTTCGATATGGCGACAAATTGTAACCCATTTCTACTTCAGGAGTCCTTCAACTAAGTAAACCCGTAAAATGTATTCCTAACATCCATTTATCCCTATTAAAGTTCCATGCGCTCTGCGTAATTTTAGTTTTTCACAGCTGTACTGATTACAATTATCGTGGGATGTGGTGCCATGTATCTGTTCAATTGTGTGCTGACATTTCGGAGAAACGTTTTACCACCATCTACAGGATACTCTCAGGTTCTTTTAACGTGCTGGAATTTTTCTAGCGAATCATACAGCGTCGTATCTCTAAGACTCTATAATTTTTCTGTGATCTATTCATGTAATGTTCCTTAGCTCTTTCTTTAATGCTTTCTTTTCCCTTTTTTTTTTTTGCCATAAACTGAATAAATCTGTGTATCGCCATTACTTCTTACCGTCCAGATTGTTTTGAGCCTGGAATGCTCCAGTGTTCCAGCCCCCTGTTTGCGTCAAAACAAAAGACGGTGGCACTTGGAGTCATTTACGAAGTACTCGCGTGCTGCCTCTGTACATGTGGGGCGTTGTAATTCGAGCAAACACGCGGTAGAGAGCAGCACGGTCAAAGGCGCTTGGACAGTTTTGGTGGCGCTGATGCTGTTTATTTGTGTCATAGTAATAATTTTCTCTAAATCAATGAGAAATTTCCAAATATAATTTAAGGTACAATGTTTAGATGTTATGGATCCAAACTTTTTTTTTTTCAAGAAAACTATCTTCCATATTAATGGAATGTATTCTCACAAAAGTGTTATTTGGACACTTAGAAAAACCTCACCCTCAAAGTGATTAAAAACTTAATTAACATATCAACCAACACATGCACTTAATAAAATACAATTTATGGCAATTATTAATCCCGTATATGTTCCGGCACCGGGGTGCCATCCTCAGGGATTCTTTCATATCAAGGAAATACAAGCCTAACACGTCAATCGAGGTATGCATCACCCTCACTGGAATGAGTAAAACTTACTCTTTGTTGATGTGACGTATATCAGGTTATATCAAGATACATCAAAAGATTACAAAAGTTTACTAAAACATGAATTAGGCCGTTTCATTCAACTGAGATTGCCCAAAATCAGAATTACTCGACAAACACTTGCCACGTTACATTCAAATCAGTCATGTAATTTGGGAAGTACGAATATTACCTTGGGAAAAGCATGGGTACTCTTTAAAACGTACCTACTAGCTTTAGTAATAAGCATTCTAAAATTCTGCATCTAAGTCTGTTTTATTTAATCCTTTCAGCACGATCCGGGACTTGTGTGTCATCACTTGAAACTTATCTCGTAATTATTTCATACCAGTGTGAAATGTTGTCGCTGTCCATAAACACTGAACAAGACAGTACAAGGCTGCTATCTGTCGCCAGATTTTTTTAAACATATGTGACACGTAAATGATACATATGTTAGCATTGAAATGAGAAACGTATTAAAAGGTTCAGAATAAGAAATATAACAGGAAAGGCATTGAGCGTATGTCGTAACACTGAGACACGCTCGTGCAACCATTTTTGCAGTAGGAAAGCGATTAATGCTACATATTCTGAGAGTGCGTTTATAGGCTTAGGCTTCCAGCATGCTATGCGCGTGCGTCATATTGTCTTCCGTGGCATATCTGGCACTAGCACATTTTTACACGATATGTCGTACACGGCACGATTTTAGGGGGAAAAAAATGTTATTGATCATAAAATGTGTGTTTTGATTTTCTCTACAACTTTGTCTGAAACATTTATCACTCTAAGAAAAACTGGGCGAGATATGATCAAAATGTATATTGGTATTCATGTAATGTACCCGTTATTCTTGTCATATTTTAATGAAACACTTAGTTTGCCTCGACAGATTTAAAAAAAAAATACTCACATTTAAAATTTTTACGAAAATCCATTCGGTGGGAGCCGAGTTATTCCATGCGGACGGACGGACAGACGGACATATATGACAAGTCGCTTTTCGTACTTTTGCCAACTCGCCTAAAAATGAACACTTCCGTAAAAACCTGAGAACGAGAACCTCTTTGAAAATATGTAACTTAATGGGGGGGGGGGGAGTGGATTATCAACTTGTCTCTCGATTACACTTTGTGTGATGTGGCAGCTTGTAGCTTGGTACACGTGTACTTAGGCTTCGTAGGAACTGCTGTCTAAACGTATGTTCGTGCCTGCCTACCGAGCTATAAGTTGTGATGTCGAAGCTCACAGTACTGATAAGCCTGCTGATAGACATGGGGAATTCAAACGGCCACAACTTATTTCTAAGAGAATTTGAACTATTGTTATGCATGCTGTTCCAAACAGCACGATATTTTTTTTTTATAAAAATTTCCCCCACAATTACTTTTCTAAGTAAAAAATGTTCTAGGAATCGAAATTTGGATGCACACTAACCATTTCAATTTGAAAATTGACGTGGATTATATTTAAAGATTAATTTCCTACTGGGCAGTACACACTTACCGTTTCCTTTACAAAAATCAGTGAATTAATTCTGTATAGGAAAATAGTCACAGTTTGTACGTAGGTCTATACAGGACACAAAAAAACACTCTCTGGGCAAAAAGTAGAATTTTTTTAGTAGCAATCTTAATGGTTCCTAAAGTAACCAATGGGCTTTAAGGCTTAATTTTGGAAAAATATGAAGAACAAAAATATAAGACAAGATGCGAAATTTTCCTTGTGGGTGCCAAAAAGTCATATAAGGGAGTGGCACTAGTCTCTGTTCATTGTAAACGGCCACAAAATGGAGGTGTGTGCTCAGTTTCATGCACCGGTCGCTTTGCTCCCAGACAGACAATACGTAAGATTTGAAATTACATATTCTTTCAAATGTTAGGTCCTTTAAATAAGACCGTAAGCATTTGTTCTAATGAAAAAGTTAAAAAATCAATTTTTATTAGCTACAATACCGTTATTGTAAAATAGCGGTGTTGTAGCTAATAAAGAAATCAATTTTCCCTGAAGATGATGGTGGTCCGCTATCGAAACATGTTGGATTTTAGTTTGATTTGATAAGTTTTTAAAATCATTATGTCGACCGGGATAGCTCAGTCGGTATAGCGACTCGCTATGGACTGGACGGTTGGGGGATCGAATACCGGGAGGGACGAGATTTTCCGCACCCATCCAGACCGACACTGCTGTCTACACAGCCTCCTATACAATGGGTAGCTGGTCTTTTCCAGGGGTTAAACGGCCGGGGCGTGGCGCTGACCACCCACCCCCATCTAGCGCCGAGGTTAAGGAAAGAGTAGAGTTATACTTCTACTCCCCCCTCTGGACCTTCTTAGCTTGTTGTAGGGTGAACTTTACTTTATGTGGTACGTATCTTTGGAACAATGTTTGGGCAGATAAATTGATGAAGGGCCACAGTGTGCAACTAATAATTTGTTGCAGTTCGTATATCAAATGGAAGCCTGGGCCAAAGATTTAGGTTGTATTTTAAATATTTGGGGACTTTAGTGGTGAAACTGTAAGAAATAATTCTTGAATTGCCAAATTTCGTGATTGGTTACGAATATCGTATTTTAAAACTACCTGATTGAAGTAAAATAAGTGAAACTAATTGATGGTAGAACATTTTGGAAAGTGCCTTAATTTTGTAGATATTAAAGTAAGCGCGCTTTAAAGGTTAGTGAAAACAAGAAAGTTTGTTGCGAATATGTTAAGATAAGACAGAAAAGCCTGGGCTTATGGAGGCATAATATTAAAATGGTCCAAAAGACGAAGGTTGTAAGATTATGAATCTGGGTTATTCTTTTTGAGTAACTTCATATCTTATAACAAAAGCAAATTCCCTGCGCAGGATGTCAAGAGATTCTCCTGGACCATGGAATTTGTTCGTTTGTTTAGTTGCTGGGGTGTAATTTGCTTGCCAGGTAGCTGCTTGTTTAAAGTTTTGCTTAATTAAAAGTTCAGTCGTGGCACTTAATAGCTCTGAGTATTCTCTCACGCAAACTGACTGAGAGTTGTCCTTGGAGTACTTATCAATTTCAGAATCAGATAGCTCAGACACTTTAGTAATTAGGGATTTCATAACAGGAAAATCGGTTTTAAATATCTGCACTTGTCGCTAGGTATTTGTGCCCACGCTCTCTTTGTTCATTGGCAGCCACAGGTTTTTTTCCGTATGTGAAGATTCCATAGTGTGATACTGACATCTCTTCCCCATCTGGCGCGAAAGGTCAAAAGGTCAAAAGAAATATGTTTCTCCATTAATGCCAAAGCACTTGGTAGGCTGCAGTGTTTATTATTTGAAGTTTGTTCTTCATAAGATACATATCATGTGCGTCACACAACTAACAGCTCTAATTTATCGTAGTAGTTAACCAACTTGATGCACAAAATTTGTTTCACAATAAGTTTTATTTCATGCCTCTACATGTTTCGAGCACATGTGCTCATCATTAGGAGGTCAAAATTGCATTACACAGCCTCTGGTATCATC
>Ga0131853_10005760_pt1 | contig 22401 bp, 18 predicted proteins | sample TergutLab28metaG_FD_92764 | JGI IMG/M metagenome (GOLD analysis project Ga0131853, IMG submission 92764) | Labiotermes labralis P1 segment gut microbial communities from Petit-Saut dam, French Guiana - Lab288 P1 (version 2) (version 2) | ecosystem: Host-associated > Arthropoda: Insects >... | reverse complement strand
GAAGGAAGGAAGGTTAACAAAATGATAATCAGAAGCCTGCCACAAAACACAACACGATATTATATACAGTAAGAGGATGTTTTAGACCTTACGTGTGATTCTTAAGATATGGCGTAATGTTGTACATCAGAGCAGTGAGGAGTGCCACAACTTTTTCCTTTTCCTGGCTGCCATAGCTGACATCTAGGAGAGGTGCTAACAATTCTGCCAAAACTGTCTGCGCTTGCACACTATACTTTGACGATGACAAGTATGACACACCTAAATGAAAAGAAGCGAAGGTACATAACACAATCAAAGTGAATATCAATTTTTACATTAAGAAAGACCTTTTCCTTCCATTTAAGGTCCAATATTTGGAATGACTGGAGCTATACATCTACTTCCCCCTGCATGGTGCGGACAGAGACAACTGTATGTTTACTTTTACATTTTTAACGCACATCAACCAGCTACTTTGAGCACAGTGCTTCTTCAGAAGATGTTCAAGAATGTCCCTACCTTTTACACTGCATCAAAAGTTTATCGCCATGTTCACAAGTGGTCACATTTTAAATTAAAACTACATTAACTACATTAACATACACACAGAAATAAAATATGTAATCACCAGACATACATAAGTTTACCAATACTTTATATTTAAAATTCAACAGAATAATGTTAAATTGTCTTTAAATCTTCACTGCACTTTCTATATTCCAGTCTTTCCTTATTTATAGTCAGCAGAAAGTTCATTACAGTTTAAAATTTTGTTGCACACATTCCCATTATTTTATTTATCTACCACCTGGACCTGCAAAGGTTTAAAATAGCTATCTGATGGTGTGAAATATAAAAAGAGATAGAGTGTAACATACGGATGTAACTCACCAGATCCTTCTTTTTCTTTAGTTCCAACAAGAGTGGAAGGCTCTTCCTCCCTTACGGCCAAGTTACGTCTCAACCACGTTGTCTGCTCTAAGCAAGCTCCTGCAATTTGGGCACAGGATTCTACAAGCTGTGAAAGAGAAAAGGGAAATAAACTAGACAGATACAACAATAAATACACAAGGTACAACAGGTGAACTGACTCCATTATTGTTGTGAAGGGACAAATGCTATCCAATATCTGTAGTTCATTCTGCATTCTGATCAAACCATACATGTAACAGTACAGACGTGCCTGTGCACACCACAAAGTCAAATAAAGGTGGTGTGCTTTGTGACCCGGGTATCCTACGAATAGGCAGGCTGGGCTCTAGAGCCAGCCAGGATGCTACACATAAAATCTCTTGCACATACCAAGAATTAAACCACAATTCCTAAGTCATCCAACCTATGGGTTACTCACTATATCAACTGGGCTACCCCAGCTCCCATACCATTGCTGTAAGCATGTAACACGCTCTAAATAGGACGGCATAGCAGCATTTTTTCATATCTGCATTCAGGAGATACCTGATTTGAATCTCTTCCAGAGCACCAGCTATCCCAATGAATGTTTTTCATTGTTTTTATGTAGTTCTTCCAGACACATTACAGGACAATAATCTTCACTTGAAACAATATACAATCATTTCCACATTCCTTCAAGTCAACATACTGTCTTCTCCAACACATTTCACTTGCACTACATATACCAAGCAGTTGTTACCGTTATCAGTATGGAATCAGTTAGATAAGTTAAGAAATATGTATTCACAATAACTATGCATATAAATTACCCCTTCAGTTTACAGAAACTCCTGAAGCAAACAATATATGCAAACAATCAAACTACTAAAGAAATGAAATGCATCTGAGAAGATATCTGTGAGCAATATAGATACCAGGCATTTTTTTTAATACACATGGGTCCATGCATCGTGAATCGAATTTAGTAACTGTCCAACTAGATGCAACTTATTCAGTTTATTACATTACTGTAGGCAGCTCTACATGTTTTGGGTGTAGACACCCAACATCAGGAGTTGGTACAGCTGTAATTACAGCTTCTGGTATTGATTAACTGCAATGAGTAAAATACGCTGCTATTAATACTAATACATAATTTAAAATTTAATTTAAAATATGATCAATCTAGAATTTAAAATTATACATTATTATTAATAGCAGCGAATTTTACTCATTGCAGTTAATCAATACCAGAAGCTGTAATTACAGCTGTACCAGCTCCTGATGATGGGTGTCAACACCCAAAACATGTAGAGCTGCCTACAGTAATGTAATAAACTGAATACAGTCGCATCTAGTTGGACAGTTGTTAAATACCAGGTGCAGTAATGGGGCAGTTTATGCAAATATCACAGCAACAGCAGTTTTTTTTATTAACTCCTGAATTACCCACATTTTTTCATTACTTTCTCTATATTTTTTAAGTCTGCTTCTTGGACTCAATTAAGGACAAAAGAATTGCTTTTATTCAAATTTTTCATGCTCAATTTACTAAACATAATACAATGCCTAAGATTTCTGAGAAAATGAAATTAAGGTTTCAGAACAGAAATGTGAATGAAATTATTATTATTATTCCTTGCAACTGTTGCTTGTTAATTATGCTATCTTGATACAGTGGCCCTTGCACACCCATCCTGAGCACTAGCAACATTTCCAGTCCGTTCTTCTGTCCTTGGCTGTCATAAAAATAGAATTAACATGGATACAAAATGGTCCAGTTGGATTTGGGGAAAAAATAGCGTATTATGAAAACAATACACTCACTGCATAATGATAATTTCTTGTCAAGGGAACTTCAAAGAACAAACAGAAAAACTGGTAAGATTGTTTCTCTATACAACTGAGAACTGGTGAAGAAAAGAACAACCCTGGGTACATATTGCATCCAATCAGTAATCCAAGGGTCAACATAAAGGGTCCCTTTGATGAAGCAGGTGTAGAATTGTGATAAAGTACTTCCTGATTAAGACATCGGCTTGATAAAACCTGAACTGTAATGAGATAAATCTGTCATATGTAATTCCACAAGAAATTACAATAACTTGGATACATTACATCAAACATTGTCACTGGGCAAAATGTATTTAATGGCACACTTACCAAACTGCTTAGATAAAGCACCACAAACAAATACTCATAGGATTTAAGGTTCTCATGGTGGTTAAATCTTAGTGACTCTGATACTGTAATCTTACATATGGGTACTACTGTTTCAGACAAATGTGTCACCTAAAACTTCAGGGTTAAAGTGAATGCTGAAGATGAAGGCCACATGCTGTTCCAAAATGATGATAAACTTCAACAAAGCTATAAAGTATCACAAATCACAACACCACAACCTGAGCAAAAACTCTGATGCTAGATCATGTTAAGAAACTGCATTTATAACACACAAAAAATTTTCATGTTACGGCTAGACATTTTCTGTGTAACTGTACTAAGCAGACTGTGCAGTTTTGTAATGTATCATCCCATATAAATAATGTGCCACATCTTTTAATGTCAACTGACTGCCAGTACTAGCACATAAAGATCAAATTTTTGTTAATTAACACAGAAATCTAATCGCCAGGCCCTCCTACAGCTTTGCAGTTTTCAATGACATTTTCACAAAATAAAATAGCCACATTCGATACTGCAACATTTCCTTATATTTACACAAGACTGTTGCACAAAACATGCCATGACTTGAACTGCACTAAAAAAGACACCAAGTGCCAGTGTCACTAGTTATGTATAAATGCATTTTCAACAAACCTTTGCCGTTACATCTTGCAAGTCCCTCATATCTTTCTTTTCTGCAAGTGGTGGGCACTTCTGAACAAATTCATTGAGCACTGCAAGCATGAGAAATTGGGCTGGGGGGGTGAGGGTCATTCCATCCTTCAGCAATCCAGCAAGTGAGCCCCAGCTCTCAGCAAGCTGAGCGCCTGAACAGGTCTGCATGTAGCAATAAAAGAACTCCAAGATGCTCACATCCAGTGACAAGTCCTGTAAAATAATTTATCTTGAAAAACAATTATTACTTTTTACAAATGACTAAATATTTTGTGGCTGATTACACCTCATCATCTAAAGACAGGCCGGTCTTGTTTTATGCTCGTAAAAAAGTCATGAAAATCAAAATTGTGCAAGTCAAACAAAATTCCCATTAAAACAGTGTTTTTTCCTGTGATTAGATGACTGACAACCTCATCCTATATAGTGTATGACTATACAACTAGCAGACATATGGACGTCTAGAGCATGTATTTACATATCGTATACATAATATATATACATTTCTTTACAATATACATACATTTTTATATAACATATTTATTTACCTGTATTGCTATAAAAATATAAGAGACATTCATAGTTAATGGTACGGTTCATTCTGATAGGACTGTTGTAGTCCAGCTACACAAACACTTTAGTTTTGGACTTAGTATTTTCTTTAATTCTATCAGCAATATCACAAATTGTGCGTACGCTACAATGAACAGAGTCTAACATTATGGCACATGTCAACAATTCGTTCCCCTTTTTCAAGTTGGCTTAGTAAGTCTTAATTTCTCTTCAATATTACTTGTCTTTCACCAGTCTTTCACTCGGAGTGCAGTAAGTGATGTAGATTTGTGTGTCTCACTCATGTTGGTAAGAAAAGCCACTGCTGTTGAAGAGGAAACTATGGGCTCCACGAGAATATCAGCAGCATAATCAATCCATTTACACGATTGTAGGCATAACAGTGAAGCCAATTTCCGCTAGCCTCTTACAGAAGATTGGCACAGCCGCACATCACATTTGCCAAATACCATTAAACGAAAAATTGTTGCATAAATTCAAAAAGTGGTGCAAATTTTCAAGCCACATTAAATAAAAAATGCAGAAAAATAAATCACGTAACATGAGACCCGTCTATACTCTAGTCTATACACATCCTACAACTTACATTCAGAAAGTATATTGGCACTAGTTTACAAATACTGATGTTTTCAGAGCATTATAAGACTAAATAAGAACATCAAAAACAATGCACATACAGGGTGGAGCAGAGGAAACGCACGTTTTTCATATAAGAATAACTGTGTATATTTTCAACATAAAAAAGTTTTAATTACACAAAAAAGAAGGTATTTTAATGCATTTTTAAAATACAGACCAAATTACGTATGGAAAATAATGTCGGTCAGATGACGTCCTTCTTGCTGGACACACATTCGGAGCCTCTCCTCAAAGTCCTGCATCGCACGGTCCAAACAATTTTTGCAGCACAGCTGCGATTTCTTGACGAATGGAAAGTTTCAGCTCTTCATGACAGATTCGGTAGTTCTAAATGGTTCAACCCATCGGAGTATAGTGTTTCGATCTGGAATTGCACTTCGATGCTCAACATTGAACTTTCGACGGAAAAGACGTTGGACAGTAACTACGGAATCACTGTTTCTAAAAAACTGCTCGACAGCAAACACACTATGCTCTACATTCCAATGCGCCATGGCTACCGAAACTGCATTTCCTGAGATGTTCGCAGGCTCATGCCAAACATCATCAATCCTACACTTGCCGAGTACTAGCCATTCGAAAAACATGCATTCCTCTGCTCCACCTTGTGTAATAATCTAATGTACACAATCTCTGTAATACCCAAAATGTTTCCTACCTTGGACAAGTAACCCTCCCCTGGATAACAACACCCCCTGATGGAAAAAACATGTTGGAATATTAATGATTTCATTCATTAGTCTAATGTACCAGTGTTGTATTTGATTGTCTTATTTACTTTCAGACTCTTTTTATAGTATTTTATCTGCATAAAAGACCAAACCTTGTCCAATCCAACCTGCAGCAATTAGGTGTTGAGAAGAAGAGCACAGTTAAGAGGTGTAAAAAAAAATTATCACAAACTTATGGGATATGAATCCACAATCATGCAAGGCATTCTTGCAACATTTTACTAAACATTACAACATGGTCACTGACCTTCCTGGCTCCTTGTATTGGGGGAGGCTGCTTCACAACCTGATGAACAGTCTGGACAAGCGTGTCAATAGGCATCACACGAATTGCTCCTACCAGGTGCACCAGCACCTGTTGATCTGAAGAGGCTGTAGGAACCACCTGCAATTATACATATACTTAGAGACCACATCTAGCAGCAGAGTGAAATGCTGCAGTCATTAATACAGGGGTGCTGATAAGTCCTTAGCCCTACCAGAATGTAAACAAGCTACATTTCCCACATTTGATGGAACTTGGAGGTTCATTACCACATTCACAAGAGTCCACCATCTGTCCCTACCCTAACCAAATCAATCCATTCCTCTGCCCATCACACTTTTGACAGGCGCAGCTTGTTTCCTTCCTGGTTGGGCTAAGGACTTATCAGAACCCTGGTACTAACCTTTCTGGTAACTAGTGTGAGTGGCTCTTTTCGTTCTTGCCAAGCAACAGCAACTGCTGCCAAGAAATTTGTACCATGATGCAGCGAAATAGGACTGAGGAACTCAAGCAGGTGGTGCTTCACAACACGGGGACTTCCCAGCACACAACTCTGATGTTCCCTGACAGGCATTACCAAAAACACTGATTAACAAACACAGATATTTGACCAAATGAGTGGCTTCTCAATGATCGATCTTCAATTGCATGTCATAACACTTGCAAATACCACCTAAATATTCTAAACCACTTCAAGAAATTGTTTAACACATTTCTCTTATTAAATTTTTAAGGTTCTACCTAATCTGGACTCAGTCTGGCTTGCAGAAGCACAATGAACATAATACAGTTTTCATACTTTCCACCAAGATCCCACGCCAGACCCAATCTAGAAGGATTTTACCAATTCATTTTTTGTCCATTTAGTAATAAAATTGTACCATGACTTTGCTGCACAAATAACTGGATCTGGGGACTATGTGGGATAAAAAAAAATATTAGAACCCTCAACTACAGTACCTACATTGAAAATTTTTTTATTCATGTTAATCAATATTCAGTATTCATATAAGTCAATATTTGCACATGTAGCCTTTTGTTTCCATTTATTCTGTAATACTATACTATACTATACCGTGTGTGCGTGTGCGTGTGCGTGCGTGTGTGTGTGTGTGTGTGCGTGTGTGTGTATATATATATATATATATATATAAACCATTTCATACAATTATTACTGAATGAAATTCAGTTACATGTTTACCATTCATTTCCAGTCATAACAGCCTGCCACAATGCAGACACACTGGCAATGATTCTAGGCATGTTGCTAAGAACCACTCTCCTTGCTGTAACATGGGGATCAAGTTGGCTAAGCTTCTCTTTAGGGACTGAATCCTGATACATGAAAAAATTTAAACAATGAATGTTAAAACAAATGACAGTGAGAAGATAAAAATTCATTACATTTCACAGGCTATCACTTCTACATAAAAAAAGTACCATGCACCAAGTTCAGTACCTGGCTGGTTATTTGGTTATGCCAAGGTATGTAATGTGGGAGAAGGTGCACTAGTTTTCAATCCTCAATTGTCTTAGAAATCCAAGAAAGTAACAAAAGGTAAAGCTGTATCAGCAGTTAACAGACGTATCAGTAGCTAACAGCTGTATCAAGCTAGTTTGATAGAGACAAGCTACCTCCCTGCACATATCTGAATAAAAAGTGAAAAAAGAATGTGAGAAATGATCAATAAATTACAGTACGGGCTTCATCCCCTTGAAAAGACCTCACCCATCATTACCATATACTGGATTTAAACATCCCCATTCAAGACACTTTTGTGCCAAAGATATTCAATTATTGTCCCACCAATTCCCCCCTTTGGCAAATGCACTTCTAATACACTTAATATGTTTCCCACATAAGAAATGCCATAATAATGAAATGTGAGGTTTCCATGGCAGCAAGTATCAAAATTATGGCCATCTGGCAAGTGAAACCACATCAATCCTACAGCATGTTCCTCTGCAATGGCAGTACCGATTTACCATATGATATGGCATTACACCCCAGCAGTACATAATCACCACTTTAATGTTAAACCAATATAATATGTTTATTAACAGCAATTTTGTTGAAAGTTGGCTCATTCAGTACAAACTTCACCCACTTGTATGGTATGGCTTCTGTATTTAAAATAACGTTTCCTGCAAAGTCTTTCAATAGACCAGTGATAAGTAAATTCAGAAAGGAGAAAAACTCTGTAAAAAAGGCCTAGTGGGTGGGTAGAGGTATAGCTCTACTCTGCCATGACCGCGGCACTAGATGGGGGTGAGTGGTCAGCAGCACGCCCCGGCCACACTTTACTCCTTGGAAAGACCCAGTACCCATTTTACAGGAGGCTGGGTGGGCCGCAGGGGCAGTCTGGACAGGCGGAAAATCTCGGCCCCACCGGGATTCGATCCCAGACCATCCAGCCTGTAGTCAGTCGCTATACCGACTGAGCTACCCGGCCCAAACTAAAAATATATATATAGTGGACCAAAATTAATGACAAAATTCATGTCTTCGGAAGTGAGCAGTCAGTATGTTGTGGTGCAAACAATGAAATGTTCTGCAACTGATTACTAATTTACAGTTCTATAATCAACAAATGACTAATAGCTGTAAGAACTTTTAAACATATCAGATGCATAATTTTTGTATAAAAATCCCACAAAATAAACTTCTAAAGTAGGAAAATGCTTTACATGAAGAACTTCATATATGGGAAAATGTACTGTTATACTTATGAGATTTTGGGCATGATATTAAAAATCCAAATTATTTCTTTGTAACTGGGAACTTCTCCGAATAACCCTGCATATCAATAACACGTTTTGATACTGATATGTTTTGTGAATACTTGTACCTGGAGCTACAAGAAGTGTGGTACCTTTTTTGGACCCATGTTTGAAAGATATTTTCCCACATAAGAATTCTCAATTGCCTGGTTCCTTGGAAAATTTTAACATTACTATACCGCAAAAACACCACTTGGTAAGAGGCCTATCTTTAAGCAAAGTACCTGCTGTAATGGTGTTGGCATGAACACGTGTATCAGGTTGTTGAAGATCTGGCCTGGATTTGCTCCAGGTATGCCCATGTGTATAGTTCCAGAGCCAGTCAACAGCTGCTGACTGAAAGCATGGGACAGCTGCTGGGTGCTATCCAGCAGGCAATAGTGGCACAATATAGTTAGGGCTTCTAACTGTGTCACTGTGTAGTCTGCTGGCAAACAGCATGAAGCCAGTGGTGTGCTGCAACAGAAGAAATCTACTAATGCCTGTGGCACAGCATGTATCTTGATGGAAAAGCATTTTACATTTAGAACAGATAATTTGAAAATGATTCAGAATGTAACTTAGAGAAGAATGAACCTAACAGACGTGATATAATAGAGGTTCGTTTGTTGGTTTGTACAGCTGTAAAACACTGTCCCTGGGCAAACCACATTCTACAGCAAATTCTTAGTTCAGTAACTCAGTTCCAACCAAGAAAAACTGACTCAACAAGTTAATTCTGAATGTCCTTTGTTTAAGCATCCTGGGGAAAATGTAAGGCTTATATATAAAGTGTATCGGGACTGAATGTAATGGTGAAGCAGGTAGCAATTGTGTTTCATATTCAGGAGATTACACGTTCAAATCTTGGGCCAGACCTGCTACCTGAATAAGAGTTTAGGGTTTTCCTTAGTCCCTCTGGGCAACTGGCAAAATAGTACATTAGGCCATTTGGATTAATTCAATCTTTGGACTTTGTCCACTGTCCGCAACGTTTTAATTTTTATTTTAAACGTGAGATGATGGACAACATTAAGATGATTCCAAGCACTGAGAGTATCATTTAAAAAGCAATAAGAAATCAAATAAATGTATTGGATATAAACAAGCACATTTAATTTTTCTCTAAAAATATGTAATGATAAATATGTAACAAATCACACTATCAATGCACACAAAAATGCATATATGTCCTCACACAAAGGGCCTGTTACTTTCACCTGATTTTAGCCAAAACTGAAATACAATGACAGCAGACAGACACGGTGGAACTAATAGGTGCATGTTTGCAAATTTTAATTGTGAATGTACTAGAACTTATATATTTAAAAAGAAATATTTCTACATTCTGAAAAAACTGGTACATTTGTGGACCTAAATAACAGATAAGTGACTTAGAGCAACTGAGACTATGCATCATTGCAGGACTGCACTCTTGAAGGTGTGTAATATTTTGCTAGCTACTTCAGTATTTTGTCCTTGAAATGTGAAACAAAAGAAGTGTCTGCTCAGTTCAACCTTCTGTCCAACACACTACACACACAAGCTACACAGCTGACAAGTGCCAATGCATTATGTACATACACTCATTAATGACACAGCAACTTACCTTGACAGACTAGACATGCCATAATATTTTGACAGTTTCTCCACGTTGCAGCACAACTGATTCACCACACTCATCACTATGTGCGTAAGGGACTGAACCATGAATGGGAGTGCAGATGTAACAAGAGTGGTCCAGTGCTGATGCAAGTGTCTCATGTGGTCCTAGGTGCAGACAAAATGCAATGTTGAACATGAACAGTGTCACCCCTTCCCATACTGGCTAGCTGTCTAAACAAGACATTTGAGACTTTGCTGAAGTCTACTAAACTCCAAATTAATGGATTAACAAAAATGGTTACTTCTTAAAACTTTTCTTTTTATTTCACTTCTTCCTTTCTAACATGTTTGACCATGTTCTTCACACACTACTTGTACAATATACAGTTTATTACACCACTTGGGTTGATAGAATTATGACCTATTTCTTTGGTTAGTCCAACTCGAAAAGCACAATATTTCACTTTTCTTATTCACCGTGAATTATATTCTTATTACCATTACTATACATCTCCAGACTAGCTCAGGTGCTCACCCACCCTCCTCCTACTACATGGGTACAGGGTGCTCCTTTCACCAGAAATAAAACAGCAAGGGTGTGAAGCTGGCCATATACCTCCATCCAATGCCAACATAAAGAATAAGTGGAGCTATATACCCACTCCAACATATGCCTCCATGATGTGCACAGGGACAGTTTTAACTTTACGTTTAGTATTACTGTTATAATAAACTACACAAATAATTACACATCTGAGAGTCATCCCAATACTTAATTAGACACCACACCATAAAGCTTCATGCATTCTTAAGCTCAGAACTAACAAGATTTCTGAAAATAAAATATGATCAGACTCCACTACCAACAAACCTTCTGAACAGACAAATGAACAGGTCATCCCAAGGCCATGGACATAATTCCCACAGACTGTAGGGATGAGAGCATTTGAGGTTTCCCACTTTATGTTCACTGCTACATACCCCTCCCATACTTGTCAGTCGCTTATCATGTAGTCATTACTAGTAGCATTTAAGTGAACAGAATGGCCAAACTAGCAGAGGGGATCATAGAGAAATACACTGTAGGGGAAGCATAACATCAGTACAGAGATGTGCCAGGGATTTGCCCACAGGAATTCTTTCCATGACCTCAGAATAGTCACAAACTTCATTCTTATATGCAGAAAACCAAAGCATGGAATATCAGTCATATACCTGCTGGAGAGCACTAAGAACAGCCGCAAGAAACATGGGCTGCTGTGGAATCACATGACCAGTGATGTACTTGAGCTGATTTGCTGACAGTTTGCCCAGTGAAGATGTCTGCACCACATCCTTGTTGACTGTAGGTGGTTCGCCATCACCTTTCTGACAGTTTACTTGATGTTCTAGCATAATAAGAGCTAAGAGAAGCCTGAAAGAAAATTATTCAACAACTATCACATAGACCCATATAAGCAACACAATCTTAAGATATTTAAGACACACTCAAATAAAGTTGGGATTTCCTTTATCGAGACAGCTTTGCCTTCACACTTTACTATATCACTGTACAAACCAAATTAATCAACCAGCATCCATCATATTTTGCACCATACCAGTAACTTTCAGTTTGGGAAAAAAACTGTGTCATCAGTTTTTACGTTACAGTGACATTAATTTCATGCTCTATGGTTTTTGAGTTCTGAGAACTTCAACTGCACAAAATATTCAGCATTTGGTGAAAATACAGTATCAAATAGGCTCCATTTTTAACATCTCTACTTCAAAATCAAAACCACAATTTGTGTGTGTGTGTGTGTGTTTGTAATATGAGAAAACTGAAAACTATCGATATGAAGAATTCCCAGCCCTCAGGAAAAAGACTGATCCATACCCAAATTCTGCACAAATTAAGAAAGATGCAAACTATTAACACTGATGGATTTCATACACCTTCTCTATTCTGCTCAGCATTATGTCCCCTCTGTGGGAAGAGAAGATGCCCACAGACTGGACAAAGAACATTATAATACCAATATATAAAAATAGGGGAAACAAACTGCAATGCAAAAATTACAGAGGAATATCATTACTATGCAAAGGGTATAAAATATTAACTACAGTTATTAATAACAGACTTAAAAAATACACTAAATATATAATTGGAGAATACCAAGCAGGATTTAGAACAGGAAAATCCACTACAGACCAAATTTTTACAGTTAAAAATTTATTGGAAAAAGCCTGGGAGCATAATGTAGAGATACACCAGATCTTTGTTGATTTTCAGAAAGCATATGGCAGTATCTGAAGGGACAAACTGTACGCAATAATGGCGCACTTTGGAATCCCGAATAAACTGGTAAGGCTAACGAAAGCAACTATGGAAAACTCAACTTACTATGTAAAGACAGCAACGATTATGACAGATGGCTTTAAGGTAGGAACTGGATTAAAACAAGGAGATGGACTGGCACCCAACCTCTTTAATATAGCATTAGAATATGTAATAAGGCAACTGTCGGTATAAACCACATCAACAATATCTCATAAATCAGTGCAATCAATTGGATATGCAGACGATATAAATATTGTGGGTAGAACAAAGAGGGCCATTTCAGACGTATATGGTGAACTGAATGAGAGGGCAAAAGAAGTTGGGCTTATCATAAATGTTGATAAAACAAAAGCAATGGTGCAGAACACGAGACTTGGAAAGGGAGGAACAGTGAAGATTGAAGTGGTCAGGAGATTTAAATATCTAGGGACAGTAATAAATGACAGCAATGATGAAACGGAAGAAATCCGAGCTAGGATCCTGACAGCTAATAAAGCCTACAGCTCCCTGCAAACCATATTTCAATCCAAACAAATTCATTGAAATAACACAATAAGATTGTACAAAACATTAATTAAGCCAATATTATACTATGGAAGTGTGACCTGGACACTAACACAAATAGCACAGCAGATGCAAAACACTTCTGAAAGGAAAATACTGCAAAGAATATATGGCCCAACACAAGAAGGGGGACGCTAGCATCCCAGATGAAACACTGAACTGTACAGTTTACACAATGAGCCAAACATCATGGAGGACATTAAAATCAGAAGATTAGGATGGGCAGGTCACATAATAAGAATGGAAAAACAAGGGATTCCAAAAAAGGTTTTAAACGGAAACTTCATCACTAGACCAGTGGGAAGACCAAGAACCAGATGGGTGGAAGTGGTCCAGAGGGATGCATTACAACTGCTGGCGATAAAGAGGATGGAGGAGAAGAGCTGAAAATAGGGCTGAATGGAGTCGTCTTATGAGGGAGGCCAAGGCCCGGAAGGGGCTGTAGTGCCATATATGGATGGATGGATGGATGGATGGATGGATGGATAGATGATGTCCCCTCCGTACTAAAAAAAAAAAAAAGACAGTTCTATATTTTTATTCACATATGAAGTTTCTTTCTTACCTAAGCAACTGAATTTGGAAACCTTCAGAATGATCTGAGCCTCGATATTTACACCTGCCAACATTTTCATTGCTTTCAATGACAGGATCATTGAAGTGTACTATTTCCTCTGTAAAGGTTCTCTGTTGAGGTTGCTCTTCAGCTGAGACTGACTGCAATTCAAATTAAACTGCATGAACAGATGAAGGACACAATTTGTTTTTATACCTTCAATGATAACCATGCAGTTCAGTTTAACATTGTTCTTCAGACTGAAATATGAAGGACTGCTACATGTTACTAATTACAGCATTTCACCCCAATGAAAACTGTCAGATAACAAGCAAAACTGTAACTATAATGATAAAGAAAGAGGGCAAGTAAATAATTTAATCTTTCAACATACTGTAGTTTGGACAAGCTACATGTGGACATATACAATAGAACACCCACATATGTGCCTCAGTTTAAGGTTTTGTCTCATTTAATGATCAGTTTCAATGATCGAAGTCAATAACCTAAATGTTACACAGTTCCTCCCTTCAAGATTTTCCTCAGTTTCAAGTTCAAATCCACTCTTGTAAAAAAAAAATTGTACATTCGGCATTCACTGAATGCACTAGTTTCAGCAAGTTCTTGGATACAAGCAACACCTTGACTCTGTTAACACTCAATATCCCTTAGCCCAGCTGCCTTCAAAATATCACACTTAAGCTACTTCCCTCTTCTCTATTCAGCTGTTCAATATACGTTCGAATGCCATAACATGCAACATTTTCCAACTGACTCTTTGAAGGCACTTAACCATCCACATGGTGCAAGAATACAGCACCACAAAATTAAAGTTTCAGAAACTGCTATGGCACAAGTAGCATCCAATAAACTGGTGCATCATACAGAAGTATCTGGTCTTGGGCAATCCACATTTTGAAATGCTGCTGTAGACAGCAAGCTCTTCCCTTCACCTTTTCTTGACCACAGAAAACCTAAGGAATAAGTCGTGAAAAATTCACACAACTTCCAACACCACCTTGCCCTCTAAGCAATCCTCCTGGTGTCATGACTCTCAGCAGAACAGCAACTTACATTATTGTATTATCACACACAGACCAAAAATGTCACATTCCATTTGTTGTTAGCAGACATCATATCTTGATAACCATGTGATTCCTGATTTTGCATTTGGGGTTGTGTAACTGTCAACAATGTGTTTACTGTGTACATATAAAAGGCATGTCATTTATGTATGCACAGGTAGCAGTTCATAGTGAAATTCAACATTCGAGTCTGGTAATGTTCTTTCACACGCACCTTAGCAAAATTAACTTCCTGACTCTTCGCAATGGTCTTCATGTTGTAAACACTGGACAGAACGCAATGCAGAACCACTTTCTGTACCTTGCATCGTGACAGTAAGTCAGCTATGTAACAAGCAAAACCTTTGCCACTGTCACGAACGATGTAAATCAGCTCAGAGCAGATGAGCATCAGAAGCTCAGCACTAGCCAGCTGTACCTTTAGGTGCAAAGAACATAAACAACCATCACCCAGAGTAAACAAACTCCATATAAATATAATAATACTAACATAAAACTAAAAACACAAATAAGCACCTCGGACTTTTATTGGTCAAAAATACAACACAATATAATGATGTAGCAAAAACATATGAGGGAACATTTTTTTTTTTAGTTTATCAAAAACCAACATTAACATATGGGGCTAAAATGAAGATATAACACGAAGACTGTAACTTCTGAAATGACAATTCAATGAATATTGGCTACAAGACAAGGAAGGAGGGAGACAGAAAAAATAATGAAAGGAAAATATTCGAAGGCAGATATAACGATAAACAGCTACGGAGTACAAGAATAGAGAAACTATGGTAAATTTTCACTGTTGTTCTCAACTGCTAAAGCCTGGTAGTGCCAAATGGACTGATAATGCACAGAACATGAAAATAATTTCATTAATTCATTATTCACTGGTCATTAAGGATGCTGCAAAAACTACAGAATTTATGCAGAGCTGAATGAGATGTTGATATGATTAAGAAAGATGATAAGGAAAAGATCCAAAAGAAAGCAATATGGTATACAGACATTTCCTAGCATTTTCTCTTAGGACTCAGCTTGAGCATCAAACTGGGCTGCTTAAGTGCCTGCCAAATGAGTCACGTGGCACTCGATTAAACTCCACCGTCTGCAGAAAACACAAGAAGCATCTATAGCATGGAAGAGTGAGAAAAGCAAAAGAGCCAGAACACATAAATTAATTCATAAATCTGGACTACATAAATGTGTCAAAAAGTGAGAAGGCACAGAAATGGCAGAACATTAAAACAGCGGATGTAAGGGTGATGACCCCTGTGATACTCAAGGTATTGATCATCATGTAAGATGATTTAACAGGATGAGCAGTAAGATTAGTTTCTGACTTAGGGCGTTTGCACACACACCGGCAAAACCGGAGCCGGGTCCAACTCCGGCGCCGGATGCAATGTAAACAAATGGGTGTTTTCACAAGCAGCCGGTCCGGCCGAATTGCCAGTCCAGCAAATTAGCGTGCTGGACTGGAACTCAACAAGCCGGGCGCCGGGTTTGCAGCCGGCTTGTCAGTTTCAATGTAACTGCATTGGAACTTGCACACGTATCTGAACCTGTCGGTGCCGGACGACTGTTTTAAATACCCCAGTCTGTATGAAACCTACACAGCGTTCAAAATCAAACTGACCACTGGCAGCGGCAATGCCGGTACATGTAAAAAACTCCATGACTGGAGCCGGATCCGACTCCGGCAAAAAGCCAGTGTGTGTGCAAGCGCCCTTAGACATCTAGGAGAAAACAGATTTAGATGTAAATGTCTATGTAAAATCAATCGCATTACTAGGTGTGACAAAAAAAAAATCATCACAAGAACCATTCAGATGTTGGATATTTAAAATCAGGTGAAGCTACTAACAACACAAGGGATTCTAACCCTTGGACAAAGTACAATCTATTTCAAATAGTAAAAAGATATATTCAAAAGATATTTTTGTAAAACATGTGCAGCAAAATACTTGTAAACTACCTAGATGGACCTTACTTAATGGAAGGGCACTCGACAGCTACTTCTTTTGGAAATATTCCAGAAAATGAACTGCTGCTTTGTTGCAAGATGTGCCTCATGTAACAAAAGGACAAATGTGGATACAATATGATGGAATGCCTCACACATTACTTCAACATACTTGTCAGGGAAGCCAGAAACAAGGCAGCAGCTGGAAGAGTGCATAACCCAATCCAGTGTTGTCATAACAAATGAAATGGATCACATTCTGCAACACCACTGAATGGAGAGACAGCATGCATGCCCTCATAAGATGTTCACTCCAAAAATTTTATTTAGTTGTAAATGTTTTTCACACCAAGCAAGACTTAACTGAAAAATAATTCTGTGCTCATTGTTACAATACAACAGCAGTTAACTTAATTACAGTATCACACTGACCTACGCTGCATACACCTTTTTTACTCAACATGCCTCTAAAACATGCTCCCAAGGTATGTCCTACGTGCTGTAAAAACACCTGTATATATTAGACAATGGATAACATCCAACATAAAATACCTGTCTATTTCCTGCTATCTCTTCTTGGGTGAGTCTCATCTGTCCCAGATTAGGATAATAACTCCTAGCAAAATACAGACACACAGTGATCAAAACCTCCAGGTACATGCTACTTCGGTATGTTGTTCCAAACTCTCCACTTAAGACAGCATTATCTCCATGGAAACTCCTCCCAAACACCGATTTGCGATGTCTTGCAAGCAACGCAAGAAGACAAGAGCTTCTGGGAGCATTTGAAAGGCCTGTGGTGGCCGCAGCACAGAGGAACATACGGGCATTTGTTAGCAGGATGCTACGAAGTGAACTGAGGGCATACAATGTTCGATGTGAGTCATAAACACCGCAGTAGAGGAGCATATGTGAATGAAACTGATGTACTCCAATTCCCGTTGATTGCTGGCCAGGTGATTTGGTATCAGAACGTGGCTTACTCTCACTTTTTACCTACAGAAAATAAGGAATAGGACATTAATACATTATAACTGTGGCATATTAACAAAAATAGATGTGAATGTGCATATCATGGGAAATTAAGCGATTCTTTACTTGTACACTCACAAAGTCTTTGAAGAGCAATCAATAGCCGCTCATGTTCAAAAAAATTCCCGTTGTTTTGGAGTCTCAAATTTTAAATAGGCAGCACAGAAGCCCACCTGCACTGGAATCCAATCATAATCCAATTCATTCCACACTAAGTATTGTGCACAAATGTAAAATTATCCTCCTACCCCAACTCTCTTTCCCAAGTGTTTAAATACAGCATCCCAAAATTCTGTAAATTACAGGTACTATGCTTCCCATGCCAAACTCTGCATCAGGTGAGACAATGTCCTAGACAAGATTTCAAACCATGTTCTTCTGAAAACAAATTAAGCTTTTACCTCTTTGCTAACAATTCATAATTATAATAGCATTTCTCACCTGTCTGCCTTCAGAACACTGGCTGACCACCAACTGGAGAACATCCTGCAATATTTCCTGCACTATGATCACACTTGAAGAATCACCACTGCTGAAAGCACCACTTCCAAAGAACTCTTCTGCAGTTGTAGACTCCTCTAGTTCTCCCAGCACGTCCTCTTCTTCTGCAGACCACCTATGCACAACTCCATTAACCACCTGAAGCCTACTGTTAACATCACTGTCACAGAATGACTCTCCACTCTCATGAGGTTCTTCACATCCATCTCCTATGACCTGAACACTGTGAAAACCTGCTTCAGACTTTGAGAAGTCAGGATCAGTCACCTTCCTACTAAATGAATCCAAAATGTCAGCTGGTTTCTCTTCCCTCCCAATTTCACTTCCTTTTTTACTCTCATGGATCCTTGGTGCAGTATGGAGGCTTTCATGTGCTGCCGTATTTTTTCCATCATTGAAGACAGTTAGCTCATATTCAGGGGCAGAATCATTAGAAATATTACTGTTGGTTGTGGCAGATGAGAAAGGATTTACAAATACTGATATGTTTTGTACATGAGGCTTATGCACAAGAAGTCCATTTTCATGTTCCTTAATATAAGAGTTCTCAGTTATGTAATGGCACTCTCTTGTCCCTCCACCAACAAGTGTGGTAACGGCAAATATTCGTTTGGCTCTCACAGGATTACTGGTCACTTTTCTCCTTTCCCCCTTCTGATTTTTTAATTTCCTCTGATCTGTGGAGTCAGAAACATGATAGATTACATTCCCATCAACAGAACTAATTGCATAAATTTTTGCTGTAGCTGAACTGTCATCTAAACCATCTCCCTTTTCAGCATCTTTCACAGCACGTGTGAGAACAGTGTTGGAATGTTCAATGCTCACATGCAGAACACTCATTCGAGCTGTGACAGGATCCAGTAACATTAACAGAAGTGGATCCAATAGTCGTGAGGTATCTCCACGAAGGAGGGAATGCAGTAACCATGACTGTGCCAACAATTTTGAAGGGCAGCTTTCTGCTAACTGGAGATTATCAAGCATTTTCAAAAGTGATTTCTCAAAAGTTCGCAAATTCCTGTTCATTCCTGCTTTGGTTTCAACTTCTCGTCCAACATGCCACAGAAGAGCAAACCTATGGAAAGCATCTACCCTGCGTTCAGTGTTATTATCAGCCAAAGATTCACCTATAACATTTTCAACCGCATCATTACTGGGTAACACATTATGCAACTGATGCAACAATTCAACACAGGAGACTTTGAGCTCAGAGCTCAACTGACCAAGGTGGTGCCAAAGGGAATGAGCTAGTACTGGAACAACATTTGTATGATGCTCTAAATACTGAACATGCCATGGCTTTAAAAGAGGAACCATAACAACAGCTACGACACCATGGTGTTCACTCTCGGCAACTCCTGTGCTCTCACACTGTGATCGCAAGAGGGAGATGAGGTCTAAAAGAGTTGATATTGCAACTAACTGAAGAGATGGCACATTGCTTAGCCAACAGGCACACACAACAAGAACTTGCAGCCACCCAGGAAATGATGCCAGTTCCATGGGTTCATCTGTAATTAATGATCCCCCCGGAAGGAAATACGTAGGAAATGTAGACAGTTCGACTAGAAGGCTTGAAGCAACTTTCACTGGTTCATCCCACTGCTCACTCTGACATGCACTCACTGACTTTAAATGAACCCATGATTCATAACTCTTACTCTTCACACTTTTGCATCTGAATGATGATTGTAAAGTGTCATTTACAGAAGCAATGACCTCTTTATTACTAGTCTTCAAACATCTATATAAGAGGCTTTCAAGTTTTGCTGCACGGATCTCAGCAGTTTCACCAGGAAGAATAACTAACAATTCCTGAAAAAGATCACATATTTTGTTGCCGTTTATAACATGCTGTCCGCCAACAAACTTAACATAGAATTTCTCATACTGTCTTAGGCACTGTTCAAGAACAGACTGCTGCTTGCTTGGAACCTGAAATTCTGCAGTAATTGATGTGTTAATGGGCGATGAACCACATCTACTTAAATTGCTGTCTATCTGGTTCAATCCACATTCTATGGAGGGTCCAGCACTTCTACTACCCATATCTGGACTCTCCCTCCCAATATGAGATATGAATTCTGAACTCTTTGTTAGATCATCCACATGTTTATCTTCAGTAAGACTCATCTCCAGTCCATCAGTCCTCACTACTGACAATAAAACTGGACTACTTACAGAGTAATTACTGAGAACATTCTTAGAATGCTTATTACGAAATTTGGCACTGTGTGACTTTTTCATTTTGGAGGATGACTTTTTTGCTTGAGATTTGTCTTTACTTGTCTTCTTCTTTTCTGACAAATCACTATTGGCCCTGCTACGATCTGACTGAACACTTGACATGTCACTACAGCTTTTAGCTACATCAGATTGTATGTTTATATGAATCTTCTCTTCTGAAAGATCAAGGGCAGACATTTTTGTGCTCTCCAGCTGGTTGGCTAATGCTGATGGCTGAACCCGAGAAAGGATTTTGGCGCAAAGGTGAAGGCTTCGGGCAATCTCTTGCGGCAGCAAAGAATCACAATATTGTGTTAACTGAGTTATTATGTGAAGGAATAATCCTGGGAGATGTTCACTGGGCGTGTCCATGTAGGTTTCCAGTGAAACTGTATCTAACAGAAATTCAGTCAGTGTGCACACCTAAAAAAAAATGGACAGAACTAAATGGACAGAACTAAATACAAATTACCATATTCCTAAAAATAATAAGCTAGACTATTATTTAAGCTCTGGTATTTGATTTAACATTCATGGTACAGCTTAATTAAATCATACCTTGAAAACATAAATCAACGAGTGAGTGTAAGTAATGATTCTTCAAATGAAAACACTTTCTCCAACTGGGGGAAAGTAAATTACGGTGTCCCCCTAGGACCGATTCTAGGACCATTGTTGTTTTTAATTTACATTACTGATTTACCTAAAATACCACTCAAACTCAAATGGAAGTTACAAAATAACATTATATGCTGATGATACAAGCCTAATTGACAATAACCCTAATCACAATATATTTGAAAATGATATTAATAAGATTTTTAAAAAAATCCACAAATGGTTGATTACTAACTTGCTCTCATTAAATTAAAAAAAAAATTATACAATTTTTGACAAAAAAGACTATTTTAATGGACTGGTAATTGAACATAATAATAAATTAATAACTAACATCTTTAAAGTTCCTAGGAATTATGATAGATAACACATTATCCTGGGACATGTTGATAAAATTGTACCTAGATTGAGCCAAGCCTGCTACATAATTAGAGTAGTCAAACCATTTTTATCACACAATGTACTTTAAAGCTTTATTATGCTTATTTTCATTCAGTAATGACTTATGGACTGTTATTCTGGGGAAACTGCTCACATAGCATACAAGTTTTTAGTTTACAAAAGATAATTAGAATTATGATGGGAGCCAGAAGCAGAGATTCTTGCAGAGAATTTTTTAAAATTTTGGGAATATTACCTTGAACAGCTCAATACATATTTTCTATAACTGTGTGTGTAGTCAATAATAAAGATGAAAAATTCTAAACTATATGGCTTTAAAACTATAAATAACAAGAACTTATTTCAGCCACAATAAAATCTATCTATCTATCAAAGGAGTCCTCTTTTGCTGGCAACAAGATATAGGACTATCTTCCTATTCAAATAAAGCTGTTGTCAAGTGATTTTAATCAGTTTAAAAAAGCTCTTAAGGTTTTCTTACAGTTACATTCATTTTATACTTTAGCTGAATATTTAAATTATAACAGGGACTAAACCTGTATGATATTCTAATAATGTTTGAAATTTATATGAGAATCTTATTGTAGAGGTTTACAAATTATCTTTTAAGTTTGTGATGTTTTATTGTACAGGGTGTTTCAAAAAGAGCTTTACAACTTTGAAAGTGTATAGAAATATACAGTACCACATGCATGAAAGGGATTTTTTCTTATGCGGATTCGTTAAAGATCGAGTGTTCGTACCACCTTTGCCTGCAAATGTCGTTGAACTCCGAACTCGAATTACTGCCGCAGTTGCAAAAGTGACGCCAGAGATGCTACGTAGCGTGTGGCAAGAG
>Ga0131853_10005759_pt1 | contig 22403 bp, 17 predicted proteins | sample TergutLab28metaG_FD_92764 | JGI IMG/M metagenome (GOLD analysis project Ga0131853, IMG submission 92764) | Labiotermes labralis P1 segment gut microbial communities from Petit-Saut dam, French Guiana - Lab288 P1 (version 2) (version 2) | ecosystem: Host-associated > Arthropoda: Insects >... | reverse complement strand
ATGTTGTGCAAAAGGAAGCGGAAAAGAAGTTAAAATACAAGAGTTTGTGTATAGAGATACAATGAATGTGGAACCTGAAATGTACGATTGTACCAGTAATAATTGGAGCCACTGGAATAGTAATGAGAAACTTAAAGAAAAATTTGGAAACTATACCAGGAAAACACTCAATAGATTCACTACAAAAGACAGCTATACTTGGAACATCACACATAATACAGAAAGTACTGCAATGTGAAGCTTGAGGCCTGAGTGGTGGGGATCACTGCTGGTTCAAGAGAAGTACCAGGAAGAAATGCCTGTGACAAGAGACATACATATTGTATAATAATAATATGTCAAGGGGAGATCTGAAAGAATAAATTGAAAGTGAAATAACAGTAGCACAAGATCAGACATTACAAACCAAATATCATGTGACAAAAATATTACAAACAGAAACAGATAGCAAATACAGACTCTGTTAACAATTTGATAAGACAGTGGAACACATCATATCAGCATGCCCAATATTGGCAAAAGAACAATACATAAAGAGACATGATAGAGTGTGTGATCAACTGTACTTTTAACATATGCAAGAAAACAGAGGTAAAATTAGACAATGAACACTAGTATGACCATGTACCAAAATCAGTCAAAACAATTCATCAAGGTAAGGTTACAGTATTATGAAACCAACAAGTGCAAACTGACAGAACTGTTCCTAACAATAAACTGGACATCATAATCCATGATATGAGGTAATAAAAAAATGAACATGCATGTTAATAGACATTGCAATTCCTGGAGACAGAAATGTGATCAAGAAAGAAGCCGAGAAGATTTAAAATATAAAAGACCTCATAATAGAAATTCAGCACATGTGGATTGTGAAAGCAAAAGTGACACTGGTAATAATAGGAGTGAATGGAACCATTTCAAAATCACTTAGACAATACCTGAGCAACATACCAGGAAAGCACAAAATTCAGCAATTACAAAAAAACAGCCATATTGGGCACTGCACACATACTATGGAAAGTGCTACTGCAAAAGTACAAAACATATTTCACAGGTGAAATAAAATTACATATAGCACAAATTGTAAATACAGAACAGCTTCAAAACTACATAACCTAGAAAAATGGTTTGTTTCAGAAATATAATTGTAAATACCATGCATCAAGGTGACAACAACGATTATTATTATTATTATCTAACAATAAACATGATAATCCATGATAATTAAAAAGGAATATGCCTGTTAATAGACAATGCAATTCCTGGAGACAGAAATGTGATCAAGAAAGAAGATGAGAAGATTTTAAAATGTAAAGATCTCATAATAGAAATATAGTGCATGTGGAATGTGAAAGCAAGAATGATAATGGTAATAATAGAGGTGACTGGAACCATGTCAAAATCACTCAGACAATACCTGAGCAACATTCCAGGAAAGCACAAAATTTAGGAATTACACAAAACAGCCATATTAGGCACTGCAAACATACTATGGAAAGTGCTAATGTAAAAGTACAAAACATATTTCACTGGCTATATAACATTACATGTAGCACAAGAACAGCTGCAGAACTAAATACCCTAGAAAAATTATTTGTTTCAGATATATAATTGTAAATACCCTGCATAAAGGTAATAACAAAGATAATAATATAAATAAGAGTAAAATATTGGGATAAAAATGTGGGAACAAAATACCTGCAATGGTATATCTGGATCAAGTGCAAAGACAGGAAGCCGCTCAGTCCAGGGTAAGAACTCTTTGGTCTCTGTATCAATATAGTAGTCAAATACAGTGCCTTGGGCAGGAAACTTGATAGTCTTGAACTCGTTGACCCACCACTTGGTGAATTCCACACGATAGTCAATTGTCTATAAAAACAAGAACACAAATGAGAGTAGAGCTACTGAAGAAGTCAAGATGGGTGTATGATAACGGCCTTCTTAAAATGTTCTCTCAGAGCCAGTGAACTGGGAGACTGCATACTGCCCAGCTGCCCAGAGTCACTGGGAATGTCGGTTTCAGCATCAATTTTGCAAGTCCCAATTATGTACTTCTGAAGGGATTCCAGGCTGCTGTATTGCACACCTTGGCCAAGTGCTGTGGCATACACTATTCAAACTTAAGATCTGAAACTAACACTGATTCATGTCACTGACCCACAACTCTTATTTACACAACACACAGTTCTTTGCCACCACTCATTACTACAAAGGTCTTCTAGTGTTGCCTTGGGCCATCCAATATTAATATTGGTAGGTGCCACAATGATATGAATTTGTTTCTAACTGGAATTGTGCCATAGCCACATTCTGAATTTATTACCTCAACCTTCTGAACTGCCTGTACAGGACTATGGTATCAGTGGAAATTTCCAGCATGAATTCAAGTCAGAGTAAGTTTATGTAAAGTCCTGTCTTGCTGAATCAGACACATGTTTAAATTAACTAATTTATTATAAACATGTCTACATAATGAAGAGTTTTGGGAAATAGTTTCTAAGTCTTTTCCACTCTTGCATCTTGACATTTGCAACATTACTATCCACACTATGAATTATATCACAATTATTCTAACATTTAATAGTGTTTAGAGACCCTCCAGTTCTTTCAGGAATAAATTTCACACTAACCAACATTACCACACTTTCCTTCGAACACAGAAATTTAGTAATACAGTTTGGCCTGAGGCCTACCCCATTGGTGAATCTGGTGCAGGCACAGATCTTGCTGCTGCATACCCATGGCTTTTGGTCTTACAGATGTTTCTCAAGTTTTCAGAACTATGGTCTCACAATCACAATGGCTAGTGCCACTGCCTGCCCTGATATCAGGTAATAGAAAAATTGTTCCATCTTTGCTGGGGGTTATACTAAACATTTAAGTTGAGTCCTCAGAAATGACACTTTTGTTACCTATACATCACCACTGTCACACTGTTGTGTCATACAGAACAGAGGGAAATGTATCTGGATGCTAACTAAGCATCTTCTTGCTGGCTGGTTGGTACACACATTATTTCCTTATTCAGTCTACTACATTTGAACAAAAATAATGTACTAATCCATGGCAGATTACAAATCTAATCTACATCTGCATCAGAGGCACCGAACTTAAAGTGAATATTCTTTCTATAGAGACTGACAACACAGTTATAATGTACGAATCTTTAATAGTGAATGGAAGCATTAAGTCTCACTGCATGATGGATTGTATAATAAATGTCTGCCAGTCACATACAGCAGTCCATTCCACCTAAAACATCAAGCTCCGACACACCATCTTAAGCTAGATGATCTGTGATCTTGAGTACATGTGTGACCATCACTCATCACACAATTTCCTGATGTCCATCATCAGGAATTTGTGTGAAATGGAAAATGCAGTCTTCACATAACCCCGATCTCCTAATAAAACAACACTGCAATACACATCACTGAATCCTTTATGAGACTATGACTGTATTCCAAAAGCATGCCAGATACTCACCTTAAGTTTTTCAATTACATTCAAATAACCACCAAAATGCACACTGTGTTTTATATAGTAATAAATACATTTCTGTACCTGGTCATGAAACATAGCTGCTCCAAAAGCCCATACACAGGCAAACGCAAAGTAAATTTCATACCATTCTTTTAGACAATCTGAAATGGAAATACACTTATGTTGTAATGCAGTAAAATGTAGTCCTACTCCTGCTATTCACAGGGCAAATGATACATCAAACACACATGGAGTTGCTGGTCACAATATCCATCTTCGATCATATTTATCTAAAGTTTGTAAGGCAATTAAATTAAAATGTGATTTTCAAAACACTGAAAGCTGCTATAATATGGACTGTAATGCTCAGCAGTTTGGTATATAGAAGCAAATGTTATGAAGCAACGTCCTGTCTCCATTTCTGAGGCTAGAAGACTTAGGATGAAGGAAGAACGTTTCTCGTAAAACACTGACACCTCTTTGCTGAACTACTGTACTCCATTGAACTCTACTGCGGTTTAAATTCTTTAGTATGAAATGACATAGAATTGGCTCCTTCTTGATAATTTGGCAACAGAAGAAAGCATACAAAAACACAATTCAATACAACTGATCACTTACTCTGGTATGCAGGCCTACACTACAGTACTAAATTATGTACTGTTGTTTGGTGCAACAGTAAATGTTTACACAATTACCTTACCTGGAGGAGTATTTTCTGGTGTAAGAAGGCAGTGAAGTAGGTGACACAACATTTGTATGTGTGCCATCTCTGTGATAGGAGTTATTTTCTTAAAGCGAACTCTCATGTTTTCAAGGCATGAAGGGATGTATTTATCAAAGAGCATCACAAGGTTAGATTTCTCTGTAGAATTTACTCGTGTTTCAAGCCAGCTTGTCACATATCTGAAAGTCAGAACATGCACCTAAAAAGTTAAAACCTCAGTTACTCCCATGGCAAAGTTTCATGTCTTTCCTTTGTGTGGTACATAACAGCAGAATTTTCAACTACAAAAAATGTATCTCCACTTGCAATGTTCCTAATTTAAACATAACTGTCAGATATTCAGTCTATATTTTTCTTAATATACAGTGTTTCACAGAAATCTGCTTACGGATTCCATCCAAGGTCCTGGGGATTTATATAAAGAATTCCAGCCCGGGACACAGTTGCTGGTGTAGCTGTACGCAGGTTTGAGATCTCAAAAAGCAGTCTCATAACTGGAGTGAGTGCAATCCTCTCATTGCTAGCAAGTGTCAGTATCTGAAGATGTAATATATTGAAATATTATATGAGTTATAACACAATTAAACACAAGACACAGAAATATTTTATTTAATGACATCAGTCGCTAAGATTATGTGGTGTCTATGACATTCGAATAAAAGATGAGTATGGAGGATTGGTGGAACGATATTGACAAGAGAAAACTGAAGTACCCAGAGAAAAACCTGCTCCAGTGCCAATCTTGCACCACAGATCCCACATGGCTGGCCTGGGATTGAACTGGAGCCTTCAAGGTAAGAGGCCTGCAACAAATCAGCTGAGTTGTTGCATGGCCAAAAAGTAAACAAAAAAATTTTTGACCACATTTTAAATACAATATACGAAGGGTGTTCTCTACTTCAGCCTAAAAATTATATCACACAAATTCAAACAGTCTATTTAACAAGGACATACACTTTGAAATTTACTAATAATTTCATCGGTAAAGGGATCCAGGAGTCACAGGATAAGAAGACCTTACTCGCCCTCAAAGCTCTCTGTATTCATTTCTTGGTCAGATCTATGTGCAGATTTTGCTGCTCACAAATGATCAGTTCCCCTCTAAAAATTCAAAACTTTGGGAATGTGAAGAATATGAGACCTCTCTCCATGGTTCATGGGACATGTTAACCTGCAAGTCCCATTTGATTATTCTCAGATCAGCCTGTCACAGTGGGTCACAGGATTTCTCCCTTGCGGGTGCCCTGCATATATGGACAGAGGCAGAGAAGTCATACATAGACTATATATGAAGACACTGGACAAATGATGACACTATATTGACAGTCACAAACGCAAAGCTTAAAAATATTTTACACAAACATATTACATAGACATATGCCACTCAAACACAGCTTCCCTCTTGCATCACATCAACTGTTGGTTAATTACTGACTTGGGGAAAAGTTATTAACATTTTACCTTGTTATCATCCATAACTGTGTTCAGAGACTCAATCCACATGGGGTCAATATCACCATCCAAGACAATCCATTTTGGGTTATCACCTCCCAGATTGGCTTGGTCTCTCATTATTACAGAGAACAGACCTACAGAAATTATACATATGGCATTAGTTTTATGACATCCAAGCATGAAGGTTAGAACTATCAAGGCGATTCAAGGCATAGCTTAAAAAAAATTCAGTTAACTGATGAATACTGTCTTCTCGGATGTGATGCCATTTAGTCTGGTATAAATATATTGAAGCTTGAGTGGAACCTGCAACCTCCATCTTCATGACTCTTCTATTCCAAGGATGGAGGTAACAGGTGCCACCAAAAGTCCATAAATTTACACCAGGCCACAAATGCCCCAACCAGATGATGATATAATCAATAAAATTGTTAACTATTAAATATTGTCTCTGCTGCCACTCTTATAACATAAATTTCATTTGGAATTTATTGACCAATACTAAGAAAACAGGAAAAATGATTCCAACATTGGGCTGCATTATACATTAAACACATATTGGGCTGTATTATACATTAAACACACATTAACCCCAAAAGTGTAAACTTTGAGAGCCATATACAGATAATAAACTCACCATCCTTCCATTCTCGCGTGTTGGGATTGATGATCCCAAAGAGTTCATCATTGGTTACAGCTTTTGGATTCAGGTCATTGAAAACTGGCTTGCGCTTCGTATTTTGGTATGTTCTAAACAAAGTCTTCCAAACTTGTGTCTTGCCAGTCCCAGCATTCCCCACAACAAACACAGAGTGGCGCACTTCCAGCAGTTCTTCCAACTGCACCACCTACAAGCAACACAACCATCCAGCAGCCAATACAGAAATCCTAGTTATCTCTGCTGCAATATATCCTTCAAAACTGAGACAGACTTGAAGTACATGAGAATAACAGACAAATTTAAATATTTATAATAAGTCTAAGAACAGATTAAATTCCAAAAACGACTGTTACCATTTAGTACAGAAACATTTAATTTTCCACGACTGACTTATTAAACTATATTTGGCAGTCATTTAAGGTACCAAAGGAGGTAGCCAACATATTAAAAAAAAGCATGAAAAGAAATCATAGAAAGTGTGTGGCCTTGAAGGAAAAAATTCTCAAGTGCCTGTTCTGTATCTTCAAAACATCACTTTGTCACTTACACAGTTCAGAAGAAAACAACACAAGAACAACAGAAATAGCATGTGGCAGTCCAGTTCCAATCAACACTGCCAATTCACTGAAAATGAAAATAATATATTATAGTCAAAGGAACCTATCTTAAACTTTGGTTGTGGCATTTTCTCAATATCAGATGGAATGATACATGGTTATCACTTAAGCCAATATAATGTTTCAACTTTCATGACTTGGTCATCAGTTTTTGTCTGTGGAAATATAGCACTTAAGATGATGAACTAAGATTAATATGTTTTAGGCTATGAAGAGTATATCATATTTCATACACCAGTCTGACAAAAGAATAAGATTGAGTCATTTGTAATATAGGATAATGTTACAGCTAAGCATGAGAAGATAGACCATTGTACACTATTTCCATTAACACACAATGTACCTTTAGTATAAAATTGTCTTCTGGTTGCAGCTGTAAGTCAGCAGCTGCCTGTTTCACAGTTCTTTCAAATTCCTGGTCTCGCTTTCTTGGCACATCTAATGCAGGAAACAGGTCACCAATAAGACCCATAAATACCGGGACATCATCAGTTACAATCTTAGGAACATTAAAATCTCTGAGAGCACGCATCAACACTTCTTCCTCTGGACGTCCAGGATCACCTCGCTGCAAGAATATATTGCACTATAGGAATTCCTTATAATTCATGATCCCTCTAAGTGAAGAATTTCTGCACATATGAAATCATATAAGTACAGGGATTTGAGGGCCACACTAGTGTGCAAAAACTCGTTATGAGTAAATCACATAAATCACAAGCAGGAGTGCAGGAAAAATCTCTTTTCCATGGATGTAATACCCAAAGTGTGGGGCATTTTTACATATAGATCTTAAAAATTTTGGCCTTATGCATGCAAGGAAGCAGAACCCATGAGGTATCAGAGCATGTATATGACAGCTGTTTAGTAAGTTTTCTACTTGAACATCAATATGACAAGAATAGTGTCTAGGTAGAACCACAAGAAATAATATATCCTGTGATACCATCTGCCTAATGACAGTTCAGTGACTTACATGTATTAAAAATTACATATTCTTGATATCTTTCTGCACCACAGTAAAAACATGAGAAACAACATGTCACCCTGACTAGAATTTAGACCTGCTGTTCCTAATCTTATGAACTGAAGTATCTATCTTTGCTTACAGTTCCTCATTCATTCATATATATTAACACAAGACCATTAGTAATGAACAGTATGCACACTAGTTCTCACATGCTGATCACATGCTGAACAGAGATTAGGCATTAGTACATATAAAATATTGTTTATTCCATATTGATGCCATGCCAGTAGACAAGAAAAATGGAAAATGTGGTTTAGCTGAAATGATATAAACATTCAGTCACTTTGTCATTATTTGAATACCTGTAACTGGAAAGAAAAGTCACGTCCATAAAAGCTCTAAGAATGAATGTAACTGACCCCAGTAAGGCAATTAAATTTGATAATCACTTATAGTCACCTTCAGAGAGCCTGCTACAACCAGCACTGACTTAATGGCTCGCAGACCCCAGTCATAATGATCTTGTTTAGAGAGTAATTCCTTGCATAACGTATACAATGTAATAAATTTTCGTGCCAGAACACGAGCTTCTTGAAATCCTTCTGCTACCAACATGATCTCACAAATGAGCTCAAAATCTGGTACACACATTGCACATGGCCTGTAACAGAACCACTGTGTTACATGGCAGGTAACATAACACAAAATAATGTAGCGCTTTGGCTAATGAATTTAAAATATTTATGTACAGTGCTGTCAAACAATTTTTCTCTAGGAACTCACAATTTAAATGGGGTGCCATTACATCTTATTACATTAAAGAGGGCTGTGCCCTTTTAATTTTGCTACATATTACTATGTTAGAAAACAATATGATGAATCAAAATCTGACTGCAGTATCTTTCATGCAATAGTATAAACTTCCAATTTGTTCTTTGCACAAGGTGAATGAAATAAATCGAAAGTGCAGAAGTGTCATCTCGGAGAATAATAGATGGACTTTATTAAATGTGATACCGACCATTTACATTAGAAGTTGCTTGGTGAAATACATGTTGGTTTAGTTTGTTGCAATATAACACATATTTTATAACAATATCAAATCATCAACTTTTTAAAAAGACAGAGCACCATACTCAAATTCATTTCATGGTAAAAGATATGAATTTCTCTTCAAGACATACAAAATTTTATATCTGAAGATCTTTCAGATATATGAAGTACTTCACGGACAACAGCAGTAGTCATGAAGATTAATGTAATCTGTAATGTAATTCCATGTAGTCTGGTAGCTATTTACAGACATTCTAGAAGAAACTAATGCCTCCATCTTCATGGTAGAAGAGGTCATGCAGATGGTGATGGTAGTCTCTTCTGAAACATTTGTAAATAACGTCAGATCCCAGAAGATGGTAATCTTTGAAATCTGTGAAAGCTGTACTGTGATTACACTTGCAGCAGTACATTCATATCTACAATGAACAATTAGTGCCAGTAAGGTACAGAAAATGGCAAGTAACACATTACAAAAATATGTGTAGCCAAATGGAATTATATATATATATATAGAGAGAGAGAGAGAGACAGGTCTTAACTAGAATAGTAAAAACATATGACTTTACCTGAACAAAGCCTTAAGGTTCTCAGGCAACTCAGTACGACCTGCATAGCCTGGGTTCATTGTAATGAAAATGCCTACTGTTGGAACTAGTCCAATTGTCTCTCCCATGAAGTTGAAAGTGGTTTTCTTATCTCGTATAGCATCCTGAAACATGATCTGTATAATAACTTAACAGAAATATACACAAGACTGCATTCACTCTCTTATAAAGCTTCACACCAGCAACACACAATTTTACTGCTAGTGAACGCCATATATAACCAGCACAGATGGCACAGCTCAAAGTACAGAGCTAACACATGTTTAATATGTCAAAACTACAGGTTTCCATGTGAATAACATAAGCATATAGTCAATCATAAACTGTACCCTGTTATTGGGATATATTACATGCAAAAACAACCACTGTGTGTGTTCATGTAGCTGTAATAGTCTAGATTTATTTGTGATGTGTTTGATCTTACTCTTGACTAGTATTTCTGCTACTCTAAGTTCTCTGTAATTTTCTACAGATTCCCCCTAGTAAAAATCATGATAATGTTTTAATGCAGACTTTGACCAGACTGTTCATCTTCCCACATGAATCAATGCCATATACCTTCTGCATCTGAAAGTGTCTGTAACTTTTAGAACTACAAACTTCCTGGTATGTTGTGCAAACAGTTTGTAATTCTTTCATTTTTTAATTCTTTAATAGTGCTCCAAAAATCCATACACTGGAGTTCGTCCAGTGGATACAGGAATAAACCTTACCTGAACAGATTTCACTTGCACAGCCACCACAGACAAAACTTCTACTGTAATCCGGTTAAACTCATCAAAACAACCCCAGGCACCTGTCTGTGCCAGTCCCTTATAAATGTTGCCACATGACTGAAACAAAAAGAAATCAAAGATGTCCTCAGACACACTATGAAGCTAACAGGGAGAGTGCAGGTATAGCCCCACTTATTCTTATCTACTGTACTAGTTTGAGGCAAGTGGTCAACCTCATGCCCCAGTCACTTTATCCCAAGGGACACAACCCCTGGAACAGATTTTATAGGAGGGTGGGTGGAATCCAGAGGTGGTCTGGGCATTCTGAATAAGTGAAAAATCTCTTGCTCCTGCAAGGATTCTAACCCAAAATGGTCCAGTCCACAGCCCAATAAATATACCAAATAAACCATCCTTGCTCTCTGTAACACCACACATGCACATTATTATCTTCAACTCTATATGAAAGATGGAATATTGAACTAAATGAAAAGACCACATTACTTACTTACTCCATGGTGCAGAGTCCTTCTTGAGAAGCTAACTGGTTTGCAGCTAGTCAAGAAATTCCCCGCATTTCACAGAACCTGAAGGTTCATTACCACCCATTATCTCCTTCAGCAGATCCATTGAAATCCAATTAACTGAATGTAGGAAAATTTAAAGAGCAAGTCAGTTTTACATTATCTTTCATCACAACCCAAAGACAGACTGAATATCTTCCATAATGTGAAATTTGAGGATTTCACAGCAGTGACTATCAAGATCACTGTCATATGGGATGTGACATTGTGAAGTATGACAGAAATTTACAAGCATAGCATTTCAAAGGAACTTACAATCTTTAACTTCAAGACAGAAAATGCATTCCATAATGTTTTTTTTTGTTTGCTACAAAAATTACATAATATGATTGCAAGTGTAACAAGGCAGTGCTGTGAAGCAGCATATTATGCTTCATATGCTATTAAATGACTATATATATCAACATTAAAGTCCTACTATAACTGTATGCAATAAACAATTACAGAACATTCCAACATTTAAGTATCTGAGAAGAGCATTGAAAATGGCATCTTCAAAACATGTAAAATTCAAATTTGTTCCAATTATGTTAATGTGCAAATAACAAGTACAAAATCAGAATTTTCAGCAAAGAAAAATACTTCCACTTGATACAGAAAGAACTTTGTCCACACAGCAGAATGAATGTATGCATGGTATTATCATTGTTGTCACAGTTATTGTCCTATTCATCATCATCATCATCATCATCATCATCATCATCATCATTGTCAACGTCGTAATTGTCATCATCATCACCATCCACTAATAAAGCTAATAACAACTTTTTCATTAAAACAGAAGACATATGAAGAAATTCTTGGCACCTAACACATTAAAACCTAATACACTTGAGAAAACAGCACCATGTAACATGAAATACATCGAAATATGCTATTGGGACAAGATCCTCTTGGATGACATAAAACTGACTCAGACATTTGTATGTATACACTCCACTGAACATAACCAGATAAGGAATCTCTCTTGGAACTCTTCACTATTACGATAATCCTAATGTCAACAATTTTGCAATTTTAGACTTAACATTTTATAATTTATAATTTAAATATTTTAAGCATCCTAATACTAGGCATCATACTACCAATATTGATGTGTTGGTATTTACATTCCTTTTGTATTTGTAGCTCCCTGAGGATGGCACCTTGGTGACAAAACATGTAGGAGTTTTCTAAGAATTATTTATGATTTATATCTTATTATGTGACAGAACACACACACACATAAAACTTGCTACACTGTCACTCCTGAATGAAACAGTACTGAAGTTTCAATGCATGTGATAAGTTTAATTGTTGAGACATTTTAAAGCCACCATAAATAACTTAAACTTCATGTCAGGCAAATTAATTCAAGATAGGATTTGAGGTTATCACACTAGAGACTATTATAATTACTCTCTTGTGGAATGTAACATGTGGATATGGTGACAATGGTGGGAGCAGGTTGCTCTGAAGGATCACTAAAATTACACAATATCACATCCCACAAGAAAATAATCTTGAAATTAATTCAAGGCTGAATAATCATACCTACATAACTCTATTATTTTGTTTTCTCATTACCAGACAAACAAATATTAAATTCATAAACTAAAGGTTCCATAATAATTCTCATTCAACTCATATCATTCCAATTCCATCACAATTTGCCCTTTAACATGACCAGCCGGTCAGTTGCCAATCTATTTGCAGCGCCTGGACATCTTTTCAGAAAAGCAAATTTTCACAAAGAAGTACAAAATCATTCATTCATTATTATTTTCACTAGGGGGCAGGCAGAGGTGCAGTTGGTACAAGCACTGCCCTATAAGCCAGAAGGTAATTAAATTCGATTCCCAGTGGTATCACTGGAATTTTTCGTTGACATAATCCTTCAGACCACACTATGGCCCTGGGATCGATTCAGCCTCTAACAGAAATGAGTACCAGGAATAATTCCTGGTGGGTAAAGGTGACTGGTGCATATGGCTACAACCTTATGATCTTCATGAACTGAATGTCTTGAAATCTGAGAGCTTCACCTTCAGAAACCCTAACGGCCTGTCCAGGTCTGTAGAGGGATTGCTGCACGTTTTTTCTTATTAATACTATTATTGTACCATGACATGTCTTTCTTTGAAACATGTAGTTTCTAAACAGCTGTTCATTTGCAATGTGGTTAGTTCCTGGTTGATGCCAGTTCACTTCAAAATGATCTTATTTTACATCACTTCCAACCATAGGACCAATGGCCCAGTTCTTGGTTGCTAAATCCAGTTTTCAATCAACTTACAAACAACACTTTCTCTGATTTTCTTGGTTTCAGTTATACAAAGCTATACATTCCTCTGAATGTTTCAATACGTATGTACATACGTGAAATTTTTCTATGGTTTCAACATTCCCCGAACACAATAAGACCTGCTTTCAGAAGAAATATGCTATGTGACAACAGTTAGTAATCTAACCTGTCATAATTGGATACTTATCCTAAAATATTTCCACCACTATCGTTGTTATTACTGCTAATGTATCTTTGGAAGAATTATATGCTGGTGAATGAGTTGAAAGGTTTTTGTAGCAGTGTGGTAGAGGACTATGTTTTTCAGAGATATAATGGGGCATCGTTGGCTAACGGGTTCCAAGTGTTTTCAAGGGAGCTTAGTTCCTTCAACCTCAAGGGTATGGAATACGAAGAAAAATGTTAATGCTTTACTTTGAAACAAAAGAAAAACCAAACCTTCCTTCTCCACCACTATGAAGAACTGAACTTAATTTCGATATACTTTCACTTACATGCCACACAGTACTACTAAGGCTCTGTGACATCTAAAACAGTTCTCAACAAGACAAAGTTTATCCCTTACTGACAATAATCATATTACAAAAATGTGACACATAAAAGAATTACTTGTTTGAGTGATGTCAGGGGAAGAAGACTGGTAAAGACACACTTGCATGCTTATGGTCTTCTAAGTGTCAAGAGAATTCCTTACACATCATTTCAGTGACAATCAGTGCTTCAGAATATTCTCAAGACATTAAACTCTGATCAAGAGCTAGCAGCATTAAACATCTATATCACCTTGTAATCCATCTGTTCAGAGCAGTTGAAGACATAAACTGTGATACCAAGGGCACGACCTAAATCTTTGGTGGTTTCTGTCTTTCCTGTACCTGCTGGGCCTGCTGGACCCCCACCCATCACCAGATGCAAAGACTGCAAGTATAGGCATACTTATTAAATCATTTTCAAATACATCAAAATCTATTTCCATATTTCATTATCATATACCTTTGTTTCAAAATAAGAGAATTAGATAAGAAAGCAGTGTGAATAATCTTCAATGTGAAAATCTTAAATGTTGTACAAAGAAGAGAGTAGTAATTTACCACAACACAGGCCCACAGAAGAGAAACAGGCGTATACATTTCATTCACACAATAAAATTTCCTCAACATTTGTTCCTCACACTGTTTCTCAGGTGTCTACAGTAACATCAGTATTTCTTGACTTATATATATTTACCTTTGTTAGTGTAGGTTAAATATAAACACTACTTACTAATTAAAATAAAGACATATGGTGTTAGGGCAAACTATAAAAATGATGTAGGTGATAAACCCTCTCCATTATGCATTCAATTTAGAAAAATAAACACCTTTTTTATTATAACAGTTTTGTAATTTATTCAGTTTCATGGTAATTACATTTCCTATTCATGAAAAATCATAAATAAGTCATATAATAAAACCAACAAATGCATTTTAACCTTTTAAATGCTGAGTTCAATCCCATCTGTATGTCTCAGCTTGCTGAATTATTCTGCGGGGTGTTTAAATTTTGTGCATGCTTTTTGAAAAACCTGAATATTTTGAGGATGAAGCAGGATAAATTTGTGAAATAAAAAGCACTGTGTTGGGAAGGAAACAGACACTGCTCAGTATGCCTTAAAAATGCTGTAATATCCTTACTGCATAATGGAGAAGATAAGTTTCTAAAAAAACTTGTAAATATCCATGTTCTTTTACTGACACTGTGGTCAAGGCTTCAACTGTTTGTATGGAAGACGGATGAAAAGATGTCTTATAAGTTGTTCTTTGTGTGGTAATCCATAAAACAATTTTGATCCACACAAAGCACATCACATCACATTTAACACATTTGAACATCTCACATCACAGCCCTCACTGAACACATGCAACATCACCATTTTGTGGGATTGGGGCCAGGCCAGTGCTTATTGTGACATGTGTCAAATCTTTTGTGTTAGTAGAACCTGGGGTTGGTCTCCCTACATGCATGGATGACCGTGGCTCATGCCCAGCCCATGCCAGCATCTCTCTGATAAGTGTGCATAGAAAACTTCTGTGTGAGATTTACTTCCCACCACATGAAGATAAAAGGATGTAACTGTTGAGAATAGCCATGTCTGACAGGTGGAAAAAGAGCTTTTTTATCCACTTCCATGTTTGATGGCTGGGCCACGTAGCTATTGGCCATCCTATCTCCATTGTCAACATGCTCAATGTGACGGTTATAATGCGCCACAATTGCCGGCTTTATTGCATTCCCATGTTTGTCGCAATAATTGCCTTCTCTGGGTGGATCGTGAATGTTTGTCAGGAGGCACATGTCTCTCTTGTCCCTCCACACCACAGCTGTCAAGTCACCCCTGGTCCTTACTCGAATGTCAACATGTTTCAATCTCAGTGTCTTGGGTCTGAGGTCCTTGGGTATGCCCTTTCTATGTGGCCTCACTGTCCCATAAAAGAGACAGTTTTCTGGGCCAAGTTGTCACACAGGTTAGGGGAGGAAAAGAAGTTGTCCATGTACAGTTTATGGCAAAATTCTTCTACCCCTTTTGTCAGGTTAGTCACTGTAGCGTAGGTTGCTTTCAGTTTTGTGCCGCCATTTATCTGTCTTTACCGAGGTAAACATTCATGTCATATGTATAACTACTACGGTCGCATAGTTTGCATATTTTGATGCCGAAACGTTTGCATTTTTTTGGGTTGTACTGCTTGAAGACTATCCATACCTTGAATTTCACAATGACTTCATCTAATGCCAAATGTTCAGAAGGGTTGTAAAATTTTGAAAAATTCGTTAGAATTTCAAATAAGTCTCATATTTTCCACAGTCTGTCATCTATCCTGTCAGCTCCATTCCTAGTATTGTCCGTGAAATGTAGAAAGCATAGTATGTGATAATACCTAGCATGTACCATCATTTGTCTGTAGATTGGACAGCAAAACTGTTCCAGTTTCGTCCAATAGTCCTCCAGTCTGCCTTGAACTGCATGTCTCATCTGCACTGTCAGAGCCAAAAACATGAACATTTCCGCTCTTGTCACCTCACGATGGGAAGAAGGTCCATTGTCAGAATTGTCTAAGAACTGGTAGTAGTAGCGATTTGTTTCCACAACCAGCAAAGCAATAAATTGCATGAAGAACAGCAGCAGAATGCTAAGTGGAGCGGGCTCTCGCATTATGTGTGCAGCTACACTGCGTTCCCCATTGGGAGCCCCATTAAACGTACGCACTACATGCCTTCAGGGTTTAGGGGGCAGTGTTCACTGAGAGGGTTGTGGCTGTTGACCTGCCATATTACCAACATCATCCTCAACTTCAGATATGCTGGCAGAAAAATAGGGACTTAGAGGCTGTAAACTGGAAGAATGTTGCGAAGGTCAGCATGGCTCCTCTTTATCCTCTGTGTCAGCAGATGTGTAATGCTTCTCCTTGCCGCTGTCCGAATCCATTACGATTTCTTGTATCTGATTCTAAGACAGCAGACAAGCCCGTTTTGCACACAAAACCTCGCCATGTTGCACTTTGCAGAAAACTGCAGTGTAACTACCATGTACGTCAGCAAAATCTAAACTGACAGAAGTCGAACATCTGCAAGGTACTTGGTGAAAATGTTTCCTTCCCCTACCTAAGAACCCTTACTCTGCTGCCTGTTAGTAATACCATTAGGTTTTATGACCTAAACATTCCATTCCATTTACTAAATGCAAGACTTAACTGCACAGTATGTCCTCAAGTCTTATGACACTTATAAATTCATGGCTAATTAGGGTCTCAGTAGCTGACTAAGTGTTTACACACAATTGACACAGGATGCCTTTCACGACTGATTCAGTGTTGAGACATTGTGCCAATAGACACATAGAGAGGGCGTTCAGCATTGTCAAACATAGGTCACCAAACAGTACACGTTAAAATTACTGGCATTATTAGGAGCTCACCATATTCTCCACGTTAGCAGGGTACGGAAAAGTTAAAATTATATTTGCTTTGCAAGATTTTAGGTTTTTTCAGTGTGGTAACTAAGGTTTGTGTTCTTCTAGGATATGATGTTTCATCACTGTGTAATTGGTTCTCAATATTCTGAGACCACTATGTTGTCTCAAAATGTCAGGAACCACAATTACCCAGTGACATGACATCATATCCTAGAAGTACAAAACCTTCAGCTACATCACCCATAAACATTTTGTTTGATCATCAAAGAGTGGCAGGGAATTTATTTGTGCTGATGTAATCAAACACCACACATTACGAGAAAAATTAAATTGTGTTTCTGAGAAAATAATCTTCTTTGGGTATATAACAAAATATTAACATTCTATTCAACACATGGGTACACTTCCAAGCAGATCAAACCCGTCATCATTCCTCCTCCATCGCCACCTGACTGAGGTGTTACAGTGTATACAGTGAAACAAGGGTGAGAATTCTGACCTGCGTGAGTGTTATGTAGCATCTGTCAGTAAGAGGGGTGATGACAAGGCGTGGTGTATTACCCAGGTATTCATAACTGTAGCAGAACTGGGCATCACAAATATTTGCAAAACAGTCACATTCCTTCTCGTCCCACCTGCGCAGAGATAAATATTGATGTATACACAGAAAATTCATATAAATTCACAACTATGGCAAGGTTTTAGAATTCAGTGACACAGATGGGGTTAAAATTATACAGATATAAGTTGTGATAATGTGGATTCATTAAAATGAAACATGAAAGAAGGCATTTTATTTGGTATGAAAACGTTGGGTTTAGCTCCACAGGGTTCAACTTCTCAGTCAGCGACTTTTCACTTTTCTAACTGAAGCTGATACTTTAACTACATGTCATCAAAAGTCTCAGCTGTACTCAGTAAAATGCTGCAGCTAATGTCACTTAAATTAACTGCTTTACATTATGTCATGAATTGTGACTATCTCACATCATATTCTCACAGTCATTCACTCATACAGTGCCACTGCTTGTTCATTGCAGTTTGTGGTGGTATACTGAGGGTGGGAATGTACCATGGATGGAAGTAAACTGAAAAATTGTATCACAAGGAACTTCCATTAACAGACTTCCGTGGGCATTAAGATAGGGTGGCGCCACATAGGTGTTTTTATTTTGTTCCTGTGTGTTGTGCAACCACCAGCTACACTGTGACTGTAATTCTTTAGTTCCATTACATTCCCAATTAGTGAATTATTGCTCAAAAACGTGACAGTGAAAGCCAATGTTACCTGTGCCTTAATTGAGACTGCCATTGAAATGCTGAAGCACTTTCTATTTTGTTTTGAATGAACTTGTAAACCACATCACGGGAATGTACATCTATAGTACAGATCGTCATTATCTTCTGTCTGTCCTGCTTAGTCAGTTCACCAAGCAACAATGTGATTAGTGTACTCAGTTGTGATACCTGTAAATATAATCATACACCATAGAAACACCTCTATTATGACAAGTACACCCTTGAAGACACACTACAACTTAACCCCAGAAGTGAAACTAAACATTTTTTTGACAGGTAATGCAACAGGGAAAATACTTGGGCTTTCAACCAATATTTGTTCCAAGAAATGCTGAACCCTACAAATAGCACATTATTACTGTTAGGAAATCCTGTTCAATGAGTGCAACTGTCACTAACATTTCTTAATTTCAATGTATATAAATTGCACTTTTTGTGTAAGAAGGCTTATCAACATTTCAGAAAAATGTATTGCCACATATGACATTACAATTATTATCAGTAATAAACTGTGATATAGACTGTCGTGCACTTGGCTGGTATATTGTCTGTTAACAGTCTCAGTCAATGACTCAGTATGGCTCGCACATTAAAGAAAATGTGGAACATACATAAAGTGTAAATGAGGCAGTACAGGTCTGGTAAAAATTTAATCTGCAAAGTCTTTACCATTAATGGATCATACTACACACAGAACAAAGTCTCTGTTTACTTCTTAATTTTGTAAATATTTATCATCATCTTCAAGCACTGTTTCTATTTTAAACAGGTCAATAGTTAAAAGGTATCCAATCCTGTCTAGCCTTCCACTGTTCAACTTCTTGCCATCCTTTCTTCTTTATTCTTGATTTCTTCTAGTACCCTGACAGGATGCTTTTAAGATGATGTAAATACATAAACACAAAGCTTTCTTCTTAGAGATTTAAAATTGCCCTATCAGAAATACACTAAGAAATAAGGTATGTCCATCAAAATGTGGATGTCATACACAACCTTATCAGGTTGTTTATGACTCATTTCTGGCAGCAGCAGAACAAAGCATTCCCCTACATTATACTAATTAAAAGCTTTTTCACATATACCAACAAGACTTCAGAACAGTCCACATTTATATGATATGTGTAAGAGAAGTAAATTGTTTTTAGTGAATATGAAGTATAGCATAAAACAGAGAGTTTTACTGTGAAAACCTAGACTTGAAGGAACCCTATAAAAAGTGTCACAGGAAGTTGAGAAGTCACTTTCCCAGGATTTCAGTTCCTCCAAAATCAACATTACATACACTGATTGATACATTTTGAATATGAGGCTCTTTATTTTAAAATAAATGAGAGAGAAAATAATGTTTTCTTTCAGATGAAATATTGGTTATGAGTAAAGTGTACTGAAAAGCATGTCCACAAAAGTCATTATCATGGGAGAATAGTTTTGTGAAGCAGTGTGTGATTGTGAAGTCAAGCATTTGACAAGTTATTCTACAGGTGAAATCTACTTAAATAGTCATGTAAGCATTTCAAATAACAGATACTATTTGAGAGGTATATGTTGGAGTATGATTTTCTGTCAGTGAGTTAAGAATAACTGAATGCATCTTCTTCTTAGATACAATAAATTCAGATATGTGAAGTGGACAAATTCTTATACCATTTTTTGCAAATTTAAGTGAGGTGGAGGAAGAATAGGAGTTCTGTCAGCAAGACAGTTCAACCACATGGAGCCAATAATTAAATTTGCAGGACTGAAAAATTAGTAATCTTCATGGTCTGCTCACTCAGTCAGTCTGACCCACTGTGACTGTTATTTGCAGGGATGTTTCAAAGACAATTGTACACAAAACAACACACACACACACAAAACATAAAAAACATACAAAACACACAAAACCTTACAACATGTGGCACATATTACTGGAATTCTCAAGACAAGAAATTAAAATACTTCTTAATCATATGTTCACCATGTGCAAAGAATGCCTGAGCGTTGAAGGTCACTTACAGCACCTGTGGTAAGTTTTATATCACATATTGTTAATTCACGTTCAATGTGCAGGTCCTGTATTTAGTTGGACAACCTGCAGTAAATAATAAAGATACTCACAACATACTTATACATACTATACTTTTGTATGCTGCTGAACTCTTATCACAAGTTGAACTCTAAAAAATATTTTTTTTGTAAGAAATGTGGAATGACTGAATGTAAAAATCATACATATACACAACAGATCTATTCTCTTCCCTGCAGCATTTCAAAGCTTTCTGATGTAGAAGTATCCTCTGTTCTCTCATACTTTGCTTCTCAGTAACAAAGTTTCTGGTTTCTGGTCTTTCTCCACATAATTTGTCATGATATGTGTGTCATACATAATATTTATTACAAAAACTCTCAGGTTAACACTCACTAGGTTTCAGTATGATTGTACCATCCTCAGGAGAAATATCTATTACCTTATCATAAATTATTCTAAACAAAATGTATTGCAGCCATTATTACAATGAGGGTTAAAAGAATCTTAGAATATTAAATTAGGAGGTGTTCATTCCATACAGCAATAATTTGCTTCAGAGTTTTCAATTCCAATCAGATTCACTAACTTTGTTATCAAATTTTCCATCCCACTGTCATGGCACATAAGATTGTCTTCTTGGTTATTATTCTTTATTGCACTGCCTGGCACTAACATTGAGAACCAGTAGTGAAATTAAACATTGGTCTGGTGTTACTGTTGTGAATCCATTATGGTTTGATGCACAATGATATTATTATCACTAACAGTTTAAGTTCTTGCATGGTTATATGTTTCTTTTACAGTGTGTGTTTATTACACTCATATTCAGCCACATTCTTTGTGCTGTCTTCAGACCAGTCCTTATTCACAAATTTCATAACAACCCTTCCCGTTAAGTCACTCACATACAAAATCATCTCTCATGCAAGACTGAAGCTACAGATCTGAAGCTCTCCATTCCTCCCTTTTAAATGCAATTATGGCAGGCAACAATAAAATTCAAAATCAGAGTAGAAACCATTTAGACAAAACTGACATAATGCATGCTGGCAGGTCAGTTTTACAGTCAAGACTAAACTGGCACAGCCTGGAATGGCTGCAGGGTTGAATAGGGTCAGGAGGGAATGTAAATTTTTGGCAAAAAAGTTACACTACCAAAATATTCACCATTCATTACTTCAGATTGTTATTACCTGTCAGATGAAAATTTTGCTCGTGTGCAGAGTGCATACTAAAAATTGGATTAGTTTAAAAATACAACACTCAAATTACTGATGTCCTAAAATCTGGCAACTTGATTCTACTAAATTTTAACACAATCTCCATGCAATATCATAAAAATAAAATCCAGCACCTGTTTCTTCTGGTAGTCCTTGATTGCATTTTCATACCCTTCCTCACGGCGTGAAAAAGCTATGTTGACCTCTGTAGTCCACCAGATCTGAGTTCCACACAGAGACACCTGTGCTGGGTAGTCAAACAACCACTGCTCACGGGGTTTCTCCTCATAAGCCACAACAGCCTCAGAAAAGTAATGGCGCAGGGAAGTACGCATAGAATCTTGTAAACGATTTAACCACACCTCCACCTAGGAAACAGATATGAATATCTTACATAATCTAAAAACGTGTTAGCAAGCGTTCCCAAAAGCATCATTATTTCAAAAAACCTGGAAAAGAAGAATGTAACCAATGTAACCTCCCAGTTTTGTATGAGTACAATTAATTGCCATGGAACTTAAATCACAGTGACCATGAACTAATTAACAAGTTTGAATAAAGGTTGACCAACTAGATGACACTTGCTTTATTATATATTGCTCAACATGTTTCAGACGTTAATACATCCATCTTCAGGAGATAGCGAGTACTTGTTGTGTTGTGTAGGCTGCAATGATAGAGGTTTTGTGTGTTAGTTTATTTATCTAGTGGTGAGTGCTATACCTATATTATGTGTCATGTGTGGCTCTGTGTGAGCGTGTTT
>Ga0131853_10005758_pt1 | contig 22405 bp, 12 predicted proteins | sample TergutLab28metaG_FD_92764 | JGI IMG/M metagenome (GOLD analysis project Ga0131853, IMG submission 92764) | Labiotermes labralis P1 segment gut microbial communities from Petit-Saut dam, French Guiana - Lab288 P1 (version 2) (version 2) | ecosystem: Host-associated > Arthropoda: Insects >... | reverse complement strand
TTGACAAATATATCGTATCATATATCATAATACGGGAAATAACTGAACTCACTGTGTCAACAGCAGTTAAGTGTTATATGGAAACAGTGATGTTGAAATTGTCTAATGTTACTCCTTAATTCATGGCTTACTATGCTGCTAGCCAGCTTGTCGTATGTTTTTATTGTTGGTAGTAATGCTGGATGGACCCTTTCCAACATACAGTGTAAAGTTGCTGGCTACCCACTCCATTCGCATCTTTCCCCTTCACTTCCCCTCCCGTGCGTCACCGTGTGCCATCACGTTCCGTTTTCCCTCTACCAGATGGTGGAAAGTGATCAATATCATGCTAAGACCATCCCTGAAAAAGAACCCTTGTGCCCATTGAAGTGGGAGATGAATGGGCCCCAGGGCTAGTCTGGACATGTCGGGAGATGAAAGAGCTCCTCCAACCAGGACTTCACCTCTGGTCCATCCAGCCCCTTGCCTAGTCACTACACCAACTATGCCAAACTGGCCCCAGTACAATAATTGGTGAATAATGAATCATAAAGAATATGCAAGAATGTGGTCATGGTCCACCTTAGAGACATTCTTTCAGAATGTGCTAGAAAGGAATGAGTGAAAACACAATAACAGCAACTGGGGTTACAAGCATCCTGGCTGTGATTCAAACTGGGCACCTCCTCCATACAAGTCACAAGCATTACTGCTAAGCTCAAACTGTCTGGCAGCCCACTTTTAACTACGTACTGTGTTGCAGTGATAAGGAAAAACTGACTGCCATATACCAACATGTCAAAATTCAATGTTTCAAAACCCACCCACAAAATACACCCTAACATGCAAGTGCAATTTATATTACCCCTTTATGGCCGATCAGGAAAACAATGTCCCAGTAATTAAATGCCCCCAATGATCATTGGAAAAACAATGTCCAGCAAAGCCACGCCGATTTTAAAATTTTCTGTAATTATAATTACACATACTTTTTTCACAGTATTAGCCTAAAAGACTTGTATTGTATATGCATTAAAGATAATGTGAAGTTCAATTCTAGTTAAAATTACCACTAATAGAGTTTAATTTAATTTTAATTCCGGCACCAAAGGGTTAAGCATGCACTTTTTATTTCAAGTTATTAACTTTAAAAGCATATGAAAAACAAAAGATAATATCAGCAGGTGCAAAAATGCACATTTAAAACAAAAAAGCACCCCAGCCATCAGCAGCTACTTTCAGTGTTAATGTACACATTTATTGCTGTTAAACTTGAAATACGTTCTCACCTTGTCACAGTCAATACTAGCAAGCTCCATGTCCGTTGTGTTGGCAATGAAGAAGTGACCATAGAAATCAGTTGCTCTAACACCTGTAGATGTCCGCACCCTCATGATGGCATCAAATGCAACTGGACGACTCACATCATGCTTGATATCTGCTATAAGTCGTTCACCATCCAGGTCAGCCTATCAAAATATTTTGCATGTGAAGAAACATCATTATTCTTAAATATCCACATTGGTATAAATACTTTCTGCTCTTACACTCAGATGATACAGCATCACAGTATACTTTATGAGTGACAAGTCTGTTTAATCAGAAGCTCCTTCAGCAAATTTCAGTCCATGCAGGACCAACCTGGGGAGGCACACACAAGCAGACCGGTGGGAACAATATAAGGGCTACATCAACCTTTGCATACCGAGTGTCTCATATACCTTCTATTTACATTATCCTTCATCCTGCTAAGGAGGGCATTTCAATTTTAGTGCACGGTTTATGGAAAAGTATTATTTAAACAGAGAAGATAAAAATTATAAAATAAACAGCACTTTGTGGAAAATAAAACAGAGATTAAGTAGCATGCCTTGAAATTGCAGGATATTTCCTTGTTGCCTAAATACATAAAATGGATTTCTAGGAGTATTGTCCCATGTGCTTTATGAGAAAACAGTTCTTTAAAATGTTAGCCCCAATACAAAAATACACATTTTGTATTAACTGTTTGTTTTATGAGTCTTGCAATGAATTTTCTTTTGTGTTATTTTCTGTTTAAAAGCTTAAAACCTTTTTTGTTATCAGTTATATACAATTAATAATTGCTCATTGGATTACACGGTAACTAGATGAGACTTACTGAACACTATGTGCACACTGCACTTCAAATATGTCTTAAGGCAACATTTACATAGAGGTATTAATAAAACCCTCAATGCAATCAGTGATATAAAATTTGGTTAAAAAACATTTCAAAGACCTGTTCTGTTTCCATCATCCAAGTGAATGTGGGGAGTTCACGAACATGGAGGGAGCAGGTCTCTAAAACATCACCATTAACCAAAATCTGAATGTGCTTTATCACCCAGACTTTAGTACATTTGTTTCCCATGAAAACTGAAAATTTCACACGCACGCACACACGCGCGCACACACACACACACACACACACACACAAAAGAATGTTTCTTTATATTAATTTAATTTATTAATACATACTCCACCTCAAGTTTCTGAGCCACATTTCACATACCTGAAAGTATGTGTACTTGTAAATTTCTCCGCCAGATAATCTTGATACTTGTCCAATGGTAGCCATGTCAATGTATGAATTGTTGAACACAAACAGATCCACACTGCAACCAGCACTAACACAATCTTGGCCCAGGTTATTGTATACAGTCACCTGTGGTACTAAATCAATAACATGGGTTAGCCTACTGGCACCTAAAATCAGCTCAACCTTTAAAATTTTAGCTGTACAGCAAATAAAGTTTCATTGTTTCACCCACAATCATCAAAGCAGTAAAGATATAAGATACGTATTTCTGTACACTAGTTGTTAGTTATCATTAAACTTATGCAAGAAGAAAAACAGGTATTAATTACTTTCTTCTTATGAAAAATGTTTATATGCAGCACCTGACAGCTAAAATTCCTATACAACAAACATGCTACACCTCACACAGTTTGATGTTCTCACAGTGGAGTTGCTAACAATTCAAACCTCTTGGGATGTCATACCATGTTAACCAATAAGCAGTTACCAACTATTTGAAGAAACAGTGCCTTCACCTTCAGGATGCGCTTGGACTTTCTGACTCTTCTTTGAACCATCACAATTATTTACCATGTGCATGGGGTAACATGCCAGAAAACTGAAATCTTCACGCTGTACTTCATGGTTTTCTGGGTTATTGACACTGTGTAGTCATGGTGGTGGACAATGATGTTTCAAACAAACTTGCTACATCCATCTTCAGAGATAACATGTGTTGGATCAGATGTGACCAGTTTATATTTAACTCTACTCTTTAAAATCTAAAACATGTCACTTTGATCCTGAGGATAGAAGCAGCAGGTTCCTTTGAAATATTCATAGCTGATTACATGGTGGTACAATCTAAACATCCACTTCTGTGAAAACCTCAAATCTCATGCTATGAGAGACATCTTATGAAAACCACATGAAAACAGAAATACAGTGTGAGATATGTCGTTAAAAAAATTAAATGGACAATTTTTATGGACATACCCCACTACCACCATTGTGTTCCAGCACTTCATTACTCTAAATTAAAAAATCATTATCCCATAAACAAAATGAAATACAGGAAACAATATACTGAGGCAAATATTCAGGACATAAAATCCAAGTTAACCATCACCAACAGCATGGCAAAGATGCAATTTATGGTAGCCTTATAGTGGTTAGGTGTAGAGAAATGGGTAATGAAGCATATATGGAAGCATCCTTATTACAGTTATTAATGGATACAGTATCTCCTGCAGTTTATGAAATAATTTATGAAGCACTTGGCATTCATGTTATGCATGGATGAATGTACATGCAACATGCATCTACTGATCTGTGTTAGAGAAATGAAACTGCACTAACCTCAAAAGAGCTAATGCAACTTTCTGCAATCAAGACCTTCCAACATAAATATTAAATATTCAAAGACATAGTAGAAAAGATGTACCTGTTAACATGACTTCAACACCCACAAATGAAAGGATGTTACACCTTTTCTAATATGTACTGCCATGATACTCCATGATAGTCAAGATAAAATTTTGTCTGTACTTAAACAAGCTCAATACCAGAAAGGAATATTGGGGGCAGAGGTATAACACATTCTTAACCTCAGCACAATGAGACAAGTGGTCAGCTCCCAGTATCCACATAACAGCAGGCTGAGTGACCCCCATAGCTGCTCTGGAGGACACTTGGGAGAAACTTTTGTCTCTGTCAGGAACTAACCCACAATTCCTCAGCTGTCCAGTCCACAAACTATTTATTATATCAACTGAACAATCTTTGTTCCACTGCACTGTTATGTGCATTATAAATATTAAACAGATCACTTTGTGCAATTAATTGCACAAAGAATGGCCAGTGACAGAAAAGTGCTCTGCAAAAAGACTGGTGGCAAAGAAAAACCGTATACTATATTACGAGAACTTACCTAGCACCGTTTTTTCCTTTTCTGTACCAAGCAGTTTCCTGTCATCTCTGTTTTTCAATTTTCCAGGGGCTTCAGCTATTGGTAATGAAGAATGGAACACCAACAGCTTTCCAGGACATTCTGAGGCCTGTGTTCAAAATTGCAAGAAACAACAATTATTGTTACAGAACACACATGCTAAAAAAAATTCATAAGCAAGTGACTGCAGTGTTCATCCTTTTAAAGCAGAGTGGTTAATTACATGTACCACCTACTTTTACTGTTTAAAAATTTTGTATTTTGTCCACACCATGCATTTGTGTTTCTTATTATTCACATTAAGCACTGATTATTTCTGAAAACAGCTTTAACTAGTTGGTCTTTGTAATGGAAAAGCTGTGTTTTCTGTGAGGTAGGAACTACATAGTTATATATTATTCACATGTGTGCTAAGACTTCCAAGTATCAACTGCCCATCATTTACCATTCTGAGTTACAATACCAACAAACTGGACATATTACAGTATTGTTTTCTGTCACTGGTTTGTGGAAATATCCAATAATTTTTGTACGTCCATCATTTCCAGGTTCTGAAAGACATTTGTAAATAAATTAATGTGCTAGAACAATGTAAAATACAGACAAATAGAAAGACAAACACAACCTCCACATAAGTTGTGCTCCTTATATTTTTGAAATAACACCTGTTTCAAAAACCTGCACCAGAAAGTCTTTAAAATTATTACAGCCTGAGGCTGGTACTGCACCTTCAGTGCTTCAAGACCAGCCTGGATTGCTGGAGCCAACACAGTTTCTGTTTCACGAGTATCGGCAAACATGGTGGGTATCTGCTCCATCAGGCTATCAATAACAGCCTCAGATTCCATGGGATCACACAGAAAACCCTCCAGAAGAGGCATAAACATGTCCTGTACATCACCCACCACCATCATCTGTGGCTGTGCAAGACAACCCTGCGAAGAAAAATACAGAGTATGGTTTTACATGCTCAAACTTAAGGATAGTACAACATAACAGTAAATAATATTACTCAATTACTCATAAACTGTCTCATCGGGGACCGCAGTAGCACAATGGTTAAGGTGCTGTGCTACAAATCGGAAGGTCACTGGTTCGATCCCAGCTGGTGTCAGTGTATTTTTCATTGACATAAAATCCTTCTGGTCACACTATGGCCCTGGGGTCAACTCAGCCTCTAACATAAATGAGTACCAGGAGTATTTCCTGGGGGTAAAGGCGGCCGGTGTGTAAGGCTGACAACCAAACCACCATCCTGTGCCGTTGTCACGAAATCTGGGAACCTTAACTTCCTGGAACCCTCTGGGCCTGTCCAGGCCTGTAATGGGACTGCTTTAAACTGTCTTATCAATACAGGTGACCTGATACAATCTGCATACAATAATTGCCAATGAGAGGCTACGAACAAAGGTTACTAAAACACGTGAGTCTAGATAAAAGCAAATAACAATGTGCCTAGAAAAATTTTTCAATCAATCATGGCAAACAGCAATGCGTTACACACACATCTGGGTAAAAATGTACAACACCATTAAGAATGGAAGTGATTACACAAAAAAATGCTTCAAAATGCACATAACAGGATACTAATATTTCCAGTACTTTTATTATTAACAAGAAATACATAAATAATGGATGTACAACCTTATCCAAATATAAGTAAATAATTCAGAAACAAAGCTACTATGAAATATTTGATAAAACTACTACAAGGCAAAACAAGTTATAATATAAAATGATACAAAAGTAAGTGATGTACAGCACGCATCACACTGTGCAAACTGCGACTAGGGATAGTCTCCATCAGACACAAATTTATTACTGTACAACACTATACAAAGTTATGCAGCCAAAATGCTTGGCATCTTTTCAACTTGCAAGACGCACTGAATAAAGCGAATTATCAGTGTGAACTCCGAATATAATGGTAGAAACTGTCATTCACTAACAAATATGCAAATCAGGGAGTGTGGGGAATAAATTATTACAATTTACATGATGAAACTGTACATTTTCAAGTTTATTGGAATCATATGCTGCAAAAATGTTCAAACAATTCAGTAACTGCCTACATTCTTTGCTATGTGAAGTGACAGACTTGAAGTCTGAGACAACTTAGTCAACATGCCATGAAAAAGTCTAACAAAAAGAAAAAACCTGCTAAATGGAAGTTCTGAAGAAGAAATATTTTGTCTTGTGACAGTATTTTACTGTACAGCCAGGAGTGACAAGCAAGTCTGCACAAAACTGGTAAAATAAGCAGACATGGCAGTGAATATGTCAATATATTATGTGCCAATCAGTTAGCCTTACAAAAAAGGAAATGCTATAGAAGGTACATTCCTTACCTTAATATTATAGAAATGCACTGTATTATTATACGTGACGAAACCAACCCTCATACAGGATTTCTCAGCTCCTTCATCCTTGGGTAAGAGTTTCAGTATATTTTTCATTTCGCCACACAGAAGATGAACCATACCAGATTTGATGTTGTTATATGACACATCAATCACAAAGACGAGCGCTGGAGGTTTTGGGAATGTATTGTTCTGCAATGTGGCAAGAGAATCTGTGATGTCATATTGCAGTCACACAAAATTACTTTCAACTGTTTGCCCAACACCATACAAGGCCTACTTCCAATGAATTTATACTAAATCAACAACAACTAATTATAGAGCCCATTCCACCATATTTGTGGAAACGTGTAACTTATGCTGCTGCAACTCAGAACTGAGAACTAAATACAAAAAGAATATACACTACGAAATCTCCTTAACATTCCTATGGCCTTACAATCATTACAAAAATAACTTATCAGATTGTTACTTCACATGAATTATACCTATGGATATCACACAGCTTTTTTAATACTCTTAGGCAGCAGCTTTCTGCTTGATTTTATCTGCCAAGTTTGAATAAGTATATCCCCACCCTAAGTATATCCCCACCCTAAGTATATCCCCACCCTAAGCAAACATAAAATAAACACAATTTTCTATACAAATGGCTCATGAAGTTCTATCAGTATAGTACTTTCAGGTATAATATATTCCTCCACAGTAAAAACTGAACAAGATTTAATAACATATGCTAAAGCGTGTCTGCAGTGTGACTTAAGTACTGCTCTAAGCTATATCTTAAAAGTTCCATATTAAATTTGAGAACAGCATAAATATTTTTGTGGGATAAGAGATTTAGTTTCATGCAAAGGGTAATATTACAAAGTCCAGTGCTGACTGACATTAAAATTGCTTCATATATTTCAACTAGCCTTAAGCCTGTTGAAGCTCCAATAAGAAAGTTTTGCAGGTATAAAAATAATTATTGAATTTGGTGCATAGAATCTACTAATAAAAAATTACTACAAATGTACAAAATTGCTTAACCAAGCAGTCAACTTACCCTACAGTAATCTTTTGTGGCTACAAACTCATAAACTCCTAGCATCAACTCTGGTCTCTCAAACCGATCTACCCGCTGGCCTGTATGGTCTAAATGCTGGAAGTACTCTGGAGGCACTGGTAACAGTATCAATAATAATAGTGACTTTCTTCCAGATTCCTTCTATATCTGCATATTTTAAGCCAACAGATTAAAATCATATGATTCAGGTCTCCTGGGATGTGTTGCTGCTTTAATGGCTGAGTGGTTCCCAGTGTCATGAAGATCAAAGTGCCTTCATCTTTGGGCCAGAAGAGGCAGTGAATACGAAGGCACTACATCTGTTTGAAACAACATCTATGTACCAGTTAAAGTGGCATTACATCCCAAAAGACAAATTCTCAGCAACACATCTGTGGAAACCCAAAATCTCACTTCAAACTCCATGCAGTCTTCACTTGTTGGTTTCTTTGCACCCATCACTGATTTCATACAAAACAAATAACTAACAGTTCTTGTTAACTTACTCTCTATCTTACAAAATGTGTCATATTCAGTCTGTATAACTAATCCTTACTGCCCAGTGATTTTCACACAGAAAAACAAACTGAGAAATGCGTATCACTATAGGTCATGTACACCAACATTTTTTTTATTCTCCCGAATACAGATTCTCATGCCCTTAAATTTGTAGATCAAATTTTAAAGGCAGAAATAAAGAAGTGACTGCAACAGTACTGATAAATTGGTTACATAAATTTTGGCATGAATTTTGCGATATTTAAGAAAATGGTGTGAAGACTATAAAATCTGACCTTTAACCTATACCAGGTGATTTGTGTTCAATAATGAAATATTCACAATGCACTCATTATTTTCAGAGTAAGTCACATCTACAGCATTAATAGCCAACTTTTCCTAACATGTTATCTTAACCTGTCATCGGATACCCATGCAACAGCCTCACCTTCTGTAGTGGCTTTGCAAAAAAGACAGTGGAAACGTCGTCCCCCATCAATGAACTGCATATATGGACACATGTATGCTTTGCATCGGTTGCACCTAACGGGTCCAACTTCTCCCATGTTGACAATGGGTGGCAAATATTCCTCGTCTAATGTTCGGGCCAAAGGACTCACTACTATACCAAATGGTACAGCAGTCTGGAATAAAATAAAAAAATTAAAAATAGTGTGCCCATCACAAAATACTGCATTACCACACTTCAGTTCTCCTGATATCACAGGTTCAACATCTCACTCTGGTTTAATTCTTTATTCACATTTTCAGTAGCTACACCAAGCAAATACAATGATACAAGGAGGACTGGATATCCTGCTGCCTACTCCTAGTTACGTAGTAAGAAGAGCCATCTTTTTACACACATGAACATGCGTGTGACACACACACAAACAAAACATACTTAAGTCCATATACTTAAATAATTTAAAGAATGGAGTAGGAAGAAATGCCCAGGGAACAGTTAGTACTATTTAGATGAACACCAGTCAAATAACGAGAAATATTACTATGTTTTATTGTAATTTTAATAAAACTGTGTGCAACTGTTGACATGTTAAACATGGCCTGTAAAGGTATTCTTCTGAACAATGAAGAAGGCGAAGATGCGGAGTCATCTTATATTTAAATAAAAATAGTACTTTTACGCTTATTGTTTGGCAATAAGAATTAAATCTGTGACAGAACAGGAATTTCAAAAGTTTTGCCAAATTTGTCTTTATATGCACAACTTCAATGACACTGGTGTGTTGTTCTCAATTATATGGCTAACAAATATATTAGGAAAAAGCTGACCAGGTACAGCAAAATAATACTGAGGAAAATGCACATATCAACAGATGTCACATGATACCATAAAATGGTAATTTTTTTCCAGATTAAAATAGTTTTAGCCATGACAGGCCCATATACATTCATGTGTATATACAACATGCTACACTGTAGCAGGCATTCTCCACATATGAGCCTTTCAGGTGCGGTAACTGTAAATGAGAACAAGGCACACAGTAACAGTTAAATGCAGTGTACTCTCAATTATCCAGGGTAATGGTGGGGACACGGTTGCAGGAATAATTGAGAAACATAGATAACCTCAAAAATATATTTTACTGAGCCACAAACAAAAAATAAAACTTCAAATTATTTATTAAATACATAATACATACATGGCTTACTTAAATAGTCTGTGATTTATTTGTGTTGAGGATTTTATTCAAGCACTCAGTACTCAACCACATTATTCCCCACCTCTTTCATTAGTCTTAGCACTTACGATTGCGTATGGATATCAAGAGTATACTCTTTCTAAATATTCTACATTACAAGAAATACGTGTGGGAGTTCTTACTTGTTTCATCATATCAATAGTGGCTGGAACATTGTACATTGAGCTGCGAATATATCTAGGGCTAGCATTGCCTTGGTCTTGGGTGATGAAATTTGTGGTGACAAGAGGTGGGACCAGACCCTTCTGATTTGTAACGAAAATGCCTGACCTATTGCGCTGGTCATCTTGCATCACTTGTATCTGAAAAATAAAAAATCTAAGAGCATTAAGTTTATATGGTACATTTAAAAGCAGATTTCCGAGAATCCAACCGCTGTGGTGCTGCTGATCCATGTGACAGATTTCAGAGTTGTCCCTGATCTCCACTCCAGAATTTTTATTTACAGTTTTATGCCCGATTACTTGAGGAACTACAAGAATAACAGTTGCTGGTCAGCTGCTCTGAAATGTGTACTACACAAAGACTTTTATAACGCAAAAATACACATGTTTGAAAACTTTTTATTTCACTTCTCAAATAACCACACCAAATTTAGGTTTTGTAACACCAAACCTTCAATTACTGACAAAAGAAAGTCAAAGTTCTAATTCATTTAAAGCCTCTTTCTTGTTTCAAATGTTCTTCCTTATCACATACAAATATCCTCACTCTAATACTTTTCAATGAAATATTCCAGTGCAATAACCTGCAGTTATACAATCTACAATGAAGTTAATATTATTAACCTTTTAAACATGAAATGTAGTTCATTTTACTTACCGACCCAGTTCGGGCAGCGCAATAAACACTTTCTGTCTCAGTCATCAGTTAACCCTCTGACACCGGAATTAAATTCCTCCGAGTAACCCTGTCTGCTGGAATTTTTTAATGGGGATCTTAAATTTTAATGCTTACTCTTAGAAAAAAAACATATCTCATAGACTTTTCCTTCAAATTTAATGAAATAAAATTTTGCACTCTGCTTATGAATTGGTTAATCTGGGGGAAAATGTTCACCTATTTTTACAACAAATTTAGGCCTGTGAATCACATGTATTATAAAAATGTGGTGTAAATAGTTCATTACGCAAATAATTTTGGCTGCTGCATAAGGTCTGTGGCACCTTGGATCACTGTTTTATCATGACACACAGTATTCACAAAGAGGGTGATATATAACAAAATTACTTTTCTGTGATATTCTGCGAAACAAGGCATCACGCACAGGCCCACGTCACATCTGGTGCATTGTGCCCTTTCTTTGGCTGCAAGAACACAGACAGCAGCACAGTCAGGTTGATGATTTCGTTGGCCAGTGTTTGTTATGGCGACTTCTGCTGAGGCTTGCTGCTGCTTTTGTTGTTGTTGTTTCTCTTTTTTTTCTTCTTCTTCTTCTTCCTCAAACTAGTCTTCAAAATCACTAGCCTCCACACCTGATTCTGAGGCGGTGTCAGCAACCAGAATTTCACTGATGGCCTCCTCCTCAAGTTTTAATTTTTTCCCAGCCATGGCTCTGAGACCTACAATCATCTGCCTTGTTTACACTATGGCTGGCCAGAGTTTCAGAACCATTATACCTCTGAAGATATGAATGTCTTCAGCAGGGACAGCAAAACAGATCTAAAGCTACGATGTAACTGTGTATAAAATTCCATCTATTTGAGGGTGCCCAAGACGTTTTTAGTAGATTGACGGCTGTGTGTTTCATGTTACTACCCCACAACCCCAATAGATTACCCCAGTACCACAAGAGGCAGGTCTGTGGGCCCTCCTATAGCTGTAAACATCAATATTTGTAGGTATCTCCAATTTTTGAGCATTACTTTTGTCTGAATTATATGGGTACAGTACGCCACTGACAAACTTTCTGGTCAAGAAAGAATTTTCGCTTCATAGGCCAGTGTTGATATTTCAACCCATAGTGAACTTCACAGCAAGTGATAATCACAGCAGGCAGTGTCAGAATTGTATTAGTCAGTTGGGAAAAATGTGCAGTTACTAAGTGTCTATGTATATATCATTTGTGGAAAGGTTTAGGAGGTGGAGGGGGTACATTCTGGCTCCTGAATGAAAGTCTGACCTTCAAGGGTCCTGAAGCATAGCAAGTCACAGCAGTTAACAGAATAGGAGTGAATAAAATTCCTCCAAACTTCGACACACTGTTTGTGATGTCTTTATAAGTCATTCAGCTATTTAAACGGCTCACTGCACCTCATCTTTAGAAGTCGTTCGGTGTTAACAGGTTAATGTTATATAGGGCAAAGTTGCTGTCTGTTCTGAGAGCTGTACAAAACTCATAAATACACTGTGTGGGCAGAAGGTAGAATTTCTGAATGTAAAACCTAACAGTATATGCAGTAACAGCTAAGCTTTAAAAGGTTAATGGATGATGACAACAGAAATAACAATAAAAATAATAAACTAATAATAACAAATAGGTTATGCATTCGAAAGAAAATGCACAAGAATTAGAGACGTACAAGGTCATCGCCCAAAGTGTGAATTTTAAATGATGAAGTTTCCTTTATGTGTGTTATTTAACAATGCTATCTACTGCCAGGATTACAAAGCATCAGTGACAGAATGAATAAGCATGGTGCATTGCTCAAATGATACTGACAAGATAAAAGTGAATTACTTGAAGGACAGCCATCCCCACGCCACTTCAGCTACTAAAAACCCTGTACCAGAATCGGATTCCACCTGGGCCTACAATGTGAGAGGCAAGCAACTAATCACCTGAGACATGGCAGGGTCCTTGATGAACTGATCTGTCCAAAGCTTACCAGAGGTTTCTGAATTTTCATTGGAAATTTCAGGTCATGAATACTTGATCTTCACTTACTGTATTGCTGAAATGCAATGACCTGCCGAGATAGGCTTTAGTTACTTACAGGACTTGGCATTTGATCAGGATCAAGACGTCTAGCAGGTTGTGACTGTAAGCCTGGATGTGCTGGTTGCAGAGGACCCATGTGTTGATGTGGTGATGGGTAATTGGAAACAGGGCTCTGTGGCCCCATGGGTGGCTGGTGCATCTGAGGTGGGGCTCCTGCGTTTGGATGGTACATGTCCTAGAAAACAAATTAATCCAACCTTGATAAAGATAGTAGTAATGACAAAGAATGTGATGCCAATCATCTCCAAATATGCAGAAAACTGACATACTGTTAAAAATAAGAAATCTCAGTATCACTGTAGAAACACTGGAAAACACATTACACGCAGATTTCAAAGAAATATTATTAATTAAATTGCAAAAAAAAAAAAACCACACATCAACATTTAGAATACATATTAAGACATAATTTGCAAAATGCTCTGTACCAGCAGTTCTCAACCTGTTGGGCACAGACCACCTCCTGGGCCAAAGGGTTATTCCCATGGGCTGCAAGGTTATTGCATGGTCCCTGAGAATTCATGTAGTTTCAAAGCAAGCCTTGCTGCTCCAGCCAGCATTTGGTTCCTTCTAATATCCCCTGTCACTACTACTGAATGAATATAATGTGAATTAATTTACAGCTGTTTTGAGCTCGTAACAGCTTCTTGCCATAACATATTTTCATAATTAATGGAGCCCATAAGCATTCATTAATATGTGGGATGCCATGAAATTTTTTAAGCTAACAGGAGGTTCTAAAAGCCCAACACATTGGCAACTGCTGCCTTGTATTCATGCACATGTGTTTCTGTGTGTTGTCTGAAGATGGATTATGCTGACACATATACTGGACATGGTCCCCTGTCTCATTTCCTTTACAGAAATAAAATCAACCCTCATGATTCATCTTCTCGCTTTGCGATTTTTAACTGTAGTGCCTCACAGATATTACTATCCATAATTCATCATGGGCCTCAAATCCCCGCTACTGCTACTCCACAGCCAACAAAAACATCACATCCCGGGCAGTGAGAAATTTTTATTCACCCATTATGTTTCCCATTTAAAATAATGGAAAATATGGTCCCACAATCCAATTTTTTGCTATCAGACCCCTTTTTCAGGAACAAATTAGTCGGACAATGAGGGCTCACTGTATAACATTTCAGAAACTGTTTGTCTTCAACAATGAGCAATGATGATCGGTGATCATTCCATGCCTCAGCTCTTTATCTCCAGGGGAAGATCTCCCACTACCCCAGAGCCAGTCTAGACACTCTGTAAAAGTGAAAAAACTCTTTCCCTGCCAGGGATGAAACTAGTTTCTCAGTTGACCAGGCTCTAGCCTGTTCACTCTACTGACTACAGTATCACTCATCATCATCATCCAAGCTGTCAACTGGACATAACAAAGAACATTGAATTCTCTCTTAAAATATTCACTCACTGAAGATGGCAGGTATGGCTTCCCCATTGGTGGACCAGGTTGTATGAGAGGTTGAAAAGATGATCCTCCATGCTGTGGAGGTACAGATCCAGGCTGAGGCATACCTCCTACTGAAGGTTGTATACCTCCAGGCTGGGGAGGCATACCAAAGGATGAAGGCATATGTGCATGTGCTGCAGGCATGTTTCCAGGTTGAGGTGGCATAGGTTGTGAAGGCCCTCCCACAGGCCCTCTACCACGTCCAGGCGGAGGACCCATAGAGCCATTCATATAATGCGTTCGTGGCAGATGGCCACGTTGTGGCTGTCCAGGCTGTAGTAGTGTTTGGTCTGGAGATGATGTAGGAGGTGGAGGACCTCCATTTATAGCTGGTGGAAAGCTGCTTGGAGAATGATAAGAATTTGTTTGTGGGACACCTGTAGGCATGCTAGCAAGGCCAGGTTTTGTTGGAGGTCCAGTGGGATAATTCTGAAAAACAAAATACATACATTTAAATTCTGTATCACATTGTCATATATGATCTGACACAAGTACAGCATTGTCTTCAAGACGGCAAATAAGAATTTAATATATGTTTAACAGTACACCTGTCCCTATGCCTTATCTAGGAAGTGTGTCATCTCCGTTGTGTGTGTGAAACTTGGAAATTGTGTATAGTCAAACACAACTGTGTCACATAGGTGTATTTAATGGCTAAATGGACAACTACATGTTTTGGCCCATACTGGTCATCTTCAGGTTGTCTTAAGAGAACTGGCTTATGATCTTACTATATGCATTGCGTGCGCACACGTGGTGTAGAGATCTCTACATAAGGGCATTTTATTTACAAAAGTAAAGCTATTGTGGAGGTGTGCTCGGCAGGTATGTGGTTGCGTAGTTGTGTGGAGGCCTCTTCTCCGACCTTCTCCTTGATTCGGCTGTGTCATGCGGGGCTCGAGTGGCCTTGGGTGCCTGGTCCCTTGCCTATGTTCCTGGTGTTATAGTGTGTTCACGTTCTATCCCGTTTTGTCCCTGGGTGGGTGTAAGTTCATATGGGTGGTAACACTCACTGTTGTTGCTGCCATGCACTGTTTCTCTGCATGTAGCTGGTTCCTTGACTGTATTCACTGTAGGGCGTTTGTTATACTGTTAAATGGGTCAATTGTTCACTGTGTGTAGCTGGTCCTTCCACTATATTGTAGGTGTTCGTTGCACGGCACTAATCGTACTACTAATAGGAGCTATATTATGTATTGCTATTCAACTACAATAAGCGTACTATGTTATTTACATAAATGTGTGTGCTGGCTTGTTCCTTCTATGTGGTAGTGTCTTCTTCACAACCGGAAAATGGACAGTATGGGCCGAAACATGTAGGTGTCCATTTAGCCATTAAATACACCTATGTGACACAGTTGTGTTTGACTATATACAATTTCCAACCCTATGCCTAAGTTCTACACCATGAGAAAATACATGAGAGTGGAGGGATAGAGTGCCAAGAATTCTTAATATTAGCACCAGCTGGAGGTGAGTGGTCAGCTTCACACTCTGACTGCTTAATGCTGGGGAAAGAGCCTCCAGTTATCATTGAATAACAGCCAGTTGGACAAGAGAGCAAAGAGAACAATGACTCCCCTTCCTTTAAAAAACAAAATGCTCCAGCCCGAAGCTATGGCCATAAATGAGCCACATCACCTACATCTCAGGTATCTCTGACAAAGAGGACTTTCACAGAACTAATTTCTGAATTTTCTTTCTATATGTCGAACAAATGTTCTGATTTTGGCACACATACATTAAAAATGCTGAGAGTTTAATCTGACAGTATTAGCTGTGAGAATGGCATTTTGTACTACCAAACAGGTGTTTACTGTAACATTTTTTAAATATCAAAGTGTTGTGGAGTTCAAATAAATTACTGGCATCTCAGTGTTCTTGTGGGTCTTTCAAGAAATTAATGAGTTTAATATGAAAACTGAAAGAAACTGGGCATGTTAAATAATCTCAAAGGCACCGCTGAATGTAAACAGGAAGAACCAATACAACTGTATGTGAGGTGACAACAGGTCAATGAAGTACCAGCTTCCTCATTTCTTTAAATATCTTAGCATTAGTACCGAAACAATACATAAATTCTCATGCTGGATTTACAGATGATTCCTCAGAAGCCATAAACATCTGGTTTACAGATGAGGTCCATTTCTATTTCAATGCAAACAGAAGAGTCAGATCTGGGGAACAAAAAATTCAAACATCTACAAAGATTCTTCACTTCATCTAGCAAAGTGTACAGTGTGGTGTGCTTTGTTCCAACCTAATGTCAAGGTCAGAAGCAGACCTAGTGGATGCCTACACTGTAACTCCTAACCTTCATGTAAAAGTCTGGGGTTTTACTTCTGTAATACGATTACTTAAAAGTTATGTATAATTAACAAACACAGGCCTTCTGTGAAGACCACATAAATTCTTATTATGTTGAAAAGTGAACATACTACACCATCAGCAAATGACTTTGTAAACCATGCTGAGGTTTAGCTTAGGAAAGAAACCAATGAACTGCAATGAAACAGCATTCTGAAATTAACATCTTAAGTCTACAGTCATCACATTTACTGAACGTGACTTGGGAATGGTGGACAAACCCAACAGGGCGATCTATGAAAACAATCAGTGTTACAAGAACGCTAATCAAAATGTCGAAAACAAATATATGCAAATCGAAAAAAGGCCGGTAACTCATAATATTTCAAACACTTAATGGAGGTAATTCTGAAAATTAAAATTCCAAAATTTATATAACAGGATGAGAATACAACTCGGTGTCATTATAATTTCCGTGCATCCTGCCCGAGGGCTCAGCCAAGCCCTCAAAACCATCTGATGTATAGACATGCCGCAAAATGACATTTTGGTCAACAACGGACCGCATATACCACGGTGGTCCCATAATATTATAATATAATATCATGATACTTACCATGTGTTACAATTCCCTACAGTATTCGGAACAGTAACATGCTGTACAGGTTTGCAGCCAGGAGCAATAGACTATACCATACAGCCTAGGTGTGTAATAGGCTCTACTAGCTAGATTCATGTAAGTTCACTCTATGACATTCACACAATGACAAAATTACCTAATGACACATTTCTCAGAATGTATCCCCATCATTAAGTGATGCATGACTGTACATAACATGCAGCACAATAAGCCATTAACATCCAACTCATTTGTAAATTGTGTCTAGCCCCAGAAGTACAGTTTAAACATATTATATAACTAAGAGGTTTAAGGTTTTCTTTCATTTGTATACATAATTCCTAAACCCTTGGGAGCCACAATGGCACAGTCAGTATAGCGACTCTGATATGGACTAGAAGAATGGGGAATTGTGGTTTGATTTCTGACACATGAAACTTCTCTCTTTGCCAGTGCCTATCCAGACTTCTGTTCAATGGGTACTGGAGACTCCATCCCCAGTGGTAAAGCAGCCACAGCAAGAAGCTGACCAATCATCCAGGCCGGTGTTTCTCATCCTTTGTGAGACCGTGGCCCGGTAAGTTCTTTTTTTTATAAGACGAGGGCCCAGTCCCAACAGATTTACTCGTCAGCACCTTTCCAATTTTTTTTTAAGTTCATACATTAAACTAACATAAGTATTAATAATTAATTATAGCATAATCATAAAGAGTATTAGTATAATTATGTGTATGGTGTGGCATGTTGACAAATATAAAATTACATTTAAATTAGTTATCAATTCCAGGAGAATCTCTTGCGGCCTGCTATAATTTATACCAGGGTCCGGTACTGGGCCGCGGCCCGGCGGTTGAGAAACATTGATCTAGGCCCAAGGTTAAGGAGGAGCAGAACTATACTTTTGCTCCTCCATATGCCTTCATGAAAAGAAAAGGAACAACTTTACATTGACATTTAATTCTAAAGTCTACTACAAGACAACACCTGAAGTTGTTACACAACAGCCCCTTATTCAGCTCCATGTAACAAAAATGCAATTTGTCCCACAAGAGTATGTGACTACCATCTCTGATGCCATTGTAAAAATACATGCATATTTACTGCTTTAAGGATCTAAAATGATGCTTTACTTGTAGTTTAAGAATGGTGTCAGTAGCACAAACTATACAGGAGGTGGGACAATAACGAATCACAACTTGAAAAGAATGTCACTAGGGACGACAGTCAGGATAATCAGTGTCTTGTCAAGGTTTGAAATAGGCACCTCTTTGAATACAAGGCAGAAATGTTATCATCTGAACCAATTTTCTTGGTAAAATGCTCATTTTCTGGGGAAAAATTTTAAGATCACATTACCAACTAATGTACTATAAAACAAAACAAAAAAAAAATCAATCCAGAATTTCAAACAACAAGTGGACATGAATCAACTACAAAATTATTTACCAATGAATGAAAGAAACAGGGAAACAGAAGACACAAACAAAATACACATATGAGTACATCTATGGGAGAAGAGAAAATATTTATATAAATACAGTTTACTTACAGGGCTCTGAATAGATGGTTGAGGTTGACCACTTATGTTCATCCCCATTAGCTGAGATGCTAAATGATTTTGAGTTGATGTTGGTGGTGGTGGTGGTGGTGGTCCAGTCATAGGTGGCTGTTGTAGCATAATGTGAGATCCACGGGGTAAAGAAGGTTGAGAACCAGGTCCTCCATGTGCAGAAAGCACATCCTGATTCACAGGGGGTCCTACAGAACAAATGCTGTATTTCAAAACAGTCATAGGATATGGAATCACACAAACAAGTACCTCACAACAGCTTCTATTGTAAGAAACTCATTTCTAGACAAGATATTGCTTCAAATAAGTTAAGTCTGCAACCACTGTAATAAAACCACAAAAATACTTCCAAGCTTCCTATGTTGACATAAATTCACAGGTCCTCTTACATCATATGGGTTCCACTCAAACTCTCTTGTCAAGTACTTTGATTTAATGGTTATCTCAAAAATGTAAAGTGCCATACTGTGTCTGGCAATAAAACCTCTTTTCAAGTCACTGAAAAACAAACTAATTGTAAATGTATGACAAAATCACGTTGCATACCAGTGGAAGAAAGTGGTGGTCCATTTGTTATGTTCGACTCACTGAGACCAGGGTGATGAGATGTTGACCTAGGGGCTACAGTCATTCCTGGACCAAGAGGCATAGGTCCACCGGGATGATGCAAATCACTATTAAGGGGTGGGGGCCCTTGTGGAGTTGGTGCCATTCTCTGAGGACCTGGTGGGCCAAGGGAGTGAATGCCCCCAGCTGCAGGTGGTCCAGACGGCAGATGAAATCCCCCTGGCGTACCAGATGGCGATGGTCTGAGCCCTCCATGTGGTATAGGAGGAAATCCACTCGGTGAAGGACCATATCCTGGACCTGCAGGCGATCCATATTGCTGCTGTGGTAGGTATTGTGGATTCATGTTTAATCCACAATGAAATCTGGAACCGTAGAAATCCATTTCTAAATACCACAATATATACAGCATTTAAGAAAATGATTCACACGTATACACATTCTCGTGTATAGTCTCGAAGCAATTACCCGATTTAACCTCTTTTTGTAGTGTTGTCAGTGCACTAATGTTTAAGGCTGATACCAAATATTGAACACTGTTAATGAAACAATCAGATTTATCAGCCAAGAATCTTGATATAGTTTTGAACTAATACTCACAGCGAAATAAATGACACTTCAACTATCCCTAAACATTTCTGCCTGACACAACTACTACTATAACTCGCAGCTGGGTTTGCCACGTAAGGCTCCACCACGCATGCGTACTACCGTCCACTACATATTAATACCACGGCCACGTCAGTCTTCACCGAAAGATACGACGCTCGACATTTCATTAAATAACCGAAAAAGTTTGTTGTAATACACGTATTATATACACATACATACAAACCGAAAAATTGGTTGCCAGACTTCTTTGGTCAGCATTAAAGAAGGCAATGAGTGCATTCACACAGCCCAGCGTCCAGGTAAATTTCTCTTCAGCTGTTGGCAGTTGGGTCTACTGGAAACGTTATGTATGACATACTTTGGAATGTCATTCGGTTGAGGCGCTGGCAGCAAGGATGGAGGTTGTGGTGTCCAATCGTAGGTTGTGACGGGTTAAAAATTTCTTAGACCAAACAATAAAGTTTACAAAACACAGGACTAAATTTCGTACACTTCCTGCAGGATTACTTAGGGATTTTAATTAAATGACATCTTGTCCAGAGTTGATCATTAAAAACACTGGTCACTTTTAATGTTTGTAATGCACCACTCTGCAAAAAAAAAACCCTGCCTGCATTGATCTACAGAGAATATATCATTATTTCTTAATTTCGGAACTTCTTAGTATATAATTATTGGAATAATTCATTTCCCAATAATTGAATCAATATTTTGAATTCGCCCCTGTAATATGGCTTGTGAGCTTGTAATAGGAATGATGTGAAAACTGAGTCATCTGGGGAAAACCGCAAAAATACCTTGGTCAGCATATCATGTGAAAGAATGGTGACGATCTAAAAGCAGAATTTGTTCGTATCAACTAGAGGAAATAAATACAATCACTGCAAAGAAGTTCCTTAAATTAGATAACCACATCCCTCCCAATTCATAATTGTCAACCAGTCAATCATGCCATATAGTCTGATAACTGACAGCATCATTAAATAATCCTGTAAGCTAACATTGTCACAATGATGTTGTTTTCTTTTCCACTCTTAAATTCATAAATGCCATACATGCACACTGAAATAAAACTGCCCTATGAGGCACATTGATGCAACTTGGAGCAACAAAATATAAAAGATAATTATTCTGTTGTGTTTAACATTATAACCACAGAAATACTAAGACTACTTGAAGGTTTTCCACAGACCATGGAATGTTTGGCATTTGCATCAATTAGACAGATACACAGCACCAAGCTCTAGGTTGTTTTCTGCTTGATTCCATCCCTGTGCTGTACATATAACAGCCTTTGCAATTGCTGTGACACAATTTACAAACAAAAATATCCAAGCCATTCTGCAAGTAATTTCATTCGCAAGTTATATAAAAATTTAATAGCCCACCAAAATATAATGAAGAACAAATTAGTCTTATTTAAATGTCTGAACAATACCCATCACACCACTGCTTGTGAAACATGATACAAATGAAAACACTCATACTGCTTTCAGAACAATCTTCCAAATTCTTATGTTTATCATGAGTCATCAGGTTCAAAGCAATTAATGTCAGCAGCATTACCCAGACTTCTCCTATCCACTGTATCCAGACTAGATCAGTTTCCCACACAGCCTCCTATATAATGATTAGAGGTGGGGAGGGGACACCTGTAGAGCATTACTATAACACAACCTGGTTAATGGGGCTCTAGTCTACCAAAGCCAAGGTAGAAGGTATTGTGCTGAAGGCTGCAGGGCAATGGGGAAGTAATAGCGGTGTCATAACTGATCCCCTTGGGGAACCAGGCCCAACCCCATTGTATGTAGTCTTTCTATCTGCTAAAGCTCCTTAACTGGGGGATCCTGAGAGATACAAATAAATGAATGAATGAATGAATGAATCATTGGCTCTGGACATGGAGAATCTTACTCCAAAGTGACCCCACAGGGGGACCATGGAATTGGGGGTCCTTTACTGTGGTTTATATATAGTGGCTACAAATTAGTGGACAGTTTGGAGGGCTTGTAATTTTCTAATGAGAAAACATATGGGAAACTTTCTTACCACAAAGCAGTCTTCCAGTGTTCAAGATTTCTTCTGTCTATGTGTAGGTTCATGACCGCCTCTGTGGTCTAGTGGTCAGAGTTTCTGGCTACAGATACAGAGGTCCCGGGTTCGATTCCCGGCGCTACCAGATTTTCTGAGTAGTAGTGGGTCTGGAACGGGGTCCACTCAGC
>Ga0131853_10005757_pt1 | contig 22406 bp, 21 predicted proteins | sample TergutLab28metaG_FD_92764 | JGI IMG/M metagenome (GOLD analysis project Ga0131853, IMG submission 92764) | Labiotermes labralis P1 segment gut microbial communities from Petit-Saut dam, French Guiana - Lab288 P1 (version 2) (version 2) | ecosystem: Host-associated > Arthropoda: Insects >... | reverse complement strand
GGAAGGTATGGACAGCTTTGATGCCTTTAACGACGTGAATGAAGACAACTGGTTCTACTACTACGTAGCATGGGCCTATACCGAAGGTCTGGTGCAAGGCGACGGCCGCGGTAGATTCCTGCCAAGAGACTACATCACCCGTGAGCAACTGGCGGCCATGCTGGCTCGGACCATTGAGCACGAAATCGAGATTGGTGAAATACCTTTCCCAGACCGGGCGGATATCAGCACATGGGCGACCGACTATGTGTACATAGTATTCCATGCAGAGCTGATGATTGGCGATACGAGAGGCAACTTCCGCCCCCGCACCAACATCATGCGCGCCGAAGTGGCAACGGCAGTAAACCGGATGTTAGGCCGAGTTGACAGCAGAGAGGCGTTTGTAGGGTTAGGCGCAGCAATAGAGAACCTGGAAAATGCCAGAGACTTCCCAGACATACGGGAGGCGGCATGGTACTTCCCATCGGTGCTAGGCGCAGCCAATGACCACTATCTGACCAGAGATGATGATGGGGTGATTGACTGGAAGTACATTCGTATCCAACAATAGTCCCAGCCACATCGTAATACAACAACACTATGGGCCCAGCGCAAATGCGTTGGGCCCATAGTGTTATAGTCGAGCTACCCTTTGCTGTCACCGAACCCTATCGGTTTACGATATGACGTGGCAAAAAACGCCGAAACATTTTGAAAAAGACTTGAAAAACAAGCCCATCCAAGTTAAACTGTAACTGTTGGAAACTCTGTTTTTCAAGGACAAGGAGAACCAAATATGTTCCACATCAAATATGCCTCCGAACACGACGAGCCCTTCTGGTTTCACTTGGACAACCACCTCCCCAGAAGCGAGTTCCAGCGCAAAATCCGAGACCAACAAGGCTACATTATCCGCACAAACAACGCCCCCATCGGCATCATGAGGTACAACCTGTTTTGGGACAGCATCCCTTTTCTCACCCTGATTATCTTAGAAGAGTCCGCCCAGAAAAAAGGATACGGCAGACAAGCCATGTTGCTTTGGGAAAACGAAATGCGAGACCTTGGGCACCCTATGGTAATGACCTCAACACGAGTAGACGAACAGGCGCAGCATTTTTATAGAAAACTCGGCTACATCGAGCGAGGTGGCCTTTGCCTAGACCACACGCCCTTTGCACAGCCGCAAGAATTGTTCTTGCTCAAAGTTCTCTCATAACACAACAAAAAATACCCCGCTAGAAAAAGGAGAAACCACCATGACACCAACCACCATCCGCACCCGCTTTGCCCCCAGCCCCACGGGCTACATGCACGTCGGCAATCTGCGCACCGCCCTCTACACCTACCTCATTGCCCGCAGTCAGGGGGGGACATTTATCCTCCGCATTGAGGACACAGACCAAAGCCGTCAGGTAGAAGGGGCCTTGGAGGCCATCTATCAAACCCTAGCCGACTGCGGTCTTAACCATGACGAAGGCCCCGATGTCGGTGGCCCCGTGGGGCCGTATGTCCAGACAGAGCGGCAAGCGCTATACGGCGAGTACGCCGAAAAGCTGATTGCGCTGGGCGGGGCCTATCGGTGCTTCTGCGGCAAAGATGATGCCGCACCGTCAGACGAGAAAGCCATCTCTAAATACGATGGTCGTTGCGGTCGTCTTTCCGCTGAAGAAATCCAAGCAAAACTGGATGCTGGCACCCCTTACGTGGTTCGCCAGCGGATTCCGGCAGGGCGTACCGCCTTTGATGACGTGGTGTTTGGATGCATTGAGGTGGACAATGACGAACTGGATGACGGTGTGCTTATCAAGTCCGATGGACTGCCTACCTATAACTTCGCAAATGTCATTGACGACCATCTTATGGGTATCACCCATGTGGTGCGGGGGTCGGAGTATTTGAGCAGTACGCCGAAATACAACCTGCTCTACGCCGCCTTTGGTTGGACACCGCCGATTTATATCCACTGTTCTCCAGTTATGCGGGACGCTACCCATAAAATGAGCAAACGCCATGGCGACCCGTCCTATGAGGATTTGATTGCCATGGGGTATTTGACGGAAGCCGTTCTCAATTACGTGGCGCTGCTGGGCTGGAGCCCGGCTGGTGAGGAAGAGATGTTCACCCTGCCGGAGTTGGTGAAAGTGTTTGATGTGAAGGGCATCTCGAAAAGCCCTGCCATTTTTGACATGGACAAACTGCGTCATTTTAATAGCGCCTATATCCGGGCCCTCACGCCGGAGGCGTTTCACACCTTGGCCCTGCCCTATATCCGGCAGACGGTCACAAACGCAGACATTGACACCCGCGCCATTGCAGAACTGTTGCATCAGCGGTGTGAGGTGTTGAATGATATCCCGGAAAAGGTGGACTTCTTCGATGCCTTGCCGGACTATGATATTGCCTTATACACCAACAAAAAGAGCAAAACCGATGAAACGGTGAGCCGCACCATGCTGGACGCCGCCATCTCGGCCTTAGAGTCCCTTGATGAGTGGAACAAAGACAGCATCCACGACTGTCTCATGGCCCTTGCCGCAGAGTTAGAGGTCAAAAACGCCACCCTCATGTACCCCGTCCGCATCGCCGCCGCCGGGAAGGCCGTGACACCGGGTGGGGCGATAGAGGTTTGTGTGATTCTAGGGCGGGATGAGACACTTCGCCGTCTGCGGGTTGGGCGGGAGAAGTTGGGGTAGTGCGGCTGTTTATTGCGGTTAATTTTAGTGTGGAAACTTGCGTTCGGCTGATACGGTTACAAGATGCGCTACGAGCCGTCGCCACAAGAGGCCGGTTTACCACACCAGAAAATCTGCACTTGACCTTGGTGTTTCTCGGCTCATGTACACCGGCCCAAACCCTTGCCGCACAGGCGGTTATGGATGCTGTTGCGTTTTCGCCTTTTCCCATTGCAATCGACCGTCTAGGCCGCTTCCTGCGGGAAGGTGGCGATATCTGGTGGGCAGGGGTTCAATCGCCTGAACCCCTCATGTTCCTTCAGCGGGACTTGGCTGACCGTCTCCGAATTGCTGGATTTCAACTAGAAGATCGGCCCTTTCATCCCCACATTACTCTAGGGCGGGACATCATCGCCCCTATGCCGACAAAAACGGTCTCGCCTTTCGGCGAAACCGTTTGCAATATTTCCCTCATGGAATCTAGCTATACTGCGGGCAAGCTAATCTACACGCCCATCTACTCTGTACTCTCCAACACCCCAGAAGCATAAAGCTCCCGCTTCACCAACTTTGCCATAGCTGGATAGTCAATATTCCGCCCCAAAAACAGCGTGTCCGCCACCAATGCTTGATAAATTAGCATGTCTACTCCGTTTTGTGTCCGATGGCCCAACTGCTCTGCCTTTTCTAACAGTGCGGTTTTCCGGGGAGTGTGGATGATGTCACAGACCACAGCGTGGTTAGGCAGGTGGGCGAGGAAGCTTAAATCCTCCCACTGCTCTTCCACTCCCGCCATCCCCAGTGGTGTTGCGTTGATGAGAATGTCCGCACGGGTCAGACTGCGGTGCATGGCAAGACTGTCCAGCTTGCCCCAAGAGAGGCCCGCATTTCGCACATGCGAGCGGATAGAGGTCACCACCTCATGGGCCTGTTTGTCCCGCCGGGCGAACACATCTACCCGGGCGGCCCGGTCTAAAATGGCACGGTGGGCCAAGACCCGGGCGGCACCGCCGGCACCTAAGATTACAATCCGCCGGTCATCGTACTCGATACCCGCCTCCCGCAGGGCCGTGAAAAAGCCCAGTGCGTCAGTGGAATAGCCGATTAGCTTCCCGTTCCGGTTGATGACAGTGTTCACCGAGCCCAACATGTCCGCCTCCATGACCACCTCATCCAAGTGTTGGCCGATGTCCATCTTGTGGGGCATGGTGACGTTGAACCCGGCATAGCCCTCGGTTCGGACGCGCTCAATCCACCGGGGAAGATCTTCTCTGGACACGAATGCCCGCTCATAGCTGGGATTTTGGGCATAATGCCGCAGAACCGGCAGATGGATTGCCGGTGATAGGCTCTGTGCGATGGGGTTTCCGATGACAGCAAATTTGGAATCGGGCGGTAACTGATGCAATATGATTCACTCCTTCATGGAGATTTTTTATAGTATGTTAATCATACCACAAACCGACTAAACTTGACAAGAGGTGCAAGGAATGGAACAGAAAAAAATCGACCGCATCAATGAACTTACAAAAAAACACAACACCCACGGTCTGACCCCGGAGGAAGAAGCCGAGCGGCACACCCTGCGGCAAGAGTACATTGCCGGGTTTCGCAAAAGCCTGACCCACCATCTAGAGCATACCTACATCATGGAAGAGGACGGCACCAAGCGGAAATTGAAGAAGAAGGATTAAATTTCTACGCCCCGGACAAATTTTCGCTTTATCTGCCGCTCGTCGGACAAATGCACCACCCGGGCCAGTCGCTCCGGGATGGTGAGGTTGTGCTTGCCGGGAATTTCCCGGTCATCCACGACGATGGCATCAAATTCAAACCCTGCTGCAAAGCCGCCCACCTGACCGAAAAATGAGCCTCCGCCTAAGGTGCCGAGGTAAAACGCCTCCGCCAATGTTAGCGGTGCCGCAGTTTGATCCATGAGCCGCCAGTAGAGTTTTGAGACCCCAATGGCATCCGACATAGCCCGGAAGATAGACGTATGCGCCCCACCGGCCACGTCACTGCCGAGGCCCACAGGTACGCCTGCTTCCAGATACCGCCGCACCGGGGCGATGCCGGAGGCCAGATTGATATTCGACTGGGGGCAGTGCGCCACCCAGATTTTTTGTTTTTTGATGAGGGAAAACTCGTCCTCTGAGGGCCAGACACAATGGGCCATTACCGTGGGCACGTCCCCGCCGAACAGGCCGTGGGCGTGATAGGCGTGACCATAGCTCATGGTGTGGGGTCGTAGGCTCTCCACCCAAGTAATCTCCCCTTGGTTTTCCGATAGGTGGGATTGTACCGGCAGGCTCAATTCCTGCTGAATCTCTCCCAATCCTTCCATCAGCGCATCGGAGCAAGATGGGATAAATCGTGGGGTGAGGATGGGGGAAGTGCGCTTGTACCGGCCCGTCACCTCTCGCAGCCAGGCCCGTGTGTCGGCGAGGGATGTGGCGGCATCATGCTCCACCAACGGTGCAGGTGCGTGGCGATCCATGTTCACCTTGCCCACCATGGTGATGAGGCCGGAATCCTCCAACAAATCCATCAATAGCACTGTTCCCGGTACATGCCGGGTGGCAAAGACCACCGACCGGGTATTGGGGCCCCGGCGGATGTCTGCAATAAACTGCTCGTAGGCGAGTTTTGCATAGGCTAAGTCCTCAAACCGTGCCTCTTCCGGGAAGGTGTGGAGCGTTAGCCAGTCGATCAGCTCTAAGTCCATCCCCAAGCTTCGATACGAATATTGGGGCGCATGGACGTGGAGGTCAACCAAACCGGGCAAGATAAGTTGCCCCCGGCAATCAATGACAGGCAGGTGCTTGTACTGTTCTGGCAAAAAATCAAATACCCCGGCGCTTTTACCGTCTAAGCAAACCAAATACGCCCCGGTTGCAGTAGCAAGCGTCCGCTCCGTGGTGTTGTAGCAAATATCGCCGAATAGGGTGAAGTTATTCATGGGAGGATCCTCGTTGCGTGTTTTCTGTAACGACATCACATCCAACGCTTCTCTTATTCACGCATCAAAATTGTATCTGTGTACGTTTGCAGGATGTTACAACACGGTCATTGATTCGATCCCTACTACCGGTTTCACCAGAAATAAGCGGAGAGAGGGGATTGTGTTTTTCAAAGTTGCCTTTAACGGCCTTTTGATTGTAGTTTGCATAACAGTAGCGGCATCCATTCAGACAAGTATGATACATTCCAATGTCAATGCTGGTCACACACCCACATTCTAAGCGCTGGTTTTTATCCTTATCAACATCCAAAGGGCAATCTAATAACTTTTCAAAAAGTCTATCATCTATGCAACGGGCATGTCCTATCCCAAATTGTTGCAAATCAATCCCCTCTGCACAGGTATCAATTGTTAGGCCATGGCTATGTGCTATTTCGGCGAGTTGAGAACTTAACTTGATTTGCATTTCAGGCAAAAATTTTGACAATGCTAGGTCTTTCATGTTGTTTTTTACGCCCCGATACTCTTCGTCAACAAAGCTAATCGTCACCTTGCGGGTGTAATCGTGTAATTCCCTAGCAATTTCCCCAAAGGTGTGAATGTGGTATTCTAATGGGTACGTTTCATTCAGCATAATGGGGTCATAACGCCAAACAACTCGATCTATCCCTATCATGTCTGATAGGCGCTTGAATGTTGAAAGAATACTTGTTTTCTTTGGAGGAATATTCGCCTCTATATCTCTTCCGTAAGGCGTAATGGTGAATTGAAAATAATACGTGTACGCTTTCAGTTCGTCAAGTCTACCCAGCATTGGGGCCGGGTTTTTCGTCCAAAACACAATGCCGTCCACAACATCAGGCGTGAACTGGATGCGGCTAACCTGATAAAAGTTCATAGGGTTGCGGACTAAAACAAAGTCTTCTTTGATTCGGTTAAAAAACCAATCGGAATAAAAGGAAGGGATGTCCGTTCGTCTGCTTGCACTTATGATCAAAGGTGTTCACCTCGAGTGAATGTAAAAAACTGCCACCGTTCCTTTTCCTGATTACAAATCATATATCCTAAATATAACATGGACAACGATAAAAGGGAAGCGTATATCAAAAAAACCTATGATTTTGCTCCATTGTGCCAACAAAGGCACGGCTGAAGAAACAGCCGTGCCTTTCTAAAATGGAGCTACTACCCGGATTTGAACCGGGGACCTCATCCTTACCAAGGATGCGCTCTACCGACTGAGCTATAGCAGCATATCGCAACACTACGCTTGCAGTGTTGCGTGTGGCGACCCAGAACGGGCTCGAACCGTCGACCTCCAGCGTGACAGGCTGGCGTTCTAACCAACTGAACTACTGGGCCGTGTCGCAACATTCCATATTATACAACACTTGCTTTCCCGTTGTCAAGTCTTTGTCTCTCTTTTCGCAAGCGCCAAATAACCCCGTACTAGATGCGGGGTTATTTGATACTTTATAGTCTGTTCACCCCATAAACCGGCTCATCTCTCGGCGGAGGCGTAGAATAATTCGCTTTTCCAGTCGGCTGATATACGATTGGGAAATCCCCATCAGGTCGGCCACTTCTTTTTGGGTCTTTTCCTGCCGCCCGCCGAGGCCGAACCGCATGACGATAATCTCCTTCTCCCGGTCGGAGAGCTTTTCTAGGGCCTGCATTAGCAGGGTGCGGTCTACATCCTCTTCGATTTCCCGCATGACAGAATCGTTTTCCGTACCCAACAGGTCGGAGAGCAATAGTTCATTGCCGTCCCAGTCGGTGTTGATGGGTTCGTCGAAGGAGATTTCTGTCTTTTGGTTACTGGTCTTCCGCAGGTGCATCAAAATCTCGTTTTCAATACAGCGAGAGGCGTAGGTGGCAAGCTTGATATTCTTATCCGCCCGAAACGTACCCACCGCTTTGATGAGGCCGATGGTGCCGATGGAGATTAAATCTTCAATATTAATCCCCGTGTTCTCAAACCGCCGTGAGATGTAGACCACCAACCGCAAGTTTCGCTCAATGAGCACCTGACAGACTTCTGTATCACCGGCGGCCAAGCGGCTGATATAGTGGGCCTCTTCCTCTTTGCTCAACGGCGGCGGGAGGGTTTCGCTGCCGCCGATGTACATAATCGTGCCCGGACAGCGGAGCCCGAGCCGGGCCAGCAGTTGTTGGAGCCGGACGTAAAACTTGATACGTCGCTTGGTCATGTTAGATTCCTCCGTTTACTAAAGCTGTATAGCGTCCGCCGTCGGACACGCAGGTGGGGGATAGGGACACGGACACGCTGCGTTTCTCTTGCCCGTTGATACGCACCGCATCTGGGCGGAAGGTGAGCAAAAACCCGCCTTTGGTTCCCACTGCCGTATAGGGGATCAGATAGAATCCAGTGGTATCGGGGGTGTGTCGGAGTTGGGGTAAGAGCTCCACAGGGGATGCCGTCGGGTCGGTCAACAGTGCTATGGTGTCCCGGTGAAAGAGGGGTGCTAGTGCCTCCGTCTCCACCACAAATACTGGGCCGCCGGAGACAGGGTCTGCGAGGGAGTTGCCAGTGTCGATGAGACCGGTGACAGTGGCAGTGCGTCCATGGTGAGTAAGTTCGACTTGTACCAAGCCGCCCCCCGTGTCCCGGCCCAGCCGGGCGAAGAGCAGGCTAAACAACCCATAACAGACACCAAACGCCGCCACGAGCACCTTGACAGAGAGGGGCAGGATGAACTGTCCATCATACGCCGCACCGCCCACCATGAGGCCAATGGCAAAAATCAGGCCCCCAAACGCAGCGGATACGGCAAAGAACAGGAGTACGAGCCGCAAAATCCGCCGTTTATTTCCAAAAGTGATGAGCACCATCAGCCCACCGGAGACCAGCCGCATGGGTGCCGCAAGCAAAAACCCGAAGGCCGGGAAGAATGCCGCCACCGCATACCCTGCACCGAACAAGGCCCCCAGCCCTATGCGCCACCGAGATATATGTACCGCCGCAATTTTGGCTGTGGCGAGGAGCAGTAGGTAGTTGACAATCAAGTTTAATACAAACAGGGTGTCGATATAAATTACACGCATGGCTCGACCTCCGACAAGCTCTATTATAGAGAGACGAGGGGGAGAAACCAGTCAAAAAAGAGTGGTGGGTGGGAGTTTTTTTGGGCGGTGCTAATGTCAGAACGATAGACATTGTTCCACCGATGTGATATCATTCGCACAAAGAAATCTATTACGATTTGGAGCGAAAGATGAAAATCATAGCCATCAATGGAAGTCCGCGAAAGAATTGGAACACACACATTCTTCTTGAGAAATGTCTGGAAGGGGCAAGAGAAACTGGTGCAGAAACCGAGTTAATACATCTTTATGACATGAACTTCAAGGGCTGTACAAGTTGCTTTGCTTGCCAACGAAAAGATGTTATCCTTGATAAGTGTGCGATGGTGGACGATTTAACTCCTGTTCTACAAAAAATCCGTATGTGTGATGCGCTAATCTTAGGATCCCCAATTTATTTCTCGTCTATAACGGGGGAGATGCAGTCATGTTTAGAGAGATTGCTTTACCCATATTGTTCATATGAATTAAAACCATCTTCGTTCGGGAAGAAGATAAAGACTGCGTTTATTTACACGATGAATGTACCGCTTCCCGCTTTGCCGTTTTTTGGCTACCATAGGCTGATTAACCATAATAAAAAGCAAATGAAGCGTACATTCGGGCACTCTAAGTCTTTGATTGCAACTTCGACATATCAATTTGATGACTATAGCAAATATGCCATCACTATTTTTAATGGTGACAAGCGGCTGAAAAGGAGAGAACACGTATTTCCCAAAGACTGCAAAAGAGCGTTTTTACTTGGGCAAAGACTCAGCACCAAATAGCCAAACCACATGCGACAGGGCAACCCCCTGCCCTGCCCCGTATTTTTTGAAAAACTGGACGCTTCCACTTGACAAACACTACACACACTGCTATAATAACTAACAATCATTCTGCAAGGAAAGGAGTCTGGCATGACCCATACCGCATCTGTTGCTTACATTTCATCATGGATTTGGTTTGACGGGGTTTGTCGGGCGCCGTCTCTTTGTTGTTGCTGAAATGGTATTTTCTAAGTGATTGACAAGCAGACCAACCGGGCAAACCCTCATCCATGGGTTTGCCCGGTTTTTTTGTATCCAAGCCAACATGCCAAAAATAAGAAGGAGTGTACACCATGAGAAAAGATTTACAAGGAATGCCGATTTACACACCGCCGGGGAGCCAGTTTTTAAACCTAGCCAATAATGAGAATTTCTCTATGACTTGGCGTGGCCTGTTAGACAGACAAATGGACGCGATTGTAGAGCAGGTTCCCTTTTGGCAATACGGAAACTCCAGCCATGAGCAACTGACCCGGCGGTATGCTGCCTATTTACAAGTTGCGCCGGAACAGGTGTTACCGGCACCGGGTTCGGATAGCCTGATTCCGCTGCTGGTTAACGCATTGACGGAACAAACGGTACTGACCTTTGAACCGGATTTCTTCCGCTATGGCCAGCAGGCCCGCATTTTCGGGCGTACGCATATCCAAACACCGATTACAGCCGGCATAGACGGTTTGATTGAAGCGGCCAACGCACACGATGCAGAGCTTATCATGTTTTCCAACCCGAATAATCCCTTGGGGATCGTCCATGACCGGGATGCGCTTGTCAGGTTGTTAGAAGCAGTGGACGGGTATGTCGCCATTGATGAGGCGTATGCGGAATATTCCGGCGAAAGTGTGACAGACCTGACTGCGAATTATCCGAAACTACTGGTGCTTCGCACCATGTCAAAAGCGTGGGGGCTGGCGCGGTTGCGGGTGGGCTTTCTGATTGCAAACGCGCCGTTGATTCGGTTTATCAAGGCCGTGCAAGGCCCGTTTGTCATCAGTGATTTAAACGCAAGCATTGCAGCAGCCGTCTTGGAGCACGAAGATGAGATGCGGCAGTCCGTGGCAGAAGCCATAGAGACCCGCAAACATGTAGAAACATTCCTACAAGCATACGCACACCCGACATACCCAAGTGCCGCCAACTTTATCTACATCAAGGTACCGGATGCAAAAGCGATGGCGGCAAGTTTGCTAGAGGACGGTATCGCCGTTGCGGTTTTTGGCCCCCATGGGTTACGGATCACCATTGGGACACAGGCGCAAATGGAGCTTCTAACAACTAGTCTGGCGAAGCATTTGCCGGACGCGAAATGAGGGGATTTTTATGAAACGATTCAAAGAAAATCTATTCAAAGTTCTAAACGGTATGAGCATCGGCATTGTGGTGGCGCTTACACCTAGTGCCATCTTCGGGAATATTATCGGTGCGTTTGATGCGCCGTTGCTGTCCACGCTACTTAGCTTCCCGGTGACCTTGCTTTGCCTTACCATCGGTGTTTGTATCGGCTTGCAGTTTAAGTTAGACCCGATTTCTCTCTGTACCTTGGCGATTGCGACCATGTTGTCCGGCGGTGCGTTTCAAGGCATTGTGGACGGTGCCATTATGTTACAGGGTTCGGGGGATGTGTTAAATGCCACCTTGGGTGCTGTTCTCACCTTAATACTAATCCATTATCTGGGGGATCGGCTCAAGGCGTACAAACTGCTTATCCTGCCGGGGCTTGCGGTGATGGTGGTTGGCACCATTACGTCCTTCACAGCGGGGCCGGTGGGTGCCGTGACACAGTTTATCGGTATGGTGGTAGAGACCTTTACGACCTTACAGCCTCTGCCCATGTCTGTTTTGATTGCGATTTCCTTCGGTCTGATTGTGGTTTCACCGCTGTCTACTGTGGCGGTGGCGCTGTTGATTCAACTGAGCGGAATCGGTTCTGCGGCGGCAAATGTGGGCGTGACGGCGACGGCGATGACCTTGGCTGTTTTGAACTATCGGAGCAATGGTTTGGGTACGGCCATGGCCCACTTCTTAGGTTCGCCCAAAATTCAAATGGCAAACTTCATCAAAGCACCGATTATGATTGTACCGGGCCTTGCCGCCGGAGCGGTGTCTGCTATATTTGTGCCCCTGTTCAACGCCGTGGGGACACCCATGTCGGCGGGGTTCGGCGTGTCCGGCGCCATCGGCCCTTTGGGGCATCTGGGCCTGACCGGGTATGACCCCTATAACATTTTTGTGGCCATTTTCGTGTTCATTGCGGTACCGGCGGTGGTGAGTTTTATTATGGCGTTTTTGTTCCGCAACGTTTTCAAACTGGTACATGACGAGCAATATATGTTGGAATTATTCTTGAAAAAACAAAAACAGGGAGGACGAACAAAATGAAAATCGCAATTGCCGGTGCCGGCGCAATGGGGGGCCGCTTTGGGTATATGTTATCCAAGGCCGGACAGGACGTAATTTTGATCGACCAATGGGATGTACATATCGCAGCGATTCGGGAACACGGTTTGCAAGTCAACGATGGTGACGTGATCGAAACCGTACAGCTACCCATCTATCGCCCGGAGGAACTGGTCGCAAACCCGGTAGATATTGACCTCGTTATTCTATTTACAAAGTCTCTGCAACTAGAGGGAATGTTGCAGGCAATCCAGCCGCTGATACAGGCCCAGACCAGTGTGTTGTGCCTGCTCAACGGTATTGGGCATGAGACAACGATAGAGAAATATGTCTCGAAAGAAAACATATTCCTCGGATGTACCATGTGGACAGCCGGGCTAGAGGGGCCGGGGAAGGTCAAGTTGCCGGGCGGCGTCAACGGTTATGTGGTATTGCAAAACTTACATTCAGAGTCCAAACAAACGGCACTACGTATTGCAGAGGTGTTGTCAACCGCTGGGCTTCATGCGCGCTATTCAGACCATGTGTTGTATGAAATCTATAAAAAAGCATGTGCAAATGGCGCAACCAATGCGGTTTGTACTTTGCTAGAGGCCAACCTCAGCACTTTCGGCGAGACAACATGTGCCGAGACCATTGTCCGAACAACGGTGGGTGAATATGTGGCTGTTGCGGAGGCGGAGGGTGTTGATTTAGATATTGACGCAATGACAGACTTTGTCAAGACCGCCTTTGACCCCGCCGGGATTGGGGGACATTATCCTTCGACGTATCAAGATTTGATTTTAATGAATCGGCGGACGGAAGTGGATTGTATTAATGGAATTATTGCGGTAAAAGGAGAGGCGTATGGGATCAGTACGCCGTATTGCGCTTTCGTTACGGAGTTGATTCACTGTAAGGAGGAAATATTGGGGGCAATATAAGCGGGTACGCTGGTTATAAACATCCTACAGGGCGTAGGTTTGCCCTGTAGGATGAGGTTTGATGATTCGGTTGCACTGTGCCAAGCTCTGGTTTTCATGGTGTAGGGCGAGGGTTGGTTTGGTGGCGGGAATGTTACACTACGAACTTCGCCCCGACATCTAATGGGTTGCCCTCAACTGCTTGGCAAAGCCAATTGGCAATGGAAATGCCATCTTGCATTTCGCTATATAGCAATTTTGGTGTGCCAGAAAATGTGTGTGGCGTGGTGTTGTCTTTTTTGCTTTTCCCATAGTCTGTGAGATAGTAATAATAGTTGGGAATTTCCCGTTTTAATGTCCCAACTGTCTCCAAAAGAGTAGTATGAAACTCTGACAAAGCGTTAGGGTTTACTTGCTGTTTTCCGTGATTCATTTTGTACATCATTTCAACAAGTGCCTTGTCCCGCAGGGAGTTTGATTGCAAAAACAGCGTGGATGGGGGCATGTTATTTTGTGCATATCGGAGCAGGTCCGCAATTAACGTTTCGCCTTTGATGTACGCCATTAAGTCAGGGCGTACATTCCAAATATTCTCTGCAATTTCGGGCCAGAGCGGAGTGTGCAGATGTGACCCCTCTGAATATACAATCACATGCTCGCAATCTGGATAAACGTTTTGAATCTGTGGCGCATGGGCAACACAGCCATGCCCGCCTGCGCTCAAACCCATAATAACCAAGGTTTCTGGCGTTTGTGGAAAGAACTCTGTTAGCGTTGCAATTGCCGCGGCCGCATTTGCTTGCCCGTGGTGGTACAGTATTTTGGACTCCGCTGTTAGACTTTGATAAGGAAAGTCATTGTTTCCAATATGAAAATCACCACTTACATAGGGGAGATTCAACATATACCAGTCGCGAAATGGATTGCGTTGATCACTCGCCTTAAACAAGCCAACATTTGCAAAACGCAGTTGAGTTGACGACACATCGCTGATATAAAATGCTTCTTGCTTTTTTAACATTCGGCCTATTGTAAATGGCCTTGCGGCTGTTTCCTCATTCCAAGATGCGCCACCGCCAAGGAAGTTGACAAGCAGCTTATTGACAGTCCCTTTTTTCAACAAAATCTGATAAGGCTTCCCTGTGCTGCTAACGCATCCGTCTAATGGTTTCTGATACCATGTTTGCGTACTGGTCATGCAAATATTTCTCCATATTTCTCAAACTATAAGTTCGCCACGCTACCCGCATAAAAGACAGGCAACGAACAACAGGATTATACCACATGCTCGGCGCAAAGTCCATTCGGGCAGAGGGGGTACAATTTGCGTACTCGTTATGCTTCTCGTACTCCATTTTCAACCCCAAAAGACGGTGGCGGCCAAAAACTGGTTACAAAAAATCTATTTTTAGGCATGTATGCAAGCACATTCCTTTTGACAAATGTATCCCCATAGCGTATCATATAGACAAAAAGTAGGAGGACATTATATGTACAACAATCAATTCTGGGGCAACTTACCCGATGGTCGCCCAGCGGATATCATTACCCTGACCAGCTCTGCCGGTGCCGTGGCGGAGGTGTCGAATTTCGGCGGGATTATTCGTTCACTCACCATTCCCATGCCGGACGGTACCTGCCGTAGCGTGGTGCTGGGCTATCCCACCTTGGCGGAGTATGTAGCGGACACTTGCTATCATGGCGCTACCATCGGCCCCTACGCCAACCGCATCCGAGGTGGACGGTTTACGTTAGACGGCGTTTGCTACACGTTAGAACAAAACGAGGGCAACAATTCTCTCCACAGCGGCTCTAGCGGCTGGCAGCATGATTTGTTCGACTATGAGGCGGATGGTGAGGCGCTGGTACTCAAACGCCGCAGCCCTGACGGAGAAGGCGGCTTTCCCGGCAATGTAGACTGCACCATCCGCTTTTTCTGGCAAGACCCCATGACCTTTGCCATTTCCTACCACGCTGAGACCGACAAAGCCACGATACTCAGTATGACCAACCACAGCTATTTCAATTTGGGCGGGGATGATACCATCCTCACACACACATTGCAAATTCACGCAGATGGATATACGCCTGTGGATGCAGAACTCCTTCCCACAGGGGAGATTGCCCCTGTGGCGGGAACTGCCTTTGATTTCTGCGCTATGCGCCCCGTGGCTCAAGCCTATGACCACAATTTTGCCCGAACGGGTGGCTCTGGCCCTGCGGCTACTCTCGTGTCGTCGGATGGGAAGCTACAGATGGATGTGTGTACCGATAAACCGGGGGTACAGCTCTACACCGGCGAGTTCCTCTCGGCCCCCTTTGCTCCCTACGGCGGTCTTTGTCTGGAAACCCAACATTTTCCGGATACACCGAATATCCCGGCGTTTCCCTCCGCTGTGGTGCGGCCCGGTGAGGCGTATGCGTTTACGACAACGTTTGGATTTTCTGTTTTGTAGGAAGAGTTTTATATCAACATAATGAGGCCGGGCGTATAACATACGCCCGGTTTTAGTCTGTTGAAACAGCTTGTCTCCCACGCTCTTGACTAATCCCCCGCCGCCTTGGCTATACTCTCCTAAACCTATATTTCGGTAAAGGAGCGATTTCATGAAAGCAATCATCATGGCCGGTGGAGAGGGAACCCGTCTGCGGCCTTTGAGTCAAAACGTCCCAAAACCGATGGTGCGGTTGTTTGACAGACCAGTGCTGGCCCATACGTTACATTTGCTCAAGCAGAGCAATATCACCGATGCTTGTCTCACCCTGCGGTTTTTGCCTCAAACCATCATGGATCATTTTGGTGATGGCAGTGCCTATGGAATGCGGCTGACCCATCAGATAGAAGAGGTGCCGCTGGGTACAGCAGGGGGCGTGGCGGCGTGCCGGGAATTTATCGGGGACGAGCCTGTTTTAATCCTCAGCGGGGATGCGGTTTGTGACTTTGATCTCACGGACTGTATCGCATTTCACAACCAGCGACAGGCCGATGCCACCATCGTCCTCTATGCCCACCCGGAGCCGTTGGAGTACGGTCTTGTTATGACCGCCGAGAACGGTCGCATCCAGCGGTTTATGGAAAAACCGCCTTGGAATCAGGTGTTTACCAATCGGATTAACACAGGGATTTATATCCTCTCGCCGCAGGTGTTGGCAGAGATTCCCGCAGAGGGCAGCTATGACTTTGGCCGGGATTTGTTCCCGAAACTCTTAACCCAAGGGGCCAAGCTTTGCGGCGTGGAGGCCAAGGGCTACTGGTGCGATATCGGCAGTCCTGAGGCGTATCTCCGTTGCGGGATGGATGCACTAGACGGACTGCTTGGCCTAGACTTCGGTGCCGAACGCCGTGGTCAATCGATTTGGAGCCACGCCCCAATCTCCAGCGGAGTGCGGATTGTAGAGCCTTGCTATATCGGCAAACATGCAGTGATAGAGCCGGGTGCCACCATCGGCCCCTATGCCATCATCGGTGAGAACAGTCGCATCGGGACAGGAGCCACGGTGACACGCTCTGTGGTGGACGGGGCCAATGTTGGGCAAGATGCACGGCTGACCGGTTCCATCGTAGGACAAGGCGCATCCATTCGCCGGGGGTGTGTGCTCCAAGAGGGTAGTGTCATCGGGGACAGCACAGTGTTAGGCGAGGGGTCGGTGGTAGAGGCCAATATCCGCATTTGGCCCGGAAAAGAAATTGCTGCGGGCAGTCGGGTATCGGAAAATCTGGTGACAGGCAACCCCCGCCGGGGCCTCCGTTTTTCCGGCAACAACACCCTCTGGGGGGAAGCTGGCGTGGTGCTCACGCCGGAGGCATGTTTTGCCATCGGCTCTGCGTTAGGGGTAGAGGGGCGGGTGGGTATCAGCTCGGCAGGTGCGGCGGCCTGTCATCTGTCCGCCCGTGCGTTGGCCTGCGGCGTGTCTGCCGTAGGGGGGCTGGCCTTAGAATTGGATGTTCCGTTTGAGGCCGCCGCCAGTTATGCCGCCGATCTCTACGGTCTTCAACGAACCGTGTTTGTGCGGGAGCAAGGCGACCAATTGGTACTGCGCTTCTACGGCCCCCGGGGCATGTCCATGACTAGACCGGAGGAGCGGAAGATAGAGGCCGCCCTTGCCTCCGGCGAACTCCGCCGGGCGGTGATGGGCCAAATGGGGGACATGGTAGCGGCCGCAGGCACGCTGGAAGCCTATGTCTCTGCCGCCGCCTGTTGGGGCGATTTAGGCGAGGTGCCGTCTTTTGCCGCAGAGGTACAAGGCAGCGGCAGTGCCAACCGGGCCCTGCGCCAGGCCATCTCCCGTATGGGTGTCCGCCTCGCCACCCACGGCTGGGGCGTACCTGTGTTTGAGACGACCCACGGCGGCATGTCGCTCCGTGCTGAGGACGAAGAGGGGAACACCCTAGAGCCAGAACAACTACTCACCATCTTGGTTTTGTTAGAGTTGGAGGCCGGGGCCAAATCCGTGGCCGTTCCCTACAACGCCCCTGTGGTCTTGGATCACATTGCAGAGCGGTTCGAGGCAAGCATCCTCCGCTTGGGCCGTGACCCGGGGGCAGATAGGCTTTACTACCAACTGCCTTATTTCCGGGACGCTGTTTTTGCCGCCTGCCGTTTGGTGGGTGCCATGGCACTTCGGGGTGAGAGCCTGTACACCCTTGCAAAACGTGCCCCCGTTTTCCGTACCGCCCGGCAAGAGGTTTCTGTCACCGGAGACCGGGCAGCGGTGATGCAGGCCCTCGCCGGTACCATGGAAGCCGAAGGGTTGCGGCCTGAGTTGATAGCGGGTCTTCGTGTCCCAGTCACCGGGGGCTGGGTTCATGTATCCCCCTCGGCGGGCCGGTCGGTGCTAAAAATTCACAGTGAGGCCACCAGTGTAGAGGCCGCAGAGGAAATTTGCGTGGATATCGCCCGGCAGGTGGAGGCGTTGGCGCAAGAGAAAGCCGGGGAGTGACCCGGCTTTTTTCTATCACAACAACGCCTCCAGTGTCCGGGCGGCCTTGGCCCGCTCTGCGGTCAGCGTTCGGCACAGCCGTTGTACACGCGGGCAATGTGCCGCCTCGGTATAGGCGCCCAATCTTACCGCCCCGGCCTGCGCTTCGAGGCACATGAGCCATAACGTGCCGTGGCAAGTCGGTACATACGGACACATTTCCGGCACCCGGTGCCAGTAGCCTGACTTCCGAAACAACAATAGTTGGAGCCGCCGCACCTGTCGCACCGACTCTCTGCCCAACTGGGTGCAGGCCCTTTGCACTTCTATGTCATCACAGCGGGTTGCTAAGGCTTGCAGAGCGGCGGATCTGGCGGCGGTGCGGTCAATTTCTAAACGGAGGAAGGAAGCATCCCCGAGATGGGCGTGGTGGTTTGTCATGGCAAACACCTCCTCACCCCATGCTATGAAATCGGAGGGCAGTGTGGTACAATGAGGTAGAGTAGGAGGGTACCGACATGCCTAGATTTTTCATCGACCCCGCTGATATCGGGGCGACACATATCCAACTAGACCCAGAAACCCTAGCCCATATCCGTGTTCTGCGACTGGGGCCAAAGGAGTCATTTATCGTTTCTGACGGGACGGGGCTGGACTATCGGTGCATCTTAACTGGTGACACCGCCGAGATTTTGGACAAGCGTGAGAACCGGGCGGAACCGCGACTTTGTTGTACCGTTTACTTAGCCTTTACCCGAGGCGAGCGGATGGAATACGCCATCCAAAAGTCGGTAGAGCTGGGTGCTGCCGCCATCCGCCTGTTCCCGGCAGAGCGGTGTGTGGTGCGGTATGATGCCAAAGCACTGCCGAAAAAAGTGGCTCGGTTTGAAAAAATTGCGTTAGAGGCGGCCAAACAGTCCGGGCGGGGCGTCGTGCCTGCAATTACCGTCTTGTCGGACGTGAAAACCGCCATGGAAGAAGCAACCACGGCAGATTGTCCGTTGTTTTGTTATGAGTTGGAGACCAAAAACAGCCTCCGTGCCGCTTTAACAGAGACCCCGAACCCCGAAACCGTAAGCCTTGTCATCGGCCCCGAAGGGGGATTTACCGAGGCGGAGGTTGCCTTGGCGCAAACTGCCGGACTTCGCCCCATTACGCTGGGACAGCGCATCCTTCGGGCGGAAACGGCCCCTGTTGCCGCCTTGGCCGCCGTCTTGTTTTGGGCAGAGGAGATGTAGGGACGCCCCCATTGGAACTTTTTTGCAGGTTTTTCCGTCTAGTATGACAAGTACCACACTTGAGGAGGATAAAGAAATGAAAAAGAAAATGAAAAAGAGAATCGTGTTCCTAATCATGGCAGCAAGCCTGTTGCTCACCGCCTGTGGCGGGGGCCACGACATGGCCACCACCGCAGAGGAGGCACCTGCCCCGACCTCGCTCCCGGAAGCTGTGCCGGATGCAGTGCCGGATGCAGTGCCGGATGCAGTGCTCCGTGCCGCACCGGCAGAAGCTCCGATGGCATTAGACGAAGCAGAGGACGCCGCAGAGTTCGATATGTACTTTTCTGCCGCCGCAGAACCCACCGACTACTTTGCACTGCCCATTACGACCCCGGATGATGCAGACGGTCGGCGGCTGGTCTATTCTGTCTCCATGCGGTTGCAAACCTCGAACTTTTTCCCCGGGATGCGCTTGCTTTTAAACACAACGGAAGAGATGGGTGGAGAGTTAGAGAATATGGAGCTCATAGGCCATGACCTCCGTTCTGCTCGCCAGCCGGTGCGCCGTGTCGAGATGCGGCTACATATCCCCACGGAGCAACTGGCAGACTTTATTTTCTTGGTTGAAAATAACTACAATGTTTGGCACCTACGGCAAGACAGGCAAGACGAGACTGCAAGACATCAAAGCACCGACTGGATCCTAGATGACTTGCGGGAAGAAGAGGCTTGGTTGGTCACACAACTAGAAGATGCTGAGGGCGATGAGCATCAGGCCCTATCCGCCACCCTTCGTGACGTGCGGAGCAGGATTCGTGAGCTAGAAGCCGCACAAACAGTAATGGTACGAGATGTGGTGTTTTCCACTGTGGAGATACAGTTATCTGAAGCGTTTTCACCCCAAGAGGTCAACCCCTTTGTATTTGTGGCATTAGGCGTTGCGATTTTGGTTCTCGTTATCATTTTGATCGCCACCGTCCGCCGGGCGAAAAAGCGTCGGATCGAGCAGCAAAATGCGGCTCAAGCGACTGATATTCCCCATATTGCCTAACCGCCAAGCGCAACAAAAACCCTGCTGGGAAGTGTAAACACTTCTCGGCAGGGTTTTGTTGTCTGCTCGGTTATAGCTCCAAAAGAGTCTGTTTCTTTGCTTTGCAAAGCGGCGGAAATCGCAGTACGGCACCACCTGTCTGGGCCCTTGTCGAAAGAAAGGGACAAGCTTGCTTGGGTTTTGATTGCATTTTGTAAATATTGTTGCTATACTGAACAATAAGAAACGAAGGGCAGGAAAACCAACATGAAACACTATATCGGCGTGGACCTAGGCGGCACAAACATTGCCGCAGGGATTGTAACAGCAGATGGCACACTGCTTCACAAAGACAGCGTGCCAACCGGAAGTGCCAGAGGCTATGAAAGTGTACTTGCAGATATGGCAGAGCTTTGTCGAAAGATAATTGCAGACAGCGGGATTGACCCGGCGTCTGTGGTAGGGATCGGGGTTGGCAGTCCGGGCTTTTGCGACGAGGAAAACGGGGTCATTGTGTTTGCTGGCAACTTACACTTTCAGGATGTTCCCATTCGAGCCATCCTCGGACAAGAGATGGGCTTGCCCGTATATCTGGCCAATGATGCCAACTGCGCTGCCCTAGGGGAGAGTACCGCAGGGGCCGCCCGAGATAGCAGCAGTTCTGTGACCATTACTCTAGGGACAGGTGTGGGCAGCGGGATTGTGATAGATAAAAAGATTTTAAGCGGTGCCTTCGGCGGTGCCGGTGAAATTGGGCACACCTCTCTCATCTATGGTGGGGCACTTTGTACTTGCGGTCGCCTGGGCTGTTGGGAAGCCTACGCTTCCGCCACGGCACTGATTGCACAGGCAAAGGCCGCCGTGGAGAAACATCCGGAATCCCGGATTCTGGCCCTAGCCGATGGCGACGCAAACCGGATCACCGGCAAGGTGGTATTCGATGCGGCAGACGAAGGCGACTGTGTTGCCGAGACCGTGATTGCAGAGTATCTGTGCTATGTAGCGGCAGGGCTAGCCAACACGATTAATACTCTCCAACCGGACACCATTGTGTTAGGCGGCGGCATCTGCGCCCAAGGCGATAGGATATTAGCGCCCATTCGTGAGGAGGTTGTCAAAGAGGTGTTTGGTGGCGAACTGAAAACGAAACTTGTCATTGCCACGCTAGGCAACGATGCCGGTATCATTGGTGCCGCTATGCTGGCCTTAGAAGAAAAGCAATAACTTAATGCAGGAGGATACCAACATGAAGCAACTTGATCTCGGGAAAACCGGATTTTTCGTGCCGGAAATTGCACTGGGCTGTATGAGAATGGCGGACTTATCCATAGACACCGCCGCAGAGGTTTTGCAAACGGCCATGGAGGTCGGCGTTAACTTCTTCGACCACGCAAACATCTATGGGGGTGGCTTGTCGGAAGAAATGTTTGCCAAAGCGGCTAGAAAGCTGGGCGTTGCACGACAAGACATGATACTCCAAACCAAGTGCGGCATCCGCCGTGCTGACGAGACCCAGCACATCACCACCTACGACTTTTCTAAAGACCACATCATCGCCAGTGTGGAAGGGAGTCTCAAGCGCCTGCAAACTGACTATATAGACCTCTTGGCCCTCCACCGCCCGGACACGTTAATGGAGCCGGAAGAGGTGGCGGAGGCGTTGGATGCCCTCTATAAGTCCGGTAAAGTGCGCTATTTCGGGGTCAGCAACCAAAATCAAGAGCAGATGAAACTGTTGGAAGCCTATACAGACCATAAGTTTGTGACCAACCAACTGCAATTCGGGTTGGTACACACGGGCATGGTAGACATTGGCTTCCATGTCAACATGAAAACCCCACAGAGCGTGGATCATGACGGCGGTATTTTAGAATATTCCCGGCGTAAGGGCGTTACCATCCAAGCGTGGTCTCCTTATCGGGCCGAGGTTGTCGGGCCTGTGTTCATCGACAACCCGGACTACCCGGCGGTAAACGCCAAGTTGGCGGAGTATGCCGAACAGCACGGTGTCACCAAAGACACCATCGCCACGGCGTGGATTTTGCGCCACCCGGCCAAGATGCAGGTTATCACCGGGTCAATGAACCCAGAACGGATTCGGCAGATTGCCAAAGCGGCGGAGGTTTGCCTCAGTCGGACGGAGTGGTATGACTTGTATTTGTCTGCGGGGAATATGTTGCCGTAGCGTTGAGTTTTTTGTAGGGGATGCTGCCCTCAGTGTTCTGCACTCTTTGGCCTACCGGGTGGGTTTTATTTTCCCCTCTTGTAGGGGACGTGTCCCTGTGCATTGAACAGGCCCCCTAAAAACGGACATTGCGAAAAAGGGACTCCTGATGTAGAATGAAAAACTACGTTAGGAGTCATTTTTATGAAGAATCAATATGGACATCTCATACTT
>Ga0131853_10005755_pt1 | contig 22409 bp, 11 predicted proteins | sample TergutLab28metaG_FD_92764 | JGI IMG/M metagenome (GOLD analysis project Ga0131853, IMG submission 92764) | Labiotermes labralis P1 segment gut microbial communities from Petit-Saut dam, French Guiana - Lab288 P1 (version 2) (version 2) | ecosystem: Host-associated > Arthropoda: Insects >... | reverse complement strand
GTGCAGTTCTGGACGATCAGCTGATTGGTCCTTTCATCTTGGAAGGTCGTCTTACAGGAGAGGCGTACCTCAGATTTCTGCAGGAGGAATTGCCCCGACTTTTGGAGGATGTGCCTTTGAATACATGAGGTCGTATTTATTTCCAACATGAAGGAGCTCCTCATTCTCCACGTGAAGTTATAAATTTCTTGAACTATCCTTTCCCTGGACGATGGATCGGACGTGGCGGTCCCCATAATTGGCCAGCCAGGTCTCCAGACTTAAGCCCACTGGATTATTGTGTATGGGGATGGATTAAAGAACTGGTTTACAGTGTGAAAGTGGTAATGCGAGATGAATTGCTTCGTCGCATTTTGGATGCCGCAGACCGCATCAGAAACAGCCAGCGGAAACTACGAGCAACCCGCGCAGTTCACAACCGAGCGGCAGCCTGTGTTGCGGCCGGCGGTGGCATTTTCGAAAACCAGCATTAAGCACAGATCAGGTCAATTTAAAAGTAATTTCACGAAGTTAACTTTACATTTATACTTTAAATGTATCATGTATTATGCTGGTTTATTATTTTGTTCCGTTTATTGTCAATAATCGTTACCTTCTATTCTGAGTTTCAAGCGGTCATAACTCCGTAACCGTCCAAAATCGGACACATGTTTATATGAACTTTTTTGATCAAAAAGACCTAATAAATCACCTCCTGCAGTAATGTCCACAAGTCGTGAAACACCCTGTATGTTCTGTTCTGTGTATCCTTTTTCATTGTGTTGGTCTATGTATTGTTTGTGTGTAAATGTGTACTGTACTACTGCCACCGGGTGTCAACCCAATTGCAGTTAACAAATATCTATCATAACATATCATCGTATCATATCGTATAGTATCATATATCATACCGTATCATATCGTATAGTTTCATATATCATACCGTATCATATCATTTTTCTTAAAAAAGACCATCAATTTTATACATCTGATAAATGCAGGGAACATGGAATATATAAAAATGATTAATGCCCAACATGGAACATCTACATGTGTCTACAAGAATACAAACAAGAAGAACATTGAAACCAAAAAATATGTTTTTAAAGTATGGAGTGATTTCGACACAATGTAATTGTATCGGTATTCTTGTTCTCACCACCATGAAGATGGTCACATGAGTGGCCGAAACATGTCTGTGATTACTGTGCAATAAAATAACATTCATACATCCACGGGCATTTGTTGGTTTTTTAAACAAAATTATTATCTGGCAGTATTCTGTGTGCAACTGTCAGTTTTTGACGTTTGTTGAACGGTTCGGTTACAAAATTGGCGGACAAACAGGGCCACGTGCACGGTTCCTTTATTATGTATGAGCTACGTTCGTCTGTGTAACTGACCCTGTGCTACGATTAATGTGTGTACTGCTACTTCTGTCCAGTCCGCACATACCTGTAATACATTTAATCGCTTTACGTTCCCTAGTTTAGTTTTGTACTCACAAATTAAATTGGTACACACTGAACCGATTTTCTGCGATTTTTTTATGGAGAAGGGTGTTTTTATCTTATATTTCATGTACACCCCGCCACCCCTCATTTTGCTAGTAATGCTTTTCAAAATTGCGTACGTAAAAGAAATAGGATGGTCGTTGTTGTGTGGGTTGTGCGTATGTATGTGTTGAGGGTGGGGTATTGAAACAGGCTGGGGGTTAGAATTCCCCGGATGCGTGGAAGATGTAGTTTGGGTAATGGATGTGACATCACTTCCCTTTCTACGCCGTTAGCGTCTTCTCGCTTAGGCCTTGTGGATGATTCACGACCCGAAACAAAAATGCAGACCAGTCACTACAAGTTGCCCTGTGCTTAAGCATGGTTTTCTTTTTAAGGAATGCAAACCGCGAGTTATGCTACAGCATCCCAAAATACATTGTGTATTTGTGACCTTTTTGTAGCATCAAATGCAGTATAATTTATACAGTATTAGAAAGATTGTGTAGTTCTTAATTTTCATTCGCTAGTTCTGAATTGTGGTTTTATGGGTTCTGTGGAACTTTTCAGTTAATAATTTTGACGTATGACGTTTCGTTTTGTATTTCGTGCTTTTAATCTAAATCATTTGAAGTCAGCAGTGAATATACATCATACGAATATATATATTTGTGTGTGTGTGTGTGTGTGGGCCCGGTAGCTCAGTCGGTATAGCGACTGAGCTACCGGGCTGGACGATCCGGGATCGAATCCCGGTGGAAACGAGATTTTCCGCCCGTCCAGCCTCCTGTACAATTGGTACCGGGTCTTTCCCGGGGGTAAAGTGCGGCCGGGGCGTGCTGCTGACCACTCACACCCTTCTAGTGCCGCGGTCTAGGAAGAGTAGAACTATAACTCACCCACCCTCTGGGCCACACCGGCCCTGTAACGGGATCACTTTACCTTTACCTTTATTTATATACACATATATACATATACATATATATTGATATTCTGCCTCGCAGAGAACACGTTGTACTTACATTGTACATACGTACATGTTGTGAGGTTTGTTATCACAGAAGCTACAGGCGTAAAATGTTATGTGCAGATTTATAAAGACGGGAGGAAATAAGAAGCGAACGGAAGAGAAATAGGAAGATAAAAGAGTAGGACTAGTGGAAGAAAGAAGGTAACGTAGAAGATGCGAAGAAAGACAAAGCCGGTTCTGCCGGCTATATTTTCCGTATCAGTACAGAGAAGGCTCGGACCCGGTTCAGTTCCCTGTCACTTTCTGTATCCCGTCTTTACCACACTTCCTAATAAACTATGGCATTTGTACCCAACGCGCTTTGACCATGGAGACTGAGGCAGAACGTTTCCGCGAAGTATCCGTCTATAAAACAAAACGCTTTCACTGCCTACCGAGAAGACTGATACATGAATGCTTATTTGTGCCTTCTGTTTTTTTCTTATATCGTCACAAATAAGCCATCTCTTCCCTCAGCTCTTTTACAGCCTTTAGCATACCCGCTCGCTTGCAGGTTGGTACTTGGTACTTGGTACGCGCTTCCAAAATTTGGCCTCATGCGACCAGGCCTATTTTATCGATGGCCTGGTATCGTGTTCCCTTAATCCACAGTACTTAAATATTCTGGCTATGAGGGCATATGCACCTATACCCAGGGAACTCTTGGTTTGGTAGGAGATTATAATGTTAATATTCAACTTTGCTAGCTATATCGTTAATTATTAGGGAGAGTAGAGTGTCTGGTATCGCTTGGCGTTTGGAACATGTAGAAAACTACGCTGACCAATTTAAACTTTGATAATATCTAAACTCAGACTATTATATAGTGTTGGTAATGCAAACAGTGCTAATTTAACGTACTAATGATACGCATTGTATCAGTTTGTGTGCCTTTTAACATACGGCTACGTAATCTTTAGATGAGGTGGGGTAGGGGATTTATTTAATCGTATGTCTACTTACGTGTTCCAAGGTTGGGTGGTGGTGGAAATGTTTTGTGTGTAGTATATAGGTGGTAGTAGGAGATGCTTGCTAAAGCTTTTGGATGATAATATAGAACGTAAGACAGCAAAAGGGGTGGTTTCGTGGTTAGGATGGAGGAAGGTCTGAAACTCATGGAAAGTACTTCTTTGTTGATGAGCTTCAAAGTTTATGTGTGTAGCCACCATCTGCGTAGACTAGCATGAATCTCTGTTCGCACCCTAAACTGTAGTGTGATAAAGGATAACCAAATTTTTTCTTTGCAGACGAATTTATATCGCGTTTCTTCAGTTCCAGTGGCAAGAATTGAACATTTTTATTGATCTCAGTATTAAACCAACTTGATGCACAAAATTTGTTTCACAATAAGTTTTATTTCATACCTCTACATGTTTCGAGCACATGTGTTCATCATCAGGAGGTCAGAATTGCATTACACACATTTTGACCTCCTGATGATGAGCACATGTGCTCGAAACATGTAGAAGCATGAAATAAAACTTATTGTGAAATAAATTTTGTGCATCAAGTTGGTTAAATACTGAGATAGAATATACTGAGATGCACGGTCAGCAAAAGTCAACATTTTTATTGAGTCGTTATATTAATTGATGGTAGATCATGGCTTGGGGCAAGGATTTGGAATGTAAGAGGAGAGAGAATTTTAAGTAGAGAAGGCCCCTCTGTGTCTGGGGAGTGACGCATTGTTACTCGATGGAGATGAGTACTTCGACTACTTGTTATTACTTAAGAAACAGTAGGAAAACAGCCGGTCTGGAAGCGATGGAGAAGAAAAAATTCCATCCTGCTGTGAATTGATCTAAGGTTCTCCAGCGTGTATACAGCTACATTTCTGGAACATTTTTGCCGAAATGTACTTAATGTACTTAATCAGAAATCGAGGGCATGTTTTCAAATCAGGGATAAACTGAAGTTACCTGCTCCCGACGATTATATAGGCAGGCATCGATCACAGCTTTCAAAGCACTGTCATATGTGCATGTGGGAACATAACGGGCCAGTGTTTTGCATCAGGCGATCACAATATGACGTTTCCCGCTTATACAAGAACTGTTAAGTGAGGCGTGGTGAAGCCTTCGTTTTCAAGTTGATTGGTTCACGCCATCAACGGCATGAGAAGGCCGCCTGCTCTGAGCTGTTACGTGTACAGTTTCCTATTTTCAAGTACACTGATTCCACATTGCAAACCGACATTGAGTAACTGATATGAATTCTTCAAAGTCATGAGAAATATTCCATAATCTCTTTAAAAAATTGCTGTCTACTAAGGTCATAATAGGCAGTTAAATGATTTTTCGCTTTTATGGCATCCAAGGTTTAATACAATATTCAGTGAACTCTTTCCACAGAAAACTGAATTTTATGTTTATTGGACCGTGCATCTTTGTAATAGTTGAAGAATAAAAGACCAACTTGATGTCGCTTGTTATTTTATTTCACTTCTTATGTACTTAACATGTTTCGGACATTAATATATCCATCATCAGGAACTTGCGACTGTCCTGTTGAATTACCACACCGGTCGTTTTGTTCAGCCTGCAACACGGACACTACTCAAAACCAGCCGTACCAAATCTCCAACACACAACGAACCGAGAACACAACAACCGATGTGGTAATTCAACAGCACAGTCACAAGCTCCTGATGATGGATATATTAATGTCCGAAACATGTTGAGTACATAAGAAGTGAAATAAAATAGCAGGTGACATCAAGTTGGTCTTTTATTCTTTAACTAAAACTGAATTTTTTAAACCTTCGCACCGCATTTAACTGCAATGTGGAGGTCAATTATAAGAACGAAAATGGTCTATCTCGTGAATTATGTTGCAGAAAGCGAGCAGCTTATCTCGTTTTAAAAGCAATAAAATGTTTCCACACGGAAGTAGGCTTACGAAAGAAACTGTCATAAATCCATAAAAAAAGAACACCTATTACTTATATAATCACTTCATGGAATGTGATAGCCATTTTTTTTCTTTCGTATCATTCTGGAATTCAAAAAGCTTCCTGCCACTGTGCTGAAATACTTCACTTTGACACATTTCCACTACTTGTATGTGTCCCATTTGCAACGAAATCAGCCAGACACACGATCAACTTCTTTTCCATACAGAACATCTGTGTTTATTGTCGCAGCGCAGTACTGAGGTATGCATGATCTTCTATTTGCAGTACTAGGGACTCCCAGATCTCCTGTGTTGCAGTATTGAAGTATGCATGGTTGTCTGTTTGCACTGTTGTGGTATAAATTGTCGTTTTTAAACCTGTGCCATATTTGAAGAAGATTGGAGGCTGTCGCGTCGCTCTTGTGAAGTGTTGCCTTGCGCCGACATTTCTGAGGCACTTCATATTCAGATTCCAAACAGTCTAAGAAAAGTGAACTGTGTACAGTAGGTAGTGTGTGAAGTTGGAGGCACCTGGTTACTTCAAAATGTCTGCAACATTTCACCCTTCGATACGTCACCGTATTCCAGAAGACTAGACGTATGGGCGGGCATTCTCGTCGAGCGTTGAAAACAAGTGAAAATTATATCTCTGGTACACTGTAGAACAATCCCAGTTATGAAGCGGAATGTAACTGGTTGTATAGTGACCCGGCATGTGTGTCACATTATTGGCATTATTATTTTAAACGATAGCCCTTTTGAACTACGTTTAACAGAATAACGCATTTATTTCGTGTTAATACAAAGCCGGAATTACAACTGTACGACGAAGCTTTAGTCATGACTGTCACTTTTCGTTTCACGCGGCCTGTGTAAGGAGCAATGAACAGTAGAGGAGAGAGGATTAAGCAAATGGTACCTCCTTAACTTGTATACTTTTTTATGACGTTTTGCCGACCGTGCATTTAAGTATAATCTTACTAATTGACCAACTTAATGCACAAATTCTTTAAATATAAATCTTATAGTCTTTATGAGTCTCTCATTACTCAGCATAAGACGCACACCTAGCCACTGCTCCACAACACATTCCTATACAACATGATATGCTGCCACAACACCTCGTTTGTAAATACCAATTGAATTGTGAATACTATAATATAACTTTAGCAAGGAACTAAGCTTCCTAATGATGATCTGACAAGATCGAAACATGTCGGAGTGTTTTAAATTGTTTTAAAAGTGTTTTATATGAAATTATATGTGCATTCGTTGGTTGATAAATTTTAGTGATTTCACAAATTCTTGTTATAAAACAAGAATTTGTGCATTAATTTGGTTAATTACTAAGATTAGCATTGTGCTGTTCACTTAATATTCTTGCAGTGATTAAGTCAGGATAAGGTGGTTGTGACAAACAACGCAAATCTGAGAAAATACGTATATACAGTATACATTGTTGTGTATGAGTAGCGTTGCACCTTCAGATTCTGTTAGCTGACGACCGCGTTCGGTTTCTCTACACAACACTGACTAATGGCTGTTCCTTAAACACACGTCTTCTGTGACAATGGACCAAGTGTCTAAGTGACCAACTTATGGAATCGATGGTGCGTTATATAACTTGCTGACTGTGACAGGTGGTTTATTTAACGACGCTGTCAGTTGGTAAAGATTACGTAACGTCAATGGTAGGTGAATGAAAGTGGAATTACAATGTGTGGCAGAAACCGAAGCACGCGGAGAAAAACCGGCCCCATTGCGAAGAAGTCTTTTGCTTTCTTGCAAACGAAATGTTCATTACAGTTTTCACAAAAGACCGCAGTTAAGGACAGTGCCCTGCTAATCCCTTCCAGTCAAGCCTCCCCCCCCCTCTCCGCATTAAATTTATTTGAAATCGTTATTATTAGTGTTAATACTGTAAGTGTGGTGGTGGTGGTGGTGGTTGTGGTAGTAGTAGTAGTATTAGTAGTAGTAGTAGTAGTAGCACATTTATTCCCTACCTCCCTGCAAGTGTCAGGCTCTGAGGAAATACGAGTGGCTCTTTATCAGGATTCTACGACCCATAAATCAGACCGTGTCTTGTTTCTGTTACATATGCCTGTATGGTATGGTACGAACGTTTCCTGCTGGCTACATGCGGTGCTTATGACGTGACCACTTCCTGCTGCGAGATTTTATTAATAATATATGAATTTTTTGTAGGACCGTGGTTGAAGGTTAAAAGTTCAAAACTCATTCGTCTGTACTTGAAAAACAATTCTTGAACTTTCTCGACATCGGGTAGGCACATCGTACGTGCTTTAAGAATGAGTAAGCGTGTCTCGGCTGCAAGAGACTGTACAGAGAAGCCGTCCTTAACTTCTTACACGCAATATTTCCTAACCGGGGAATATTACAGTGCGTATTCTATCAAACCTCTTGTTTTGTCTCCATCTCATCTCTTTTGTCCTCCCATCATTCCGTTTTCTTCCTTACTCTTCTTCCGCGCCAGTTTCATTTTGTCTATGTAGTCGGGGGAACAATTTCCGTTCTTGTCATTTTTTTCCTGTAAATCCTGCTACTGATGTAAGTCCTGAGAACAGAATTGGAGGTGGAGGAGAAACTTAGGAACAACAGGGAATGCATATTAGAAACAGATTTCAAATGTTTTTTCTGCACTGTTTTAAAAATAAATAAAACTTCAAAAACAAACAAAAATTAAGGAAGAAGATAGGATAAGAGACAAAAGTTACAAACATTAAATTGTCTAAATCTGAAATTAGACTTTATTCTTTATAAACCTGCTTTATGTTACTTCTAGTTTTTAAATCGAATTCGATTTTAAGGAGAAAAAAGAGAATGAAATATAACATAACATCCGGATGACATAAAGATACAATGTCTCCCCGTGTAGTCTCTTGCTCCTGACAGTCTAGTTGTGCTTATTTATAAGGAACTCAGATTGTACCATTCGAGACAGTTGATCTTCTCATATTGACCTGTTGTGTTTGACACACACACACGGAGTTCGTCAGCAAGGAATACAGAACAGTACAGTACAGAAACTGGATGACTGTGTGGCTGTCGACATAGCATGGGGTCTGCCTTCAGTACCTTATTTATACAAGCATTTTAAGAAATTCTCAACTGTTTATTGACTGTATGTTTATGTGAAGACAGTATTATCCGTCTGGGATGCTACGTGACTGGTAGTTAGCCAACTTTTCGTAGTTGTTTGTCGGAAATGTCGGTAACGGCTTTGTTTAGTCAGTACTCTGCCCAAATTCAACCATCGTAATGTCCGACAAATTCTTATTTTATTAGTATAGAAACCAATGACATCTACAAGTCTAGGCTTTCAGTAATCCGTTGTCAGGTTGTGTTGAAGTTAGTGGCAAAGTAAAACTTTACAACCGCAATTAATAGTTAGTGTGGCTGAGATCTCAGTCTTGTTACAGATATTTGTATTATGAAATATAAAGTAACATAAATATAAGATTCGCATATATATATATATATATATATATATATATACAGTGTAATTTGATGACTTTGGATTGTAGTTTTAGATTATATGGAAGGAGTTCTCTCATCTTGATGAAATAATACAGGTTTGGAGGCAGTGTTCGGACATGAGTTAGTCACATCTGGAAGATGTGGCGTGTGTGGTCAGGGTATACATGGATATCAGTGTTGAATTGTTAATTAAAAATTTGAGTATTAACATTTTGTTCAGTGGAAATGAGGAGTCAGGTATCACTGATAGATGTCAAATAGTGTGTAAAACATAAATGATTTAAGAATAAAATTGTTAAACATTTCAGATATGTAACTTTGGATTGCGACTTTAATTATCCGTTGTCAAATTCTCACTGTCATGCAGCGATATTTGGAGAGCAGGAGACAGGTTTAGGTTAGGTTACCTTCAGGCGCGAAAACATAACAAATAGAATTTTCACGTTTATATATATATATATATATATATATGCGTCTGATATGGCCCTTAAATGTCCAAAAAGTAGCGTTTTATAAAAATAAATACTGGTTTTATAAGAAAAAGTAGTTGTGTTAAATAAGACAGTCTTTATTAATTTGATTGTAGATGTAAACTTGTATGAATATTTATGCGTAATTTGACAAGCAGCTGTGAGGATTTAAGATTTTGTTTCAGTGCGTATGTGTTAATACGGAAGTGTTTAATGGATAGGGCTCTGTGACATTTGTGTCACCTTTCTTGTCTGTGGTCTTTCTTTACCTTCACGAGTGAATGAATTTGTTAGTGTTTCAAATGATAACTTGAAGTTTAAGTTTCTGAATTTATTGTTTCAGGTAAGTTCGAACGGTGATCCACTGTGCGACGTGGGACTGCCCCTCCACACACACAGGAATGCAGTTAGCAGAAATCCCTTGATGTTTTCTTTGCGGTTGCAGCCACCATTTCCTACTTGCCAGTTGGCGAGATACATCTACAAATGTGTATACATCTTACAGGTAAATAAATGATGATAATACACCTCTAAATGGTTCATAAATACAGGCAACGCGGACAGGTGGCGGGCTCTTGTGAACGCGGTAATGAACCTTTGGGTTCCATAAAATGCGGGTAATTTCTGGATTAGCTGAGAACCGATTAGCTTCTCAAGAAGAACCATACTCATTGGCGTCAGTATTAAGGTAACACGGTTGGAAACGACTTCCATTTAAACCGGAACACTAAAGTATTTTGCTGCCAGGAATATACAACAAGCAAAACGTTGATTTGACGTTTTGCTAGAAAAGTAACAAAACTATCTACACTGTTCTTTTGCTCTCTTGCAATAGGCCTGTCGGCAGTTATTCAATTACTTACGAAGTCACCGGCCTCTTTGGTATGAACTCGAGGGCTTATCCTCCCATTCTTCACGACAACACACAATTGGACGCAGTTCCGTGCCATCTGATACCATTCACCGACCATACACACTTTACCTAAGATCCATATTGTTGTAATAATTTTATCTACATTTATTAAAGTGCCGAGGTAGGCAGTCCGGAAGGCATAGTCGTTTAGAGTGACTAGGCCACCGGCTGGACAACAGAGAAATCGTGGTCCGATTCTCTTCGGGGGCCAGAGATCTTTCTTTCCTCCAAGACGTCCACACCGACTCTGGACCCCATTCAGCCGTGCATTGTATGGATTTGGAGGCATTACTGTGAGGGTAAAGTGGACGGGGCTTGAAGCTTCCACTCACCTACACGGAGTTGTGACTATGAAGGCGTCCAGGGGGAATGGAGTTTACTTGTACTGTACCTACAGCTATTTAACTCACGTGATCTTTTTTTTTTAGGTTTTCCGAACAAAATATTAAATCTCAATAATGCGCGCTACATGTGCAACCTTCTCCATCTTGAATTTTTATGTAACCGTATAAGTTGAACACAAATTATAAAACTCTTAATCCTAAGTATTTTTTCTGTAGCTCTCTGTTTCATTCTTATACCAACTTTATTGTCCGACATTATGCATCTGTAGACAAATCTTTACACCCATACCACAAAAAAAAGCGTGTAAATATTTTATCTTAACCTTCGTGAAAATCCTTAAACACTCAGCTTCAAATGTACAATCCCTAGTAATACTGCGTCGAAAGACCTTCATTTACAATGCACTCCTCCCCCCGCCCAACACGTACCCTCACTCTATCATATAACATGTCTGTTGCACACTTTTACGATGCAACCACAAAAACCAACGGTCACTAAACACATTTTGCTAAGTGCGTCTCCCTATGTCTTGTAATATGAGGGAAGCCGTTCTGACCATGTGAAATCTCCAAGACCATGCAGCAATATAAGATTCAGTAAGGTTTTTATTAAAACTGGGCAGCCGTAGTGAGGACAGGAAGAAGCCAGTAAAACGTTTGTCCATTGCATTAGGCAGGCCGTTATGGTCCTTACATCATCTTGTGAGACCATAACAGTGGCTTGTTTTTTGAGTCTGCAGATTCTGAACCGTCAGGACAAGAGACTTTTCTTCCCTTCTGTGAGGCAGGAGATCTTTACGTTGAGAAAGATCAGAATAATCCTCCGATTTTCTCACATTTACATTCGATGAAGTCCCTGGAACGGCATGGCTATTCCGATACGGAAACATTGGTAAGAAACTAGCTTTCTTATTGTTCGTCGATTTATTTATTGTACCTGTTTCTTCATTTTTATTTTCCATATTGTTTATTCTTTCATTTTCCTCTTTATATTTTGTGTATCCATTTCTTTGTTTATTTGGGAGTTTAAAGACCCAGATTTTTATTTTCATTCGGAATGAGAATCTCTTCTCTTCCTCTTAACGTGGTGCCTGGCCCTGGACTCACTCACCCATCTGTCTATTTGTACTGTTAGTTCGAGAATCAAACACCCAGTCCTTTCAGTTGACGACTCACTTCGCATTAGTGCCAAGTTTAAGAAGGTATGGAGCTTTGGTTCACCGCCACCTGCACGTCTTCTTATCTTGGTGATAATGCACAAGTGAAAATTGGTCATCGTTATTTACTTCTTATTTGTTTACGACGTATTTATGCTTTTATCTTTGTATTTTTACTTATTTACTGACCTATTAATTTAGTATCCTGAAATATTCATTGTTTTTACTTGTTTATGTCCCTCTAACATTTTAAATATCCATCTTTAAGTACACAATACTTAGTTCGCTCAGCCACACAGGACTTAGTGTAGCTGAAGTTACTTCATGTCTAAGTAGTTCACACAATCATACAGGGAGTCTAGAAGTACAGCTCTTTTCCTTATAAATTTGCGTATAAAATGACGATTGGTGGACTTTCTCCCAGGGTAGGAGCACACGGTATCCACTGTTTGTGGGTCCCAGCCCGAGAGCCGGTGTGGAGAACATAACCTCTTTAGGAACTGTAACAACCGCCACATCTAGCTACACACTCAGCAAAATTTGACAGTCATTTGAAGAAACTTAAAAAGCCCTGAAGTGCACTACAAACTGAAGTGTCATGCCACTGTTCTTGCAGCGCAGTATTTTTGCTCGTATTTTATATTAGAATTGTTCCCCGGCATTTCCTGAGAGGAGGGTGGCCTTCTGTGTTAGCGTTAAAAGAAAGCTACATTTCAATTTCATGACGCATAGAGGTCATGTATTTCATGACGGGGAGGCCTGGCCTCATGCCAGGATGAAAGGAAAGAGCACCAGCTGGCTGTGTCAGCGACACGCAGGGGGTTCCCCGTTGCTACAAGTGTAGGGCCTACCTGTTACTGCGCACGGTTGCCAATCATTCCTACCCAGAAAACTCTGGTTTTAAAATATGGCTACGTATTTGAAGAAAAATGACACGTAGTAACTCTCTTTTTAAAACTACACTTGTATCAAGCGGTGCAGCTGCCAGGCATGTTGGCATCCCTGCGGAGGGTCTATTAAAGTCACTCCGTCCTTTCGTAACAGCTGGGGAACTGCTGAACGGGTTTCCGTGAATTTTATTGTTGGAGAGTTTCACGGCAAATTGTCGAGCTGCTTCATTTTTAGTTGATCTCGGACAGAAATAACGGGCGTAACACGAAGAGACGCAACAATTCCCGCGCCGTTGCGCTGTAACTCGCCAAATATGTACGACGACGTAAAATTTGACATTCGGAGGATCGTGCATCGTGATATATTCTTATAATAAAAGCCAACAAGATGCACTATTTCTCATCTTTATTTTGGCATAGAACTCTACATGTTTCGGACAGATGTACTGTCCATCATCAGGAGTCTTAATACTGTATTCACAGCAATTGGTATTTGTCCTACTAGTTATGTTCACTCTCTGCTAGCGAGGTCGGGGTAGTTCCATCCCGACCTCGCTAGCCAGCCTACTGGTTTTTTTTTTCTGGGCACATTTGTCGGTAATTCTTACGGTTCTCGAGGTACTTAAAAGTAAGGAATAAGTCAACCGCGGTCCCGCACGTAGGCCTATACGTCGTCCCACTGGAAGAACTAATGTCTTGGTTGCATTCATAGTACGCTGACATATTCCGTTTGTAATAATGCACTACTCGTATTGAAAGAGAGGCTGAAGGACGTGTTGCACAGTCTAGGGCCGGCTCATCGCACGTGATATTATGTATTGTAACGAAGAAGCTTCTACCACGTGGCATGGGACTAAAATGAAACGCATGTCCTAATAACCGGCTGACGAAAGACACATCGTGACGTCAGCAGTCATCGCACCGTGCGTCACCCCGGTTGCATTGATTTAAATCGAGGACCACTCAAGAGTGGTAGAACGCCGACGGTTGGGACTACCTTCACCCCGTAACAAAAAAGAAAAACGCATAATTCTGCCATTCGAACGAAAGTGTTGTTTTTGAACGACGAAAACATGTTCTGTTTTCGTTCTACATTGTTTTGTTTCAGTTTATGGTCTAGAGCATTATATTGTGCTCGTTCCTTGTTCCACATCCTTGACTACAGAAAAGTGAGGATGGCGGTGACAGTAGTCGGGTCTTCTAAGGGGGTTGGTTGAGATATAATCTCAGCAGTGAGAACAAAGCATGAAGTTCTCGCTGTTGTAATAGTGAAACTCACTATTAACGAACTATGGTGTTGGGATATGACGCATCAGGCACGCAGCGGAATGATCGCGGTTGTTCAACAGACAAAGATGCCCTTACCACGGTATGTGTGGAGTGCAGAAGATTTGGAGGCCCCTTGGATTTAATGCCCCATAATAATGCAGTTCGTAAGTCTCTCACGTTCACATTTTAAAGTTGTAGCAATTTTGTAAGAGACTCCATCCCCTTCTCATCCTTCTGGCAAATGTTCTTTCATGACCCACTGCAATGCATAGTATCCTGTCCTTCATTTGAACCCATTTTCCTTCTTGCCCTCCAACGAACCTGTCTCTCCGTTTAATGGATGTACTGGAAAAAGAAATAAAACCAGAGCTTTTAGGTATGAACTAGGAATGCAGAGTAATGGTGTGGATAGACTGTGTTTGATTTATGGGATACGGGTATGGAAATACGTAAAGATAATATTGCTTCGGGTTAATGCGAGTAATTTTATGGATTTAAATGATTATGCTGTGTTAAATTTATGCGAAGAATCTGTGCAAAGAATTACATGAACCGTCCGTGAATTGGTTCGAGGTACGTGCAATCAATATGTCGGTATGTCAACGGTACTTGGGGGCTGCAGCGTTACTGTTTGTAATTCTATCACCACCTAAGAGTCCTGAATGAAAACTGCTAGTTGCCCAACAGGCCAAGAAAGTATTCGTCTTTTACGGAACACAGAAGTTCTTTACCGTTTTTACGGCATCTCGCAACCGGCCCCTTTTATCGGCCAAATTAGTTAGTCCGTGCTTTCCAGTTCTGTTTCTGTAAGGACTGGTTACCCCTTCAACCTGTTGTCCTCGGAGCCCTGCTATCTGAATGTTCTGTTAATTAGGCCGGCAGCCATGAAGTGACTGTAACCCCACCACCCTCTCTGTTTTACTTCCCTCACGTATGCTGGGGCTGATGGAAGTCTTACGTAATAAAACAGGTGACGATGGTAGTTAATAAAGCTACAGCTAACAAGTGAAGACAAATGTCGAGACTTTGTACGCATTTTATAAGCACTTGTTGACATTTACGACAAAATAAAGTGTGGCACAATGCGGCCTGAGACATTGAAATGTCTTGGTCTAGCCACTTAACATCAAAAGGGAGAAGTGGTGGTATTCTCCGGGGAGAATCCCTTGGAGAAGACATTAGGGGGTAGGGGTTGTCACAGTAGATATGAAACTTAGTTCTGCAAGTTCATTTCCAAGCCGGAATGTAGTAGAATGTGACAGAATTGCTTCGATTTATGTTTGCCGGGCTGAACCGCCGAAGTAGTTGGGGGAGGGGGCATTTCAGTGGTTCCGAAACCAAATAACTAACTAGCCGAGAAAATAACTTTGCAGTGCAGGGATTTATTGTACATTGGACATTGTACAAGTAAGTGAAAAAACACTAACCGCGTGAAAAGACGATTTTGAGGGGGTGGAGGGAGACTGGCTGTAAATAATTTTGTTGTACAACAGAGGAGGCAAATAACTGAATTTTTGGTAGACTATTCTCAGTGAAAAGCAAACTTTTTAAGTCGCCCCACGTGAAGGTCTTCATTGGCAGTTAGTAGCGCGGAACAGCGTTTTTATTGACAGATAACAAATCAGCAAATAAGCAGTCGTGCTTGCCTCTTGCGGTGGATGGGTTTTGGTTTTATCGCACCGGCTTAGACTTTCTGTAGCCGACAAAAATAATAAAAGAAGCCGGTAACGAACTTGTAAACTGGGACGCGGTTGCTATCGGCTAGGCAACAAATTAACTGCATGGTGTGTGTGTGTGTGTGTGTGTGTGTGTGTGTGTGTAAGGGGGGGGGGGAGTTTTACAGGGTACTTAACTAATGAACAAAATGTTATGTTTTGTTGACCGTGCATCTCATTACAATCTTTGTAAATAGCCAGCTTGACGCACAGTTCTATTTCATATAATAATTAATCCAGTTCTAAACCTGCATACCACACGGTCACCTACATACAGTGACACATACCAGAGGTCCATTGATACAGTTGACTCTCCTGATGATGATGAGCACTTGGTTGCTCGAAACATATAGAGAATTGGAATAAATAAATATAAGGAATAGAATTGTGCGTCCAAGTCGGTTATTTACAAAGACTGTAATGAACAAAGTAACCGACTACATTTGTAGGGCAGGGTCTTCAGAGGGCATGTAACTGTCATATAGTAAATATGCTAGACCAACTAAATGCTTGGAGCAGGGCGTTCACTAAACAACATTGACAGAATTGTATTGAACAGTTATCTAATAAGCTATTTAAATCAATTTCTGATTAATACAGTGTATTTTGCTTAACGGGGAGCTAAATGATTTGTACTCCCCACCCAGTATTGTGCGGGTGATAAAATCGAGAAGAATGAAATGGGCTGGGCATGTGGCGCGTATGGGTGAGGAGAGGGGGGTGTATAGGGTCTTGGTGGAGAAACCGGAGGGAAGGAGACCACTGGGGAGACCAAGGCATAGATGGGTGAATAATATTACGACGGATCTCCAGGAGGTGGAATGTGGGTGTATGGACTGCATTGGGCTGGCTCAGGATAGAGACAGGTGGCGGACGCTTGTGAGTGCGGTAATGAACCTTCGGATTCCGTGAAATGCGGGGAATTTCGTCCCCAGTTAGCTTCTTAGTTAGGACTCTGCACCATGGAGTTACAGCCCGGACACTACTCTAGCCTAACCCCACCTAACCTCCAACCTACAGCAAACCAAGAATGAAACGACCAATATGGTAATCAACATTATGGTCGCGAGCTTGTGATGATGGGCATAGTAGTGCCCGAAACATGTTGAACCTATAAGAAGTACAATAAAATAATAAGTGGCATCCTGTTGGTTTTATTCTTCAGTTATCACAATGATGCACGGTCCAACAAACATCAGTATTATTAACGTTGTTATTCATGTTTTAATCAATTATATCTTTCGTTAATAGTGCGTCCCTTGTATTGTTCAGACCTCACGTACTCAGATTTGTGTTGACTTTCCCCACGGACATAACTAACAGTTAAGCCTACAGTTGTGAAGTTGTCATTAGAGAGCTTCTCATTAAAAATTGTTCTGATTATCCTTGTTCTCGCTTGTAAGGTATGATTTTACAGATAAAGGGTGCGTAGTGTCGTGCACACTGTTTTATGTTTAACGAGCAACGAAACAAAACGTACTGAGGAACTCTGCCTCTAGAAAATGCATAACAAAGAACTGTAGTGGCTACGAAACGCGGGGGAATACACTGTGAGAGAAGTTGAACCAAGGGTACGTTAGTCTCCTACAGCACGCCCCAAAAGCACTTTGCAGCACGTGAAAGAGTGCTAGACCTCCTGACGATTTTCGTTGGGGTGTCATGCGACTAGATGTCTGTGATGTCTACAAGAGTGAGACTATGTTCCGACTGTTTGGACAAAATTATAGCGCGTTCCTTACACTTCAAAGGACAGACAATCCTAAGAAGCTGAGGTGTGCCATCCCCGTTGTGTGTTTAAACTATTAAGGTGAGGTAAATTCAGTCAAAAACACAACTGTAAATATATGGCTAAATGATGGTGTTTATTAACAATGAAAAAACTACATGTTTCGGCCTATAGCGGCCATCTTCAGGTTTTGACAACTTTCTTGCTAAAAGAGTTTTATATAATGTGCCTAAACCGCGTGGTGATATTGAGATCTCATCATCATTTTACGTGCTTTTGTTAAGCTACACCTACCCAACCGGAAAGATCCACACCCAGCTACCTACAAATGCATTGACCCAACAGACATCCCACCAAACTTAGCTTAACAAAACCACGTAAAATGATGATGAGATCTCAACATCACCACGCGGTTTGGACATATTATACGAGTATAAAACTCTTTTAGGAAGAAAGTTGTCAAAACTTGAAGATGGCCGCTATAGGCCGAAACATGTCGTTTTTCCATTGCTAATAAACACCATCATTTAGCCATATATTTATAGTTGTGTTTTTAACTCAATTTACCTCACCTTATAATCCTAAGAAGCATTTTGGCGTCATTTGTGAATCAGACGTTTAGCTATAGCGCGCAGGCAGATTATAATTGAGAAACATGACGTCGGAGGAAAATATGTAATTCTTATCGGAGACGTGACGATATAGGTGAAAAAAGAAAAGACAGTTTTATGTAGGAATGGAACTTGTATCTTTTCGTATCATTGTCCCTTAATAGGACTCACAGCAAGGTTGTTATTGGCCTACTTACGGGACATAACACCTTGAGTAGACGTCTGTGTATAATGGGGATAGGAAATGACCCCAGGTGCAGGAAATGTGGTACTGAGGAGAAGACTTCAGTCCACATTTCATGTGAGTGTGAGGCCTTGGCCTCACTTAGGTATATTTACCTGGGTTCCTTCTTTTTGGACCCGGACGATATTAAGAAACTAGGTGTGGGGGGCCATCTGGCTTTATCGGTAACGCAACAGGGCTCCTTTAACCTAGTATAGAATGCGGGTCACAAAGGGCCTGTTTTAGGGCCTAGGTACATCGGGCCCGAAAAGGGCTCGAACCCATATATCATTCTATTCTTCTATTCTATCCTTTCGTATCACGTATCAGAATCTGGTAGGATGAAGTTTCCAACAACGGTTCGTGTTAGTTGTGAAAAATTTATCGTACATACTGGCCGGGGATTGGATTTATTTCTGATGATAACCGAACCAGCTTTCATTGTGAACTTAACTTGAAGTATGAAAATAGCTGCATGAAATGTTGATCCGACGTGTTCGACTGACGTCTGTAGCTACGGCCAACAGTGCAGCGTATCATAAGTTTAGAATTGTAAGTGTCCCAACAGTTGCCTTGGTGAAAAAATGGGTTCGTATTGTACGTAAGAACTTCGTTTGCCGGTAGCTGTTGCAGGTTGCAGTCTTATCGGTATGTAACGCCTTGCATTCTGGTAGAAAGTTGCCGACGCTCCATACTCCTTCCTTTAAGGTGTGGCATATTCCTCGGGAACCGGCGGACACGACGTCACACGCCGTAGGACAGTAGTCGTTTTCTCACATGAAGTTTTCTAAGGACCTGGTATGTTCAAATCACGGAAGCACTTTTCCTAATTTTCAACCTTAACCACTCTGAGTTGAATCTTACTGAAACAGCCTGGTCACGTTTCAAACAACGCCTCGTACGGGAACTTTACATTCAACACAGAAACAGCGAAAGGTGCAGAGGTAACAAATGAGTAGCGAGCGACCTGTCTGTTAGTACGAACCTTGAAGGGAAACATTCCTGTGACCAAACTAAGAATACGCGTAGAACAGGTGGTAGAAACTGTAATGTAACTAGTGAAACAGAACGGACTGTCGAACACTGAAGGTTTGTAATTTTGATGTTGCGGTCGGATGTAGCAGCGTGAAATTCAAGTCAGTCATTTCAGTGTTCTTGAGTACCGTGCGCACAGCTGAGAAATAAGCACCGTGTCGTCTTTTCTTAGGGATCCAGGATAGCCCAGTCGGTGCAGTGACTAGACTAGGGGCTGGATAACCGATTATTCGTAGTTCGATTCCTGGTAGGACATAAGGTTCTTTCCCAGAAGGCCTTCGAGTTTATTCAGGGTAGTTTTAAATGTGTAACAGAGCCCTTTCCCGGTGGTAAAAGACCAGGGAGTGAAACTCGGCACTCCATCCGGTTTCGAGGTCAAGAATTAGTGGAGCAATAACTCCAATCCCCCCTATTCGTTCATGGGGCACGTCCACGTCCCACTATACGTGACGCAACCCAGGCAGGAGACGGAGGTGTTTCTCATGATGCACGGTTCACACTGTGCATCTGATTTGAGTAGCTAGCCAAATGCATGGTTCCGATTAGGCTGTTACGTAACGGAGAGGATGTACTGCTTTTTGTGTTCAAAATGGTACGTTCGTCGTGGAGTTTTAGCCTGGTGGCCTTGTAAGCTGGTGACTGGATTATTGCTGGGGGAGACGTGACACAGCCTGTTACTGACAGATTAGGGAGGTCAACACAGCTTATCATCGCCCACATCGTTGTGCAAGGCCGTATATTATACTCGTTCGGAACTGTGCATTGGGTCCGCTTGCTCTTTACTTAATGCTTGTTTAAGATTTGTAGCAAATGTCAAAGCATGCATATTTAAGGACACATATATTAAGAGCCACAGAGAAATGTACAGGTTTTTGTTGTACAATAATAATAATAATAATAATAATATAATCCCATCATCATCATCATCATCATCATCTTTAAATAAGGCATCCCGTTGTGTTAGAAATATAATTACAATATGACCGATTTACAAGTCACTATTTCCATGGTTTTTGTTTCCCATACAGTTTCAAAGACTCTTTTAGCGGGTAATATCCATTTAAACAAAACTGTTTGTTAAGCGCGAAATACAACTACCGTAAGCTGCACCAATTGAATTAAGTTTACACACCCACCCACCCACCCATCCACACACACACACACACGCGCGCGCGCTCGTATATTTTGTATATTTTTTATACATTTCATTATTATTGTGCCATTTATGCCAGTATCATGAGTGTTACCTTCATGTGTGCTGCTCTAATTACGACACTGCATGTCGGGATTTTGTCGTTTATGTCTTCGGCTGTCATAGAAACTAAATAAATAAGATGTTGTTTGCTTTAGCACTACCAAACTCTTGCGGTAAAGGTGCTGAATTGCGAGGCTCAGTTGGTACTGTTCTGTTGAGCATCACCGGAAGACTTCCACTTCCAGATCACATAAAAACACTAATTTTTTTTATCAGGCTGTCTGTATTCTGTTTGAAGGAGACTGTGTTTCGTTTCTTTAAGCGTTTGTTGTGCATTCAGAGGACAACATGAAAGTAAAAGTTAATTCAGATGTTAATGAAGAAAGCAGCAACCCTTCTTCGCCGAAAAATGGTGTCTGTAAGGTTTATTATTATTATTACTGACTTAATTACATTTCTCAGCATCTGTCTGGTGGGGAACCTTCGTCAATCCCAGATCGTTCGGTGGGATTAGGCTCAGTCAAGGGAAAGAAATTCATCCTTTCCCCTAAGATCAAGGGTCGTGTCCTAGAAATTTGCGTACTCTATAACAGCTTGTAATAGTAGAGTTTCTTGCCCTACCCATAGGATGTTTCTAGATAAACGTTTATCCTCTAGATACTTTAGGGTTTTTTGATGATCATTCCTTCCGCTGAGATGAGTGAGGTGTATACAGATACGTCATTAAGCTTCCAGATATTATTTTATTGCCATTTTTCTCATCATCATTATCACCATCACCTTGATGCGGCGTATTTGCAATTGTATACCTGAATCAGAGTGTATGTCTTCAGGGTGTATAGTGTTGCAGCTCTTCTGTATTATTCGCAGTCTTTGCCCGTGTCTTGCTATTCCGTGCTGAGCGATTTATACTTTTACGTTAGTATTTTCTTATAATTAAACCAACTAGATGCACTAATTTCTCAAATTTATTTTTGGAATAAAACTCTACATGTTTCGGACAGATGAACTGTCCGAAACATGTAGAGTTTTATTCCAAAAATAAATTTGAGAAATTAGTGCATCTAGTTGGTTTCATTATAAGAATTTGTCACGATGCACGGTCACCTGACCTTCAAATTTACGTTAATACTTTCCGAGGTATGTGCACTGCCCAATATGGCTGTTTTCTGTAGTCCATTTATCTTACTTTAGCAGTTTGTTGCTCAGATATTCTTATACTTATTGTTATTTTTATTATGTTGTGTTTTGCTGTATTGTGTTTCATGACATTGAGCTGTCCGTACTTGGCGTAAGGCTGGTTTGCCTGCATGTTAACAAACAACAAATTCAGATATTAGTATTAATATTATTCTGCCCGAAGACTGAGGCCCGCCAATATGTGATTAGAGGGCTTACGAAATTAACCACAGAGGTAATCGTTTGCGTTTATTGAAGACTGAGAAATATGTAGATAATGTGACTTTACAGGGCGCTGCTGCTCTTTTTAGTACATTTTCAAGCCGTCTTTTTGTAACTTCCAAAGTTCACGGCGCAGTCTTTTTAAGATGGTCTCAGGAAGTCTGTAATTGAAAATAATTGATCAGTGGAAGGTTTATCTGTGAAATACGTAGCTAGAGACGGGATTTGTTAGGTTTGCTATTGTGTTGTGAAACTTTTGCAGATGATGAGTGCCCAGTGCGTAGGAAGAACTATAGTTTAAAATGTTCCCATACTTTTGACAAAACGTTGACACAGTACGGCGTGGTTGAGACATTCGATAAAAGTAACGTCTGCAGTTGATACACAGTTGTCTGAAAGCAACCCGTGGATGATAAAAACCGATATTTTGGAGTGCAACTAGCACAGTGAATGTTGCCTGCCTTCCATAAAAGTGAAAGACAAACCCCCCCCCCCCCCTACCCCACCTTTTTTTCTTCCATCTTTAAATCCTGCGCGGTTTTTTTGACATAACGCACCAGGAACACCGCCACAACCCTTGTGTGCTCTC